>Ga0056128_1003539_pt1 | contig 19228 bp, 14 predicted proteins | sample WorMetLIZISLAND2_FD_71113 | JGI IMG/M metagenome (GOLD analysis project Ga0056128, IMG submission 71113) | Marine gutless worms symbiont microbial communities from Max Planck institute for Marine Microbiology, Germany - Olavius geniculatus... ... | reverse complement strand
GCGCAGTTCATCCGCCTTCTTCTAAGAAGAAGCCGTTGACCGCTACCTTTATGCCTGGGTGAGGACTGGTGAAGGACTAGCGCCCCGCCGGTTTTCAAGCCAGAATTTCTATGTTCCCGGAACTCATGCACTTAAGCATAAAGTCAGTCGCAACACTCGCAACACTCAACGCTGAAACTCGGAAGTCGGAAGCCCCTAAATGGCCAAAGGAATTTTTACGAAAAAAAACAATACACAAAGATGTTAAGTCCTCGAGGCCAAAGTGGTCTCGAGGCCAAGAAAACCTTGACCTCGACCTTGGCCTTGGTTCTAAGCATTTGGCCTTGGCCTGGTCTCGGTCGTTGTGCTTTGACCTTGTTAACAGCATAAACCTTCTAGCTTACGATGTCGCTGTCACTGTTATAGTTCTACCTTTGGCCTCGGCTTTGAACAACTGACCTCGGCCTCGTGGTTTTGCTTCTCGAACTATAGGCCTACCTGCATTCGAGCGCGAAGTCTGCTGTGCCGACACGGATGCTCTGCCCCTGGCACGGTACACTGAGTCCACTCTGCTCCAGCGGACAGAGAACGACCGCCGTGCGTGCGTTGTGATCGACCAACGTCTGCCAGAACTCGTCGGCGTGTTGCAGTCCACCGCGCGGGATGACGTACAGCCGGCTGGTCAGGTAGCCGTCCAGCATCCACGTACGGTTGTCCGATCCCGCTGAGTTGTTGTAGTTGTAGTGGTAGTCGTTGTCGTTGTTGTAGTTGTTGTCGTTGTTGTCATTGCACTGGCCGTCGTGCGGCGGCGGTGTCTTCTGGTTGGATCGTCGAGCAGTGCAGAGTCCGTAGCATGGAAGCGACAGGACACAGAACTCGCGGTCGAGACGTGACAGCCGGGTCTGCTTGCCGCGCTGCATCAGGTTCGTGTAGGTGAAGTGAAAGCACGAGACCGGGATGCACGTCTCATGCCCGGCGTCGAACAGCTCGATCAGACAGTGGTAGATGTAGCGGTACTGACGGAACGTCTGGACGAGGTTCATGCGTTCCAGACACAGCAGCGTCACGGCTTGTTCGACGTCCACTTGACCGGTGCGACGACCCTCCGTGGACAGGGCGTCCACTGCCAGGAACAGGCCGCTCGGCCCGGCACCCACGGCACAGTGGACCAGCAGCCCTGTGTCCGCACAGTGCTTGGTCTGCACGTCACGCACCAGGTCGAGGAACTGGAGCGGGTGATGTGGTAGAGTGGAGCAGCCAGAGTCTGTCCAACGCAGGAACTGCCAGTGTGAGACTGGGCGTGAGACGACACACTCGCCCTGCCAGCCGTGCAGGTTGAACCGCCGCAGGACAAAGTGCGCTCTCGCCGTCTCCGTCACCAGTTCCACCTAGGCATTGCAATCCCAGCATTGGCTGCTCAGTCGGGACATCGGGTATTAAGAAAGTTGTAATACTCGGATCTCGGGATCCCGTTTGCGGGATTAGGCTTACCGATTGACTTTTATTTAGTATCCGCATAGTAACCATACGACACTTATTTATTCTTAAGACGCAGTAAGCGGTATATACGCAACTAGATATATCCAAAACTGCAGGGAGTGACTGCGACTGTAACTCAGGCATACAGTGTACAACAAAGACTCTTGCGCGAATAAAATATTTCACCAGACGGCTGAAATTGTTATTGTTTATCTAGCAGTTGATAAAGTAATATTTTAACGATTTTTCTAATCCCGAAATCCCGGCACTGGAACACCGCCAATCTTAGGATTCGGGATTGACGAAAACAGCCGAAATTCCGGGATTGCAATGACTGTTGTACCTCGACGTCGGCGTAGACGGTGGGCCGGTGTGTGGGGGCTGGCCAGTAGACAGGTGCCCTGGTGCTGCAGTCCTCACACGGTACCAGCATCACCACGCTGCCGATGTTCAGTTCCCAGACCGTCTTCCAGAACTCGCCGACCGTGTCCTCGGAGGGGCACTGGGTGACGACGATGGCCGGCTGGTGACAGACTGTTCTGATGAGACTGGCGTTGATGTAGGTACGATCAGAGAGTCGACCGCGCGCCAGTCGCACGCGGTTCTTGTCGTACGCTACCACGTCCTGCATGCGCACAGTATACGCACATTGCACGTACACGCGTTTATTGACTTTGCAGCCAAAGTAGTTGGATAGTGGTACATAAATATACACTGAACAAAAAGGGCAAGCGTAGCGAGCAAAACTCCACCAACACTGTGATTTTTTTCAGTTATGTTCGCCAGCTGACTGCACCATTCGGAGGAGACTCGCCCTATACTTTGGCGGCAAAAAATCCTCCAATCTTATATCCTGCATTCGGACGCTGATCCGAATCACAACCAAAATATAATCCGCTCTAAGTTGTGCTAAGTCTCAACTTTCTCTAAAAATTTCAGCCAAATTAGCTCGTTAGCTTTCTGTGCAATCCTGCTAACAATGCAACAGACAGATAAATACTAGCCGGTGGGTATTACATAACCTTCTTGACGGAAATAAAATATAGGCCTTTTGTGTAGTGAATATAAAACAGTAATGTACAATATGAATGACATACAAAAATCCAACCAAAAAATATTACTGAAAATTTCTAATTAACAGTTAGAGATAAACGAATAATTCAAAAATCTATCGGTATCATTAACCTGTGATCGGTTGAGCAGGACGTTGTGCACTGCTCTGGCGTCGTCAGCAGCGTCAGTCGGACCTCGTGGAATTCTCTCGAACTCTGTCTTCATGGCATAGTGGCAGTTCGGTCTCAGTCTGTCCTCGTAGTCTCGTCTTAGGCACGACGTCGGCGTCCTGTGGCGCAACTTCATCACGTAGAAGCTGTGGTCGAACGTCTGGCAGGATGTGGTCTTGGTCTGGGCCGGTGGCGGGCAGGATGGCGGTGGACAGGCTGAGGCAGAGACGACTTGCACGGCGTCTGGGCTGACGGGCGGCAGCTGCGGCTTACAGTACGACGACGGGTACCTGGTCTTCATGGAATAAACGAGCAGACAAATCAGCGTAGCCACTACGACCGCTAGAATCACCAACCCTATTATCAGAGCAATCGTAAGCCCTCTACCACCGCCGTTCGACGAGGCACTCCGAGGACCATCCCCTCCCCCTCTCCCTCCCGGCTCTGCTGCCGGGGGACGTCTGGCGCCCATCCCATCAGCCCCCGTGGAGTTCGAGTCCGTCTCGTTCCGGTTGTCAGGGTCAGTGGGTGGTCTGACTGTGATCTCAGACGCGGCTTTCATCACCGGCAGCACTGAAATACCAACAAATTAAATCATTTATTAATTATTATTGGTGTATTTGTTATTAACAGCTATAGAGCTCTCGATCCGTACGCATAAGCAAGCAAAGGAAAAAATTGTACAGCACTGTAAAAGATAGGGCCTACTATTAGCCACTAAGGTTACTTCAACTTAGCCTTCCATCCCTCTGAGGTTGATGAATAGAGTGGTAGCAGCCTGCGTGCCTGGGATTATGGCTGGGCGCGTTGGCGTTCACCTGCGTAGGGTGGCAGCGCTTGGTGTGTGATCTTATGGCAGGTGACGCTCCGTAGCTCTGTGATGGGTTTTCCTTCTCTAGTTAGTTTCAGCACAGTTGTGTGAATTTCTTTGACGGTGCATTTTTGTTAGTACGACAACGCAGTCACAAAATGTGATGCATCAAATGATTGAGTGATGCGGTGCATAATACGATTTTCGCCATACAGGAATAAACGTTGAGAAAAAAATAAACAAGCGTCAACAACGTCTTTTTTGAAAAAAAACAATTAAAACATTTGTAAAATTTATTAAAATTATATTTTTGTTGTTCTTAATATATCATTTTTGCCGCGGGGACGTTGTCGGTAAAGTTATTTTAACAACTGATATAATAACTAGTAACAGGCTTACAATACAGAGTAGAACTGGTGATGCAGAAAAACGCACGCCAGACAAATGACACCAGTGACGGCAGTTCGCGGCAATCCCCCGTGTTTATAACATGGTAATAATTAATGCATGTTTATTGTTTAAGTTACTTTGACTTTAGACTTCCAAGTGAGTTGTTGCACGAGGAGACTCGACCTGATGATGATGAGTTGTTGCTCAAAAGGTACGAGAAATACTTAGTAAAAAAAGGGTTTGTCATAGTTGTTGCTGTCGATGCGTGTCGCTCTCGGTGGACCTATTATGCTTTGTCTGAAAGTACGAACTGACCGGTGACCTTATATGAACTGTATGAACTGTAATTAGTAAGGTTTTTCTTTCATTTTGTATTTGTTTGCTACCTCTCATGGTGAATAAAGATGCATATTTGTCAGAAAATTGTATTTCAAAGTACAAAAATTGGGGCTGCAAAAATTTCTATTTTGGGGGAATTTGGGAACAAGATTAAAATTTTGTACACCCATAATCTCCTTTGTTGAAAAATTACAATTTTCTGCCCCTACGTTTTTACCCACGACGCCGCCTGCCGGTTGCCCAAACAGCTAATAGCAAACAAGAAAGCAAATAATCCGCAAGAGCGTTCGACAAGAAATATACGCAACGAATAAATGTAAAAAATAGCCTGACGGCTGGCAAACGCACTTGTCTGACAGCTAGAGCCGGACCAGCCGTGAGCACATTTACCGGAGACGCACTGACCGGTGACCTTATTGCACTCATCACCGGACTCACAATGACATGTGAAGCTGCAGTCCAGACCGAACGTCAGCTCCGGACACTCTACAATGCATCCGCAACTATAAACTACACAGAAATGTGACGACCCAGTGCCGACAATCCCGAAGTATTATATGCGGCGCGGCCGTCGGCCTAGAAGGCTATAGAACGGCCCAACGCTAACCCTGACCTTGACCTTTGACCGTCTGAACTGAAAATCAGCATATTGGTTACTTCCGTCGTGGCTAACGATCACACCAATTTTGGTTTTTATACGCTGTTTATATTTTCAAGTTACAGGACATACGGACAGACGGACCATCGACCAAGACCCGTATTGCGGCCTATTAGGACGGCCGCATATAATATGCATAATTATAATGAAAACAGTGGCTCATATAAAAATAGACAATAATTCAAATCACAGATCCAACAAGCTAATGCTCACGAGACGCGCGAAAGCCTATAGCAGTTCCAGTTCAGTAGTTTAGCTGAAAATTGGGGTGTTCATGCTAAGTTAATATACAAATACCAAATTCTCTACCTGGATCGCAAAATGATAGTTCCGTGGCGCCACCTTGTGTCGCAGCCCGAAATCGCCAAAAAATCCATAAAACCCCCTATTTTGGCGTTCAAAATCATTCAAGGTCATTGAATTCGGCGCCAATCGAGAGCCAGTGTACAACTTCCTATTAGTAATTAATAGTAACCTAGGCCCTATCTCGCACTGTTACTGAGATACAGCGACTTATTGGCCAAAAATCGCAAATTTTGCTTACCCACCCCCTCTCATTTAGCGCCCTCGTTCGAGGTGACCCCCTTCGAATTTATGGAAAAGCTTTACGGTTCCTGAAACTAGAGTCTTCCGGGCAGCCGATGGTGAAAATTTGGTAATCCTAGCTTGCACCGTTTTTGACTGATCCACCCGTGTGACAGACGGACAGAGGGACGGACGGACGGACAGAACTGCGATGGCTAAGATGCGCTGAAAGCAGTAGCTGCTTTCGTGCGTAATAAAAGTGAGCTGGCTCATCAAATCAACTCGGTCCAGCTAGCTTGAATGCTTGATCACGTACGGTACTTTAAACACCTGTCAAGTAACAGCAGTACGAAGTAATGGAAGTGAAACCAGTGGCGTTATTACCAATCTGACAAAAGGGAGGATTGGTCCAACCAGGTTGACAGAGATTGTCAGTACACCGACCGTCGGCAGACTGACAGACGTCAGGTCCAGATAGACAGTGACAGATGCCACTACAACTGACACCGTACCTACCTCGCGGACACCGATCCATCGCCACTGCACGTTTACATTGGATACACAGACAAAACATTGTCATTCATTCATACTATAACTCCTGCTCACACAATGTCATGTTGTTTCCTGCAACTGAACAGGTAAAGGTAAAAGTAACAGCGGTACCAATGCTTTATAATCGATAAGCTACCAGCATTGTAGCCTAGACTATACCGTGATGCGGTACCGGAATAAAGACAGTTAGCCCGCAGAAAAAAGACTGAAATAATTTGGCAAAAGGCAAGATAGCTCTGTGGCAAATGCACCCAACTATTCGTTTGTATTCCCCAGGTGGCAGCATAGGACTGGCGCTTTGGCTGCAATGTTCAACTGCATGTTTTGGCTAGGGGTTCCACTCCAAATCTAAAGTTCCCCTATCTGGGACCTCTTTTTAACACAACAAATGGCATCCAAATCCGTCGAACAATTTAAGCAGCGGGCAAGATGTGACAGATAAACAGGCGACAGACTGACAGATCAGAAAATGTGTAGGAACAGATGTTGCAATACAAAGCGTGGCAAATAGGCTAGGCCCTTACACATGCAATAAGCAATAAAGAAACAAAAACAATTACAAATATTATAATGATATACACTTTGTGGCAGGTTTGTAAGTCTACAAATTCAGTCTATACTCTAGAATAATGCAAACGCCGCCCACCTGTCGGGTAAACAAGTAAGCGTACTGTAACAGAGATAATTACTATTAGGTTTAGTAATCCCATTATTTACGCCTACAAACAAAAATCGACATAGCAAAACTTGTAAACGATTCAGTTACATTATGTGGTCATAAGTGGACAAAATGTGTTTGCTCAAAAACATTAATAATAAAACATCAACGCAAAAATGTCATCACAAGTGACGTCAGAACTGCCCCGAAGTCACTTCACGCTGCTTACGATTAGTAGAAAAAAATTCTAATTACAAAAAGTTAATGTGCCGAAAATTGGAAAAAAGCAAAAACAACAGTAAAACAGAAAAGATGAAGAAAAAAATGTATACGTTGTAAACACTAAAGTCCCTAATTACCAGTCCAGTAATCAGCAGTAGCAGGAACCGTGTACCAGCTTCCAGCTTTTGTTGACGTGAATGACGTCATCTTTTGTTGCAATCAGCTGATTAGAATTTTTTGTTACGTTTAATTGCAAAAAAGTGCAAAGTGGAAGTAATAATATTATTTTTGTCACGTCAGTAGTTTCATTCAACTCGTGGCTATTTTTATGACGGATTGACATAGCTGATTAGGCTTAAAGGGTTGTTCAGAGAGATAGTCCCCACTCCAGTGACAGTTTTGAGATAGGCCTAAATTCAAATTTCGTAATGCAAAAAGCCTGCAAGGTAATTTTGACAAATTACATAGTTTCGCTGTAAGTCGTCTCTTTCAGATAGTATTATTATTTGCAGTCATCATCATCATCATAAATATTGCAAAATTAACAGTCGCCGAAAGTGAAGTCACAGTTATTGTTACGTTTATTTTTAGCATTGATTTCTTTCCAGCAGGATGAAGGGATGTATTCTGTTTGTAGAAACAAACGGAAATGGGCGTTATCACAGTGCAGTTGGTGCTTCTCTGCCGACTGATGCTGCTAGGTAGGCCACTGTTCTTTCTCGTATTTCTAGTATTGATAACAACAATGTGGGCTAATATGTGTTTTGACCACAGGGGTTTATGATATTGACAAATTTATTATTAGTCCGCCCGGAAACGATAGTTTTCGGGAGGGCTTATGTTTTGCTGGAATTTATTTTTTCCACTGGCATAATCTCCGAGCTCCGTGGGCCGATCAGCGCGAAATTTTGCACGGAGCTGCATTCAGTTTTATAATCCCGGCCCAAAATTTTGAGGCAGCCTCCCCAAAAAATTTTAGGGGCCATGCAAAATTTGGCCCAGTTTCGGTCGACTTCAGAGAATGACCAAGTCTTACTAGCACACCCCCACCGGGAAAGGGGCCCCCTTACAATTTTTTTCAAAGGGGGGCCAATATTGGCTTTAATTGTAGCGAATTAGCCACTATAACTTTAAAGCCAAAGGGAGTAGCTTAATGAAACTTTGCCAAGTGACGTAGTGCTAAGTGGGGCTGATAACGTGCGTACAAATTTTGAGGTGTTCCGCCCCCTTAAAATTTGGGATAGCGAAAAATATCCAAAATTTGGTGCAATTTAGGACAACTTTCAACTTTGAGCGTGAATATCTCTTAAACGGATGGACATATCGACAAGCGGTAAATGGCGTTATCAACTACCATCCCTACCGGGTTGAATAACAGAAATTTGGAGAACTTTGGTCCACTGATGACAACGGTTAGTTGGCTAATGTCTACCTACCCTAATTGACTTTTTCGGAAGACCATATTTGGCCCCTAGGGGGTGCTGCGCCCCCAATTTTTTTACACGCGCCATAGAATGACCAAGCCTTGCTAGCGCTTTCCCCACCGGGGATCTGGGTCCCCCTTACAATTTTTTTCAAAAGAGGGTCCAAAATTGGCCTTAATTGTAGCGAATTAGCCACTATAACTTTAAAGCTAAATGGAGTAGCCTAATGAAACTTTGCCACGTGTAGTGCTAAGTGGGGCTGATAACGTGCATACCAATTTTTTTTGGTGGGGGCACCACCCCCTTAAAATTTGAGATAGCGAAAAACATCTAAAATTTGGCGCAATTTAGGACAACTTTCAAATTTGAGCGCAAATATCTATGGAATGGATAGAGATATCGACAAGCGGTAAACGGCGTTATCAACTATCGTCTTTCCCGCGTTGAACAAAAAAAAGCAAAAAAAATTGCTGAACATTGGTCCACTAACGACAATGGTTAGTTGGCTAATGTCCACCTACCCTAAGTCGACACAACGCATTCTGCGTATGCTAATGCGTTGGAGTTCGGGCCACGTGACTTTGCTACGAAAGGAATGTGAGCCCTCTAAACTGTCCCCCCAATCGGACTTAGGGCGCCGGGCGGACTCACGTTAAGCTTTGCCCCAAATTTCTAGTGTTGTTTATGTTTTGCAACATAAACAACATGAAGTTTTTTTTCAACGTGAGATTTCCGAGATTGGCAAGAAATTTTGCATGCTGATCAGCACTAGGCCGAATTTTATAATGCCTGTCCAAAATTTCGGGGGGCCCACCCAAATAAATTTTAGGGGCCAAAACGTGCACAATTTGGCTCGATTTTGGACGACTTTAAAGTTCGGCGGCGGATATCTCCGGATCAATGAAGGTATTCGAAATTGGACAAGTACATTTTGTATTGCGATTCCTTTCGCGTTGGAAAAATATTTTATCTACCGCTATTCCTCCTGTGTCAGGCGAAACAAATCCGGTGAAGTTTGGTCCAGTAACCTTGGAGATCTCGATGTGAAATCGTATTCTCCTAAAACGCATTTTTCGGAAGAGCATATTTCGGCCCCTAGGGGGTGCTGCGCCCCCAAATTTTTACACCTGCTAGAGTATGACCAAATTTTACTAACGCCCTCCCCATCGAAGATTGGGCCCCCTTACAACTTTTTTCAAAGGGGAATCAAAAATTGGCTTAATGTAGTGTATTAGCCGCAAGAACTTTGGGGCCAGGGGGAATATAGTTTCATGAAACTTTGCCACGTGGCGTGCTGCTAGATGGGGGTGATAACGCGGGTACAACTTTTTGGGGAGGGGGACACCACCCCTTACCTCAAAATTTGGGATGGCAAAGAACGTCCACAATTTTGCACGTTTTACGACAACTCTCGAGTTTGACTGCAAATATCTCTGGACTGGATTGAGATATCGACAAGCGGTAAGCGGCGTTATCAAGCACAATTAATTTCGCGTTGAATAAAAAAATGGTGAACTTTGGTCCACTAACACCAGAGATTACGCGGCTAATGTTTGCCCACCCTAAGTCAACAGTGCATATGCTAATGCATTTGAGTGCGAGCCACGTGCCTTTGCTACCATTGGAATTTCAGCCTCCTCCTAATTTTTTCTCCAATCGCATCTCGGGCGCCGTTCGGACTTGCGTTAGGCTTTACCCCAAATTTCTAGTTTAAACTTACAGCGTACAACCTGTTCCGATCAGGACGTATTAGGTTTATGTGATTTCCGTTGATAATATTTGGTCAGAGAAAAAGCACAAAACTAACAGAAAGTAGCTTAAGCGTGACACATAAAATATTATTTTAAAACTTCATTCGTCCAATAAACATTTGTGCATTAGTACATTATACATGAGTGAGTTTAGTCTTTAATTGTTCTTTTTGTATCTTTGTATTCTCTGTCTTCTGGCCGTCTGTTTCTATCACATGTTGACGAATAAAGGTTTATATGTAGTTGTACTTGTTTGCAGTGGCGTTGAGTGCAGGACAGCCTATCCCGGTGCGGCTGAACGCTGGGAAGGCGCTGCATGAGGGTAGACTAGAGGTGTGGCATGACAACGTCTGGGGCACTGTCTGTGACGACGGATTCACTGACGCCGCGTGCATTGTCGTTTGCAGACAGCTCGGTCTTAGGTTCTTACACTTTGTACTCTACCTTTCATTTCGCTGTCCTCTATGACCATATAGCCTACATTAAACGTATGTTAAACCACAGACGTAAAGAAAGTTTTCAAAAAATTGAAAGAAAACGTTTAAAAAGTAAAAAGTGACAAGTAGAAGGCGCTCGTGAGAGTGCATATCTCCGCCAAGTGAAGTGATTTAAACAGTACTGTTACTATACTACTACATCTACAAATACCACAACACAAACTACACGATACAACAAGGAAAGGGGAGGGAAAAGGAGGAGCCGCTTCGCGGAGGGAGGGAAAAGTAATAGCAGAAGGAATGAAGAACGACGGAAACACGGACAGAACGATCATTTTCTTAATCTCCTCCAATGTTCACTACGTTCACAGTTGGCGGAGATAAAAATAGAAAACGTAAAAGAACGCTTATTACATCTGTGTGTTAAACGTCGGCCTGGAGTATAGGATGAGTGAGTGTTCGACGAACTTGGGCACTCTATAGGCAGTGGTTTAAGTAATACTTATTCCACGCTGCATGGCCGACAGTCGGTCGTGTGCCCCACACAGTACTGTTGTCCTTAGTTTGGTCACATAACTGGTCTGGTGGGATATTGGCGCAGACACACTTTATGATAGGCATACTCCGTATGAAGTGCGAGCGCCAGCGCCACCGTGGAATAATGAATATTAATTTCTAATCACTACCGCTGTTTATCGTTCCGGAATGTATCCAGGCTAAAACAACTCTTTAGATAAGAAAAAAAACATTTGGCAAGTGGTGCGCTCTGTATTGACAACGCCAACATTAGCGTCAAATATATTCTTTGCCGTGGTCTGTTAATTTTGTGAGACGTTGTTATTTGTGAACTTGATAATGCAATTGACGCTGCCATTGCTGCTCCTCTTTTTATACTTCTACTGACACTACAACAACAACTACTACTACTACTACTGTTGTTGCTGCTACTACTATAGTGTGGTAGTTGTGTGAATGCAGCGGAGGTCGTTGTGTGAACAAGGACGGTATCAACGGTTGTGTTCGTCGCTCTCACGGCTACGACGAGACCGACGAGACCGGCTCGTCACACCAAGACGAGTCTCGGTCGTCGTCCGCGACTCGGCGTATCTGGCTGGACGAGCTGAAGTGCACCGGCGACGAGGAGGAGCTAGGGGAGTGTCGAAGAACGGAATGGGGCGTCACGGACTGCGGACACAAGGAGGATGTAGGCTGTATCTGTACTCCACGACCCACTGTGTCTCCCGTCACAGGCTTGTAGTAGCTGTACACCGTGTCCGGAAAAAAGAGCCTACACTTTTTCCTGAATAACTTCAACAAATTTAAACTTATTTTTTATAATTTTTGGCAAACATTATCACAATGATACGTTTTACTGAAAACATCTAGAACTTGTCTTCAAAATTTACTTCTCATTAAATATAGCTAATTTAATCGTGACGTCATCGAAAATGCCATCTTTGCGGACAGATAACGTCTAAATGAGCCTCTGCAATATGAAAACAGGAAGACTACTAAAAGAAAATTGCAGTAAAAAGCTTGAGACATTGTTGACGTAGAAACAGGTTAGTTTGTATCAAAATTTTGTAACTTAATCTTGATTTTCGCCATGTTAACGCATGGCAGTCGCGTGCAGTACGGGAACGTCGTTGTGCAGCAGCCGTTATCAGCGAGCAGCGTCATTTCTGCAGCATGCGTTTGCGTCGTGGTAATGTACATTTGTAAAAAAAGTTGTAGACTCAAAAGTTGGTTAATAGCAAGTTTTGTCACTGTTGCTGACAACCAAAAGGCAAAAATACTATTCTTCTGCATTTCTGTTTATTTTGGTATGGAGTAAAGCAAGAATACGAAGAGTGTTTTATTTTATACGGTTAAGTGACGTTAGTATTTGGGCGAAGTGGACCATCAGTATACTGTCAGTTGCATGTTGCTTTTTAAATGTTGCCTACAAAGAAAATTATGAACATATTTTTAATTTTGTTAAAGTTATTAACCAAAACATTGTTAGCTTTTTTCTCTTCGGTTTTTTGATGACGTCATAATTACGTCAGCTCTACGTAGTGACATGGCAATGTAGAAAGAAAATATTTTAACAGTTTAACAAAGTGAATACTCATCACGACTCATGCTAAAAATTATGAAAACAGGTTAAGGTTTGTCAAAGGTATGTTGAAAAAACCGCAGGCTCTTTTTTCCGGACACGGTGTAGCAGTAGCAGTAGTAGTCATGGTAGTAGCGATGCACGGGCCGGGTTTGACTGGGCCTGTTATTCAACTCAGTTCAGTGGTGTGGGCCAAATCACATAAAGGCATGAAAAGTTGAAAATTTCAAATGCTGAAGTTTGTCCGGCCATCACATTTGAGCTTGAATGGATGTATGGCCGTTTGGCCATTTTCTAGTTTCATTCGATTATGGCCAGATCTGGCACTTTTTGTGACCGACAATGGTAAGTGAGGAAAAAGTAAGAAGAAGATCGTTGGTTTGTTTGTCTATCTCAGTGTTGGCTGGTTCACTAATGAAACATTTTGAATTTAAATTTAACAATACAAATACAAATGCAATGGAGGATTTGCACCCAAAAACTGACAGACAAACTGTCAGTTTAATCTAGCACATAAACTAAAAAGAACTGAAATGTTTAAAAGAAAAATGAAATGGAAGATACTCAGAATAGAATAGTGTTAAATGTAAAACTGACAAAATTCGAAAAATGACCGAAGTAAAGACAACTAAAATGAGAAAAAAACCAAAAAGGTAAGAAATAAAGAATAATAATGAAAAATAGAACTGAGAAAAAAACTGAAAAGAGTAAACGTAAAACCGTGAGCAGGTCCGAATAGCCGTGGAGTCAGTCCAAGGGGGTGCCAGATATCTATGGAGGATAGGATTTGAAAAAAAGAAAAGTTTTGAGACTAGAGTGAAAGAATGATGGGGTAATGGATAACAAGAGTGGTGATGGTGACGCTGACGAAGTAAGATGATCATGGTAGTATGTACGTGAGTCAGGAGGAGATAGATCAAGACGTGGCTGACGAAGTGAGTGGGGGAGTTGATTCTAGAGATGAGGTGATGCATAGCAAAAGGAACGACTGGTAATTTTTAAGGAGGACGAGCAAGAGTGACGACAGATGAGGATCGAGTGTTACGTGGTGTCTGGAGAGAGATTAAATTGTACAGGTAAGAAGGTTAAGTGGTATAGAGAAGTTTAAAGGTAAGATAGAGATTTTTGTATTCAATACGTTCATTTATTTTGAGCCAGTGAAGAAATTTAAGAATAAAAGTGGTATGACTAAATTTAAGAGCTCGGACGACAGCACGAGCAAGGGAGTTTTGGATGTGCTGTTTAAAAAAAATTTTTTGGAACGTTTTTACATCTGTGCTGCAGAGGCGTATTTAAGCGTGTTCGTCATGTCTGGCCGAACAGGACCCCACAATAAGGGCGCCCCAGAGAATGTCGGACGGCAACGCAACATTTTCTGCAATGTGAGGCCCTCCTTATGGCGTGTTGCGACCTTTAGAAGTTTACTTGGTGCAGGGCGATGTTCTACGTTCTCTGGTCTAAAAGGGTAGAAGAAAAGGGCTCTCATACGTCTCTTGCAAAATCTGAAATTTGCGACGTTACGGCTGTAACACTGAATTTACGTTCAAGCATTTGTACATGAACGTCAGAAAATGTATGCATGGGCCAAAACATTTTACCCAACACGGCCTACTCGGATTTAGATCTATTTATAGCTCGTTGGTCGTAATCATAAGATGATGTTAAGTGATTTGTCAAATGTGTCTCTGTATGATCAGGGTCATGTCAAAGGTCACGGCACCGCATCGCGCCGTTCAGTGTTGGCGTGCCCAATATGGGTCGGGTCGAGGTCATGGATGAGCAGGGCAACTGGGGCTTGGTGTGTGATGACCAGTGGGACGACTTAGACGCCAGAGTCTTCTGCGATTGCCTCGGATACCGCGGGTTAGTATAAGTTAATTATATCTATAGCTATAGGTTACATTTCAGGTCTATTTCCACTACGCCTGCGCGTTGCGTTGCGTTTGAACGCGTTTAAGCGCGTTAGAACGGGTGGAGACATTTTTTGTAAAGAATATTAATGAGTTAATATGGCCGACAAATACGAAAATTTATTGCTGTTGGGAGCAGCAGCTTATTGCACATGTGCTGCGCAAAAAAAACGCAGGCCTAGATTTTGGATTCACCTCGTCATCGCCAACCGGGATGACCAGGGCGAATATCAGCATCTGATACAGTAACTATACTCTCCGACTCAGCTCTGTTCCAGCGATACTTTCGGCTGTCTGTCGAGCAGTCTGATGACCTACTCGGACTAATTGAGCGTTTTCATTGGTCAACGCAATTACTGTCGCTCGGATAGTGAACAAAAAATAGAAACACTGTCGGAGTTTCTATTTTAAACGCATCGCAACGCAACGCAACGCGCAGCTGTAGTGGAAATGCTTCCCATCGAATAAGCCGGAAATTCGTGTTTGTACTATCGCGACAACGCGCTCATAACTCATGCACTACTGCATGACTGCACTTGGCTTCATGAAATTTTGCACGAACATGTACCATGACAATCTCTAGCAGCTTAATGTCAAGGTCATTGATCAAAGTTCAAGGTCATGTTTTGTGTTTTTCGTGTGCATGACAGTGTGCTCAAACCGTTTGGTCTGGACTTACGAAATGTTGCACTGCAGGCATATCCCTTGATACCTTGTAGTCGCTTGTTGAATACACACATACCTTAACCACGGGCAGTATGCTTAGCCTTGAGGAAGGTTGGTTGATGTTTGTGTCTGGTGAATGGCGACGCAGACGTGATACGGACTTTCGTGCTCTGATGTCGCCCAGTCACTCATCCGATCTGCCGATACTCTACGACGCAGTACACTGCACCGAGCAGGATACGCAGACAACCAAGAACATCTTTGACTGTGCCACTACTACTAGTGCTGCCAGTAGTAGTAACGGGTTGTCGTCGTCGGGCCAATGTGACGCACGTAACGAGGCCGCTGCCGTGCTCTGTGGACGTCTACCGTCCGTTGTCGCTTTATGTACGTATGTACAACAACAACTACAACAACAACTACAACAAATACTACTACTACTACTACTACTACTACTACTACTGCGACCATTACTACCATACTAATACATCGATCTGCTTCAAATTAGATCAGGTTTCCAAAGCAGAAGTTTGGACGGACAAACGGGACTGTCGAGGAAGACCATTATCGTTAACGAAACCCATTAGAATGACTGCATATCAACACTGCCAGGCGAGACGTTATCAGAACTGCTGGCGTAGCCCATTGACCCAGGCGCTGGCTGTTAATGGAGCTTGTTGACGCGTTGTACGCTGGCTTAATTCGGTTTCATTCTCGCCGGGGGCTCAAAACCCCTCAAAAAGCGATACTCTACGACGCCGTACAACATGTATGTACAACAACAACTACAACAACAACAACTACTACTACTACTACTACGCAACGGACCTAGCTGACAATGCGAAATCTTTTATCACTGTTGAATGTTGACCAAAACGGTTTGTATCATTATTCTGATCATATGGTTGTGGGCTTAGGGCATCTGATCTGGTGCACAGCAAAGCCCTGTAGTAGTAGTAGTAGTAGTAGTAGTAGTAGTAGTAGTAGTAACAGCAGCAATAGCAGTAGTAGATTCCAATTTATAATAGCCTATATTGATGTGTGTACTGGACAGCTATACCGGAGGTGAACATGTCGTGCAGTGGACGTAGACTTAAGGCGTGTTTCCACCGCGCTTCTGATCTGGTCCTGTCACCCACACAGTTCCACCTATATCCCGCTTGTACTGCCGCCAGATTCTACAGCGCCCCTGACGGAGACGTCTGTTTGGAACTGGATCTGTCAGTCTGCCCTCAGTCTCACACCAAGGTCTGCAGTGCTAATGATAACAGTAGTTGTAGTAGTTAAAAGGTTAAAGGTTAATGCTGAGTACAGTTGTTGACGGGATATCCCGTCTCTGAGCTGGGAAGCATCATCTGCCATATGCAATCGCCTGTCACCCAACACTAGTGAAGGAGTTACAGTCAGGCAAGCCGGTACTCACTAACCTACCCCAGAGGGATGGCCATACTGAGTTGATCTAATGCGGTCATGTTATCGACTAGGCTAAACTGAAAGCATCATAGCGAGTATGCATATATATGCTATCACAGTGATGATGGTCTTGATCATGATTTCCTTCTCTGTTGGCCTATTGGTTGCTCTTCTTTGCTCCCCCTTTCAATTTTGCCGTCAAAAAACTTTTTCTCAGAGTCTTTTCTTATTAAAAAAATACAAAATTTGGGGTTGGAAATTTCAATTTTGTGGAATTTTGTTCAAAATTAAAATTTTGAGCAGCCATATACCGGTATGTCTTCTCTGTCGGAAATTTGCAACTTTTAAGCCCTGGGCTTTTTTTTAATCTACGAAGCCACCTACATGTATGTCGATGTATGTGTACTGTGAGTTTAGTGCAACAAACCCCCATAGCAAAAACCCCCTGTGACAAGAACCGTTATGACAAAACTGTTATAGGGAGTTTTGTCGTAGGGGGGTTTTGTTGTTGTGGGGTGTTTTGACTGTACGCCGTGTATTGTTATATAGTCGTGCCTTTCTTCACGTCACTACTGCTACGACGTCAACATGACTCGCCCAGTGGGTGTCAGTATGACGTCACATCTACTGGCAGGTTCTTCGTGTTCACAGAGGCTTTGTTGTACAGTCGCCAGCAACGGCAGCGCCACGGCTTCCTTTCTACCACGCGTTGTCCTTCCGCCTGCCGTCTACGCCGACAACAAACAAGTACGTAATCGTGATTCAGAATATACCGCAGTAGTAGTAGTAGTAGTAGTAGTAGTAGTAGTATTAGTAGTAGCGCCAGTATAGGCCTATAGTAGTGCATGAAAAGTGGAACATACGTCCGATACAGCAATAGATCAAGAATGAAGTTTGCAAACGATTGGCCTCAGTCACTGCAGTGTAAGGCGGTCATGTTAAACACTGTGTTAAAATGTTTAAACATGACCGGTGACCGTCTCACCCCGCAGTGGTCGAAACTGATCGTATCTAAAATCGTCCGATTACTACGTGTGCGTTTTCTCTGTCTGCTGTCCCAAGTATTTCGAACCAGATTCCTCCCAGTCTCATTGCTGTAGAATGTGTAGATAGGGTACTCAGTGTGCTTGGGTAACTCAGCCTCCTACCCTCAGCAGGCCGAAAAATGAGTACTGGTAGTAGCTTGCAGGCTATGGTGTAAAGGTCTAATGTAGCTGATTGTGGCGGTGGTATGTCTGCTGGCTGCAAACCGCGGGTTTACTTGTTTGCTGACGCAGTCCATGGATGGCCGCATAGTGTGCTGCGGTATCATTAGCTCATGCCAATCAGCTGCCACTTCCGAGATTGTAAAGCGCTTCTTGTCACGAGTCCGACTCGTGTAAGCAATGCTAAAGCATGTACTGGACTTCTAGCTTTGCCTTTACTATAGCATTGTCGATTATGATGATAAGTGTATGTGAACGATGTGCATGGCAGGCGAGCGAGTTTGCGATGACGTGCTATCGCGGTGCTGGTTCCTCCTCCAGCAGTGACGATGACAACGACGACGACGGTCCTGGTGGTGTGGGTAGTGAGGATAGTCGCGGTGAGCGGCTGAGTTTCCCTGCGCGTGTAGTACGCGGTGAGTCGGTCTCGTGCTACGTGGACGCGCGTCAACTGTGGGACCCGCATCTACAGCTGGTCGTCACCGACTGTCGCTTTACCACCCCATACAGCGCAAATCAGACCACGCTCACCTACCACTTCATCACCGACAAGTACGTATGGTCTAGAAGACGAGGATTTCGCACAGACATCAAGTTTCATTGCGTTGAAGCTTATCATTGTTTTCGGCGCTTTGAACCGGCGAGGGTTAGACCCAACTAAGCTAGCATACAATCCAAATCGGCCGCATGGCCGGATCTATTGAACAGCTAGCGGCCTTTAACCAATTGGATCAGCAGGTCAACAGTCCTGGTAAAAGAGCCTACTGTTATGTAGAACTTGTCGTTTCTTGTCCAGCAGTGGTCCTTATCATTTTTAATATTCATTTCGTCTATCCACGGAGGGATGGCCAGGCTGAGTTGCTTTGGATGGTGTGGTCGAATATGAAGGCGGTATACCCCCGAATGGTCACCCATCTCCATAGATGTTACAAACATTCATTTGCAAATAAAATACATAAAAACATGTGTTTTGTACTTTTATAAAATCATTATATTATACATTATAAAAAACATTAAACTGCAGATGTTTCCAATCGCTACTTTTTACTTTAGGCATTTTTTATTTTATGTAACCGTAATTATGGTACATACTCATCTATGAACTAAACAAATCAAATGTCAGAACAAACACCAAGTATACTAAAAATAAAGGTAAAGGTAAAGTCTACGTACTTGCTATAGCGCTTCTTACATGCTTCTTCAAGACCAGAAGCGCTTTACAATCTTGGAAGTGGCAGCTGATTGGCATTAGCTAATGATACCACAGCGCACTATGCGGCCATCCATTGCCCGCGCGAACGAACAGTTGGACCCGCGGTTTGCAGCAAGCAGACATACCACCGCCCCAATCAGCCACACTATGCCTTTACCCCGTAGCCCGTAAGCTACTACTCATTTCCCGTCCCACGAAGGGTAGGAGGCTGAGTTGGCCTGAGCACATAGTAGGTTAGCAACTTGCTCAAGGTTGCTTGCAAATGACGGCAGTGA
>Ga0056128_1003538_pt1 | contig 19230 bp, 15 predicted proteins | sample WorMetLIZISLAND2_FD_71113 | JGI IMG/M metagenome (GOLD analysis project Ga0056128, IMG submission 71113) | Marine gutless worms symbiont microbial communities from Max Planck institute for Marine Microbiology, Germany - Olavius geniculatus... ... | reverse complement strand
CTTTTACGATACGTTGGTATGTCTGAGCAAAGAATGGGAAAAGTAAAACCGATTTATGTTGTGTACTATGTAGATTTTAATTCCAGTTCACCCGTTGTGGTACATGTCATTCCTAAAGGCAATGTGGTCCGCGGCGTGACGTCACTTGGTGATGAGGTGTTCGTTGTGCGCTGGGACAATCAACAAAAGATTGAAGTCTACGATGCCAAGACTTTCACAGTAAAGCGCCACATCACAGTTCCCGGACTGAATAAATGGTGCCCTGGTTTAGCAGCATGTCCTTACAATAACTGTCTCTATGCATCTGACAGTGGCACCAACGGAGTGCACAGAGTAGAGCTGTCAGGTAGCAATGCTGTGATGACGTGGTCCGTAGCAGGCCGTCCAATAGGTCTGTCGCTAAACACTGATCACAATCTGATCGTCGTGAGTGGAGATAAGTGTAAGTTGCAGATATTCACGACTCGCGGAACTCTGCTGCAGGACATTCAACTGCAGGCTGATATCGAACGTCCCTGGCATGCTGTGCAGCTGCCTGCCAGCAGTCAGTTTCTGGTCAGTCATACCAGGTTACTACCTGGCTTACTACATCGCGTCTGTTTAGTGGGAGTGGACGGAGCTGTGGTTCGTAGCTACGGTGGACAGTGGGGATCTGAGCTGACGCAGATGAACTGGCCAAGATGTTTAGCAGTAGACAGAGAAGGACGCGTTCTTGTTGCTGATGCGGGCAACAACCGACTGTTGGTGATAGATCAGTCACTGTCCAGTGCTCATGAGATGTCTGTCAGTGTTGACGGAGGTCTGAATGGTCCTACCAGTCTGTGGTATGACCAGTCACGCAGACGTCTCTACATCGGCGAATGGAGTGTAGGACGGGTGATTGTTGTTGACAATTTGAATGACTTCAGCAATATCTAATTCTAAGCATGAGCCCATGCACTTGAAAACAGTTACTGAAACAACTCAAATAATTCAAACATCACCATTACACAATGTCAGAATTGCTGACTGTGTAGTGGTAAAGTTTGAATTATTAAATTGTGATTTGTGCTGTTTTATATCTACAACCACGATGTCACCCTTACACTGTAGCCTATATAAACTGAACAGCTTTTTTTTACAAAAAATAACTCTTTGTTATGCCGTATTGCACCATTAGCAAAACACTTTGCTGTGACTTGCATAGTTTTAGCTGCACAGAACAACTTATTGTTGAAACATTAACACAAACAGTTATTATAATTATCAATATTACCGGGGATTAGTAATAGCATTAAAGCTCTACAAACGGTGACTAACACTTCTTGCACAACATAGTGAGGTGGACACTGAGTGTACCTTACATAATTCTATCGTCTTTCCTATCAGTGTGCCAAAAATTAACAAATTTGGTGTAGATTTAACGAAGTTCTGACAGAAATAAGTAGGGTCATTTTTTGGCACACCCTGTAATCAATTTTGTCTAAAGTTTCATTGCCATAGCAACAGGGATTCTTCACGGATAAATACAAGAAAAGGGAAGAAAGAGAAAGAGAAGTAATAGTAGATGGCAGCGTTGCTACTTGTGCTGTTGACGCAAGGACGTCATTGCTATTATGACCATAGATGTAAAAAACGTTTTTTTATTCTTGCCACGTTTTTTAAAGTTTTTTTTTTATTTTGTTCAGCGTTTTTTTATTGAAAATCCCATTAAAGGCTTTGTGAAGCACTTTTGGGGCCACATAAAAAAATTAATACGTCATAGTGATGTAGTTTACTTAGTTAGTCCAAATGTACTAAATAAAAAGTTTTGTAAAGTAGTATATTTAGTAACTTTAGTTAGTTTAATGATATGACCTCACAGCTAAATTGAAATTACATGAAGTTCTCTCTATCAAAACTATAATTTCAGGTATGCTGCATGCACTTACAGCATTAGACAAGAAGCTGAACAAATTATGGCCAACGTTTTCTATTCAAAGTTTCTAAACGTTTTTTTGTTCTTGCCACGTTTTTAAAAATGTTTTTAACGTTTTTTTAAATTTTTCCTGGAACGTTTTTTTACATCTATGATTATGACGTCACGCAAGCGCCGCTGCATTATGATTTATCATGCTCACAGACATGCGGAAATCAGACAAAAACATTACCTCCGCCAGTGTCCACTATAAAGCTGAAAAATGCCGAGAAGTTCAGCAGCTCAACAGATATACACTGTATTATATGGCAGTATATTTTTGCATATGCATATTTAGTTTAAATGTGCTTCAGTCTTATAAAAAGCCAGTTTAACAAAAACCAAGCATTGCTGTTGTTGCCACAATACTTCTGGTTAAAGAGAGATAAAAAAGTGTCTGGCATTTATTTACGCTAGTCTAGCTAAATTATCACAATGAAATTTGTTGGAGCTAAAGCCTTATTCAAAATAAAAAATGAGTTCAATAAACAAACACCAAGTATAGTAATAATAGTCACAGCCACAGATGTAAAAAAAACATTTTTAATGTTTTTTTAATAAAAATATAAGAAACATGTTTTTTATGTTTTTGATTTTTAATGTTTTTTTAATTTGTTGTTATGTTTTTTTTATTTCTTAATGTTTTTGTGCTTTTTAACGTCTTGTTTTTTTTCCTGTTAAATCGTTAGAATAAATTGCTACAGATGTGTTAAAAACTGTTAAAGTGACTAGTATACTTGGTATTTGTTCTGACATTTGATTGTTTAGTTCATAATTGATTGTGTACCATAACCTCGGTTATGGTACACAACTCGGCTCCCAATTGATCAACGTATTAAATTCAAACTTGCCGCATTGACGTACAACACTCTCAACTCCTCTCAGCCTGCTTATCTACGTTATCTGCTCAATTATCACACTCCCACACGCTCTCTGCGTTCTGCCAACACCAATCTTCTGTCGGTTCCACGTGTCCGTACAACCTTTGCCTCCCATGGTTTTAGCATCGCAGCCCCCACAGTCTGGAACTCTCTACCCTCTAGCATCCGCAGTTCTACCTCTGCGGACACTTTCCGTCGCCTCCTTAAATCTCACTGCTTCCAGCAGGCCTACTGCTCCCCCTAGCGGCTCAGCCAAGTGCCTCAGATTCGGCCACTTGGCTGACATTGTGCACTTTAAATATGCACCTACTTACTTACTTACTTACTTACTTACTTGGTTACATAAAATAAAAAAAATGCCTAAAGTAAAAAGTAGCGATCGGAAACATTTGCAGTTTAATGTTTTTATAATGTTTCTATAAAAGTATAAAAAACATGTTTTTAAAATGTATTTTTTATTTGCAAATGAATGTTTTTAACATCTATGGTCACAGCAGTAGCAGTACCATAGATACTAGGACTATAGCTATGAATAAATGCATATGCATGAACGTATGCACAGTTTTGATTAGAAGAGAATGACAGAACATTCCCAAAACTGTGAAGCCCAAATTCGACAGCTTTAATTAAATGTCAGAAGTTGCCCAGTCTTCAACAAATTGTATTACTTATTAAAACATACGACATCTTTTTCTTATTCCAGACAGCAAATACAGTCATTAACTAGAAATTTGGGGCAAACCCAACGTGAGTCCACCCGGTGCCCTAAATCCAACTGGGGGGAAATTCAGGGGGATGAAATTTCCCCAGCAGCAAAGTCACGTGGCCCAAACTCAAATGCATTGGCATATGCAGAACGCACATTGTCGACTTAAGGTAGGTGAACATGAATGCTTATAACTTTGTTGGGAGTGGACGAAAGTTTACAAAAGTTTTTTTGTTCAGCACTGGAAAGATTGTTCTCATTAAGGCCGTTTACAGCTTGTCGCTGTCTTCATCCGTTCTAGAGATATTTGTGCTCAAACTCGAAAGTTGTCGTAAATCGCACCAATTTTTGAACGTTTGTTGCCCTCCCAAATATTAAAGGGGCGGTGCCGCCCCCAAAAAAGTTGTACTTGCGTTAACACCCCAACCTAAAGGCACGTCAAGTGCCAAAGGTTCGTTGGGTCACACCCCCTAACTCTGAAGTTATAAGCGCTCCTATACAACATTTTGAGCCCCATCACAGTTAGCAAGATTTGGTCATTCTCTAGTGGGTGTAAAAATTTGGGGATGCAGCACCCCTTAGGAGCCAAAATATGGTCTTCTGAAAAAGTCGATTTGGGTGGGTATAATTACACCTTTAAATCTCCGAAATTTCTGGACCAATGTTCCCTGGACTTTTCTCGCCGAACGCAGGAAGAATCGCTGTAGATCAGGTACTTGTCTGATTTTGAATATCTTCATCCGTTCCGGAGATATTCGCCGCCAAAGTTTAAAGTCGTCCGAAATAGGGCCAAATTTTGCATGTGTTTGGCCCCTAAAATTATTTTGGGATAGGACCCCCAAAATATCGGACCAACATTATAAAATTCAGCCTAAGTCTGATCACTGTGCAAAACTTCGCGCTGATTGGCGACACATCTCAGAGATTTCGCGATTGAAATAAATAAATAAAACATCTGCAGTAAATCATAAGTTCTTCCGAAAACTATCATTTTCGGACGAACTAACAAGAAAAACCCAGCTAACGCAAAGGGGAACGTGCAACAGTGGTGCATGTTTGAAAGCCCAGTAAAACAAAATAAGTTCACCCATCTTAGCAATGATGTTTCTTTTACAGTTACTGTGTTGGGCGGAACGTTAAACCCTACTCACTCACTCACTCACTCTTTTACAGCAGAGGGCGCCAGATGACTGGCGGTTAATTATCTATAGTGTTTTACTTGTACTCACCAGAAGGTGTGACCTGTCTCGCTCTGCCAACACCGTATTGACTTGAAATCGCAAATTTTCCCTATACCCCCTCTCATTTAGCACCCTCGTTTGGGGTGACCCCATTTTTAGTCCGTCCGGAAGTGATAGCTTGCTGTGTGGACTTAAGTTTTAGCCCAGATGTTTTTTTCAACGCGAGATCTCAGAGATGCATGGGCCGAGCGGCGTAAAATTTTGCACGGTGGTCAGTACTAGGCCCACTTTTATAACGCCAATCCAAAATTTCGGGGGCCTTAGCTCAAAAAATTTTGGGGGCCAAAAACATGCAAAATTTAGCCCAATTTCAGGCAACTTCGAAGTTTGGCGATGAATACCTCCGGAACGCATGAAGATATTCAAAATCGGACAAATATTTTATCTACCGAGATTCCTCCTGCGTTAGGTGAAACACGTCTGGTGAAGTTTGGTCCAGTAACCTTGGAGATCTTGATGTGAAACTGTACCCACCTAAAGCACATTTTTCGGAAGAGCATATTTCGGCCCCTAAGGTGTGCTGCGCCCTCAAATTTTTACACCCACTAGAGAATGACCAAACCGAACCAATCACAGAAATGAGCACACATACGACTAGGGTGAATCATTCAGCAAGAAAATAAAATGGATGCTAAAATGACAAACGTCATCAGCAGGGCTCACAGATTTCCACGGGCCGCGGAATTTTGAGCCGAGCCACGGAATTTACCATCATAATACGGCGCAGTCGTAAATGAACCCAATGCGACTAATTGACAAATTGCACTTTTGAAAAGAAAAAAAGACCAATAATTTCCTTGTATGTTGCTAGCATAACTGAGCACCTGCCAGCATCCAAAAACTGAAGTTTTTAAAAACAGAATAAAGCTTAGTTTATGTACAAACAGAAGGCCATGGTAAGCTGTGGAATTTGGACAATTTTGCCACGGCGAGCCACAGAATTCTACGAACTGGCCCGCGGAATTTGGCAAAATTTACCGCAGATAACTGTGGGCCCTAGTCATCAGCAACGTCATGAGTGAAAAAAGTTGCTAGTACATTCGATACGGTCAATTTTGCCCCAAATTCCCCTAAACTGGGGATTTTCATCCCAAAATGTTGTATTTTTAAAAAAGTTTTCCAAAAAATTTTTTTCCAACAAACTACAACTTAGGGGAAGGATGAAAATGTCCCACTTCTGCTACATCACTGGTCATCATTATAATATAACTTAATTTTTCAAAGCATGCATGTACAAATAAGCTCATATTGCAACTGAAATTCAGCTGACACAACATCTTCCTCAAGCTGTAAACTAATCACTGATTTTGCAACACAGCGTGGTACCGGCCCGCTATTCGGAAGGTCCGCTATTTCGAAAGTCCATTGTGCAGATACGTGCCACAGTACTAAGATTAGGGCTAAGGTTGAGGTTAGAGTTAGGATTAGGTTTAGGGTTAGGGTCAGCCTTAGGTTTAGTGGGAATAGTAAACTTTCAGAATAACGGACCTTCGGAATAGCGGACCAAAATCCACAGCACAATGCAGTCAACTGTTCCATGCAGTAATTCAGTAGAAAATTTTTGGTTGTACTTCTTTCTCATTGGTCTGTGATACGTGGTCAGTAAGTTTCTGGGAAGTTCCGAAGCTCACGTCTGAAATCACAACATAAACTCAAATGCAGCACCTTATTAACAGATCTTGTTAAGTTTTTCCTAAGTCAGTAACTTATTATTTATGATGCATAAAGGCATGTATAGAGTAATAAAAAACCGAACTAAACTGAAATCAGTAAAATCACAGCGAATTATAACCGAAAAGTTATTATAATAACTTACATTACACACAATCACTGCAAGTGCAGCTAGCAATGGGCAGATAAAATATTGTGTTAAGCAACCACTTCACAGCACCTGGGGAAAAATAAAATAATAACTAGAAATTAAAGGCAAAGCCCAACGTGAGTCCACCTGGCACCCTAAGTCCAAATGGGAAGAAAATTGAGGGGAGGGTAAAATTTCCCCGGCTGCAATGTCACGTGGCCCGAACTCAAATGCATTGGCATACGCAGAACACACATTGATGACTTAGGGTGGGTAAACATGAGCACTCAACTTTGTAGGTAGTTGACCGAAGTTCACAATTTTTTTGTTCAACGCCAGACAGATCGTTCTCGTGACGTTAATGCCATTTACTGCTAGTCGATATCTTCATCTCTTCCAGAGATATTTGCACTCATATTTGAAAGTTTTCCTAAATCATGCCAACTTTTGCATGTTTTTTGCCCTCCCAAATTTTAAGGGGCTGGCCCCCACACCTTGTAGACAATTTATCATGCCTGGTAGCAACACGTCATGTGCCAAAGTTTCATTGCTATTCCCCCTACCTCTGAAGTTATAAGCACTCCTTTACAACATTTTAAGCCAATTTTGGACCCCCGTTTGAAAAAAATTGTAAGGGGGGCCCTGTGCCCAGTTGGGGTGTGCTAATAAGACTTTTGTCATTCTATAGCACGTGTAAAAATTTGGGGGTGCAGCACCCCCTACGGGCTGAAATATGGTCTTCCGAAAAAGGTGCTTTAGGTGGATACAATTTCACACTGAGATCTACAAGGTTACTGGACCAAAGTTCACCGGACTTGTTTCGCCTAATGCAGGAGGAATCCCGGTAAATCAAATACTTGTCCAATTTCGAATATCTTCATCCGTTTTGGAGATATTCGTTGCCGAACTTCGAAGTCATCCGAAATCAGACCAAATTTTGCATGTTTTTTGGGGGTGCCCCCCTCCCCGAAATTTTGGACCGGCATTATAAAATACGGCCTAGTACTGATCACCGTGCAAAATTCGCACCAATCGGCTGACGCATCTCTAAGATCTCGTGTTGACAAAAAAAGAAAAATAAAAAAAATGTGCAGTAAAACATAAGGCCGCTTCGCAAGCTATCGCTTCCGGGCAGACTAATAATTAATAATTAATAATTAATACAGCGCATATTACATTTAGTCAGTAGTCACAATATCTCTGAAACATGGTGTAAGGTCAGTGCATCTTAATTAAAAAAACCCGAATCTCACAAGGGCTAAAATCACAACTCAAGCTGTTTTACGAAATAACATGCACGCATGCACACAAAAAAATATGGCCCAGTGTTAAGTAAGTAAGCAAGTAAATAACCAATAAATCTATACAGTGAATTAACAGTAAATAACCTTGAATGTGCTTACCATGCTAGTAAAACAATAACTGAAAGTATTTTGGAAAAACTGAGAAATGAATGACTACCAATGCTGATTCAGAAAGACTAGTGAAAATACAGCTGTAAACCAACCGTGGAGTGGCAGCAGTAGTCAACATCGTGGTGGGTAAATGAGTAGAAGCAGTAGTAGTAATCAATGACACAGGTAATTGTGTCGCAGTGTGGCGCTGTGTAGCATGTCTTAGGTCAAGAGCAGGAGCTGTGGGGACATGGGACAAATGGGAACATTGCCACCCGATCAGACAATGCTAAAAATCATAAACACAGTAACAACAATAATAATTAGCGCTGTGGATACCAAATATTCTATTCGCATTCTATTCCATCCAAGTACTAGGCTAAATAGTGTATTCATATTCATCCAAATAGTAGGCAAAAAATAAACCGAACATTACTATAATGCGTGGAGAGTCTGTTTGTTTGTCAGCCCTCTCTAGCGCCTTCTCTGTTGCACAGCTGTGGACCCCGACCGCTGCGTTTGAGTCCTTGGGCCTTAGGTACATGCCCCTCATCTTGCCCCCACCTACGCCCACGGGCAACCTGAAGGCAGCAGGGGCTGAGTTGCCGGGTCTTCTTCCCTCACTGATTCTACCAAGCCCGTCAGCTTAGCACACCATGTAGTGCTTCATGGTAGAAAACTCCCACCCATAGGGTGGGGTGCTTCTATTGCTGCGACGCCACTCTATGCAAAGTCTGCATTTATGCAGCCGAAAGACAGAAAGAGAGATGACTGCAAATATGCGTAGTCTTCATCTTATTCTACAAATTAATCGGCAGGATATTTGTCATCGTTGTCAAAGACAGTTAAAACAGTTAGGCAGAGCTCTCTACTAAAATCAATGGTCTGCAATTAAATGAAACTTAACAGAAATAACAACTTACTTGAGAGAGAGCACATGAATCTGTTGCATCAAAGCTGTGACGTCGGTGAGGCTTTGGTTGGTAGGAATCACTGAAAACTTGCTTCGGAATGCTTACACTATGACACATACACATTACACACAGATTCACAAATCAATCCTATCATGTGGCCATCCAGTATTATATCTCTCTCTCTCCTTCAGCAGACTGTGGATCTATCGAGTGAGGGGTCAGCCACATGGGTTCTTCAACTCTGCTTGGCTCTATTCTCAATGTCCACCAATTCAAGCCGCAAGTCCTCTATGTTGTACTTGACAATGCCGATCCACCTTTTTCTCTGTCTTCCCCTGCTTCGCTGTCCGCGAACCTCTGCCTCCAAAATTCTTTTGACACAACCTCTGCTCGATGTTGTATACGCCCAAAACATCTCAGTCTGGCCTCCCGTACCTTGTCCAAGGATGCGACGGATGTCATCGTTTCTTATCTTGTCCCACAAGGTAAGGCCAAGGATCCATCATGACATTCTCACTCTTCTTCACACCTTCTCAATGTTCATGCCTCTGAGCCATAGATCAATACTGGGCCTTACTGCTGTTCTGTATACTTTCACTTTAACAGCACTGCCTATCTATCTGTATATCTCACAGGGGCTCCTAACTTGAAAACAGAAATTTGCTTACAACGCTAAATTGCTGTGAAAGTTCTCCACGGCAGGAGCAACAAATGTGCTACCGGTACTTTTTACTTTAAGAAATGTAAGATCAAGCTTACCAGATGTCAAAAAATCTACATATAATGATACACATCTCACACAGACCAATTTAAGAGTGATCTTTCTATGTAAATTCAAAATAAACTAGACTGCCAAGCCTTCAGCAAGGCTAAAGCTGTCTGTGGCTGCATCCAGTGTTGGCACTCCTATGCTTCTAGCAGTTTACACAGCAATACTATCATCTTAGCATAGAAACAAAGGCCGGAGACAGATACCGGACAAATCCAGGAGAGTGAGTGGTTGGTTGTTTGCGTGGTTGAGTGCATGATGGACATATGCTGTTACCAGACTCATCGGTAGTCGTTGGCTCAGTAAACAGCCGCTCGTTCACTGTATAGCCATGGATACCTAAGACAAATAAAACAATACAATAGTGCCAGATCGAGACCAGGATAACCACTTTCCAGACGACACAGAATTACCCGACTTTTCTAGTATGGCCGGCAAAGATTCACCAATATACTGCTTAATGCTACGGTAGACAGTTGCTTCATAATAACAATAACAAGAATTATAAGTATGTTTATAAAGAGCTATGTCAGTGATTGTCGGTGATAACATGTTCAACATTTATACAGTTTCAAGCATCAATAAAATAAATATACCCGGAAAAAAACACTAACAAGTACAAGAATTGCATGAAGAATCACATACAGGTATGTGGCTTGTTTGGTAATTCTGGTGACACTGGTCTCCCCAAATGTTCATATGATTTGCTAAAAACACAACACAGCCTTGCTATCACACAAAAGCTCAAACATAAGCACCAGGGAGTTGATGTAGTCTTATTAAACAAGTCAGACTCGTGACCTAAAGGTAATAGGAAACCCAGCACAGGGATACAGAGTGTCACCTGCCGTACGGGATCACACATACACCTTCATTAACAAATGACCTCATAAAACCAAGAATGAAAAACCTACACTTCCAGAAACGATACATATATAAAGAACCAAAACAGATATGAAAATCTGATACAAGTACAAATAAAATAATATTTTCGTAATTACTTTAAAATTAACGGAAATGCAAAATACTTCAAGTCGTACAATCAGTCACTAATTTTTACAGCTCTAGCACAAATACCAGATCACACTTACATGAAATCTACACTGCCAACACATGCATCACGATTCCGCTGGCGGAATTCCCGAACATCGTCAAAATATGCATCGGGCATCCCATCAAGTGACGAGCTGTCACTGTCGATGATGCCTGCTATCCAGTCATAACCTAGCAGTGGTTGAGACTGGGACTGTCCATCAGAGATGAGTCTAGTGAATGGCTGCACTGCTGAATCAACATAAGACTTGGACAGACTTTCTCTATCAAACAGCTGGAACACACATTTCACACAGCGGTTGAAACAAGAGGAAACATGGCGGCACTACATTACCCCACTTCCTGTTTTCAGTCTGCATACAGTGTATAGTCCCACCACCTGTGGTCAAGCAACACTAGGGAAAAAAGCAAAATTGGTGCAACTGTGTCAGATTTCACTCCAGGTTAGACCAAATCCTTAAACCAATCCCTTGATGTTAAATTATGTGGCATGACTTTTTCACTTCAAAGACCTCCCTGTCACCAAACGAATGACATCAAAGCACTGACAAACAAGATATCTAAGCTAATGCTCAGCAAACATGCAATTCAGCATCAGTTTGACACCCCTGTACGAAGAACTCCCTGAACCTAGGGGTTAAAAACTTAAAACTGTTAATATCTAGTTTCAATGGTTTAATATTGAAAAATTCATATGCAGTCTAAAATTGTCTCAGGCAAGAAAGACAAGTCATATCTGTCGAATGTTCTTCAGCCAAAGAGTTGTGACGGACTGAAATCAACTTCCTCAGCATGTCAATGAAGTCCACCAACGCTTTCAAGAACTTAAAATAAACTTGACAAGCCTTTGCAGCAAGATATGAGCATTTAAAGCAACTGCTTCTCCGCTCATCAACATGCAAGTACAAGTACAAGTACAAATAAGATTGTCCTAATCTATCTTATGACTTCAATTCACTCCTACAATACGCGCTGCAGCCTAAAACTACAAAAAAATCACATAATAAACCTATTTTTGGATTTGAAGGTCATTGTACAACAAAGTATCATTAAGTATGATAATGCAATACTGAGCAAATCATTTAATATGACCAAAGTCTAGAGACAATCAGAAAACATCACTCTGTGCACAAAATTAGAAATATAAAATGAGAAAGAACCTGAGATTGTGAAGCATTTGTTGACATATTCATCACTGAAGGCTCATCAGTGGAAAACAAGTCTGATCGAGATCGACTCTCAAGCTCACGCACAATCTTTGCATTCCTTCTATCATTGCCAGTCTGTAGTAGTAATCCATCCGATACAAGCTTGTTCACAGTACCACTTTTTCTCCCATTCACGGACATTTCTGTCACAGAATCGGCTGCATCAGGTACACGGTAAAACCTCTGGGAAGCTGGCGAATTATTCACAGCAGATGATGATGACTTTAAACTTCGTAATTGAGACATGTTGTCCAGGTTACTGTTTGTATTGCTATTTACAGCAACTGACTCGCGTGTTGATCTCTCTTCAATGTCGAAATTGACGGATTTAGTTTTGCAACCAAACAGCTCTGCGTCGTTGACATCAGAATACGAGAAATTCAGTCCACATCGATGTCTGTTTCTGCGAACATTCGTGGGTGTATGATCGAACTTCGACTCTACACATACGTTTTTGTCGACAATCTGTCGGTGACGCAGAATTGACTTTGGTGTCTCATCGAGAGACTGTTCCGATTTCTGCGGTGTTAGGGTGCCGTTGAGTTTTCCGATATCGGCATCGGAGGAGGAGGAGAAGTAGCCAGCAGTGTTGCTAGCATCAATTTCCGATGATCGGCAACCGTTTGAGTCCACAGATGAGCCCAAAGCTGGTACTAAGTCTCTAAGCCCACTATCAATGTTCACAGATGAAGAATTATTTAAGTTTGTCTGCATTCGTCCGCTTGTCAGCTTCATCCTCGCATTGCGAGCAGCAGACGATGACCACTTTTCACTGTTCACATCATCGGAGAAAACTGCCGACGTCGAGTTTCGGACATTTATATAATTCAAATCAGCTGATTTCTGTGAAAACTGCCCATCACTAGCATTGGTTGATAAAGTGCTAAGTCCTTGCAGTGAGGATGATTTACTGACAGTAGATACAGGCCGATAGCGACGTTCGGTGCAATCTCCCACTGTTTTTCTGACACTATCGATGTGAACTATGCCTTCATTCAACACATCGGTCAGACCTCCAACACCGCGGCTAACATTGGACTGGTCAGGCGCACGGTGTTCTGAAGGCCGACATCTTCGATATCTATCCTGCCTACTACGCAGCTCTTCGAGATGCCGAACACTCTGAATGCGCAGATTCTCCTGCTGGCGTATAAGATCATCGAGTGTCGTCGACAAGCTCAGCATCATGTCAACATCCAGTTACGCAAAAACTACTAGAACACGTAACCGATAAATAAAACCACAAACAATGTATTCAAATCTGCAATACTTGCAAATAATGCGTTAGAGTTACGTTCAGCTGAGAATTTATAAGAAAGAATTATAACCCGTCCAAACACGAAACTTCTCAAAAGTAAACAAAATCCATAGAGTATTTAACGTAAAACCATTGGCAAAGATGGGCCATTACGAAATACGAATAATAAAAAAAAATAATTTCGTCGTTGGTTACGATGTTTTGTGATCATTTTGAAATTGCGCATTGTGCATATATGTAGCCCCAAATGTATTCGTTTTGCCTGTCACAAATTCACTGATAAAATTACAAACAATGTAACAGGAGCGAAGGTAAAATCAATACTCAATATGTTTGATTACGTTACGTTACGTTGTTTATGTTGTCATCGACATTTTGCTGTCTGTCGTGTCTTTATTTTGTTGTAATTAAAATGTGATTGCCGTTTGTTGGATCGTGTTTTTCGAATAATTGTCTAAACAGAATTTGTCTGCATTATGGTTACACCTGCAAAAAAACCCGGAGGCACCGAAAGACCCGTTCCGAGTACGTACTTCATTTGTAGCCTACGCTATGTCTTCGATTTACCGGTATCTACGCCTATGGTTATGATTATGGGTTTTGCCAGTAAAACAACCATGTGAAAAGATACTGATACACCGACTAGCCAAAATGTATATGTATTTTCGTAGCAAGGGAAAAGATAAGGGTTAAGATTATCGATGATCTTCTGGCGTCTACTCCACAATTGACAGGTAGCGGAAGCAGGATGCTTCCTGGAAAAAGTTGCGGAAGTTAACCTGTTAAACTAGGGGGATTTTTTTACTTGAGATTAACAACATTATTGTCATTGCATCGCACATGGGTTAAACGACTATGCCTTAAAACGATGCCATCATTTTGAGAGCACAAAATGCGTTTGTGCCCAGGGGCGCTCCGCCCCTGGTGCCCTGGAGTGGGACTGCTAGGGGAGCTAGTACCATGCTCCCCGGACACCTTAACTGGATTTGGGTGAGAAACGAACGGAATGGGGAAGATAAATGGGGAGATGAAAGAAGGGGAAACTTGGGTGGAAAACAGGAAAGTAGGAAAAGGGGGAGGAGATGGAGTGGTGCCACTTGTGGGGCCTTGCCTGGCGCTGTGTGCAAGGGGATAGATGACCCTAGCTGCTGATGATAATGATGATAGGTATTCAGTGTTTAAATTAGTGAGTAAGTATATTAAGTAAGCAAGTAAGCAATTTATATAGCACGTTAACTTCAATTCAGCTGAAATGGGCCGAAACGGCATTCCACAACCTGTGTAGACTACTGTCTAGCATTCCAGCACCTGAGATTGCCGTTCCACCACGGTTAACACCTGAAGTTTGCAGTTGAATCTTGAATATTATGTGAAATATTACCCAGGGCCTACAGCTTACTGCAAAATGGTTATATCTTGATGGTCCACACTGTATTTTTTTGTCAGTTGATTTTGTGGAAAATCATTAGCCTTTTTACCAGAGGTCGGATTTTATGGTTTAAACTTACCAAATTTTATTTCGGCTGGGGCTCTGCCCCACATTCTGCTGGGGTCCCACGCCCAACTGGAGGAATTATAGCACACTCCATTATACCCCTAGCTGGATTTGAGGGGTTTTACTTCCAAGGGGAGAAAGTGGATGGGAGGAATCGGAAAAGCAGGGGACACCTACTTTTGAGTAATTTAACCACTTCAGTTATTGCGCAATGCACTGACTGCACACAGGCGTGAGACCGCCGCTGTCGACACAGCTACAGATGGCAGACGTCTATGACCAGAAGACGAATAAACCGCGACCGGAAGTACTGAAGAGTCACTTCGTGGGAGAGGGGCGTCTGAAACCGGATGTCGCCATGCGTATTGTAACTGACGGAGCGGCCGTCTTCAAGCAGGAAAAATGTCTCCTTGACATACCACAACCCATCACAGGTTGGACGTGTCATATTTGCTATACTGTGTCAGTGGTGTAGCCAGAAATGTCAGTTCGAGGGGGGCTCGTCTCCCTTTACCTCCCCTTTCTTTCCCCCTTTTTGTTTTTTCCCTCTTTTTCTCCCCTCTTTACCTCTCACCTTCTTTCCTTAGCCTCCCTTTTTTCCCTCTCTCACTAGGTGGGACAAAAACAACATTTTTGTCCCACCTAGTTTTTTAACCAACGACGCCATTGATGTGTCACGTATGTGGTTGCATGCCTGTATAGCTTGAGGTAACGTGCATGGGCAGTTTTTTTGACCTCATGAAACTCTGAGATTGGCGGACCACATAACAAAAGTTAAAAACTGCCAATACTACTACTAATACTACTACTACTACTACTACTACTACTACTACTACTACAACTAGTGTTGCTGTTATTGTTGTTGTCAGTTTGCGGTGACGTGCATGGGCAGTTCTATGACTTGATGAAGTTGTTTGAGATCGGCGGACCACCTGACAAAACTCGCTACCTGTTCCTGGGAGATTATGTCGACCGTGGATATTTCAGCGTCGAGGTGGGCAGTCTGTTCACTGTAGTAGTAGTAACAGTAGTGGTAGTTGGTAGCAGCAGTAGTAGTAGATATGGACTATTTTTGAGGATTCAATAAGCGTATTAGGAATGGAGATTTTTATTGGGTGCATATGGCTACTGGAAGGATTATTTTTAATGCCTAATTTGCAAGTGTGCATCATTGGCCATAAGTTACTGGATTGGCAACAGAAAATTACTCAGATCAATGATATGTCACGGGTTCGATTTTTGGCTAACTGTTAGGTCTACTTTATTTACGATGTGTCGTCCGTCTGTCTGTGACGCATATTTATTGTGGCTAAATGGTAGATCTTACTAGAAAATTTATGTATCACTGTCATTTTATTAGGCCTACCAAGTTCTGTATTATAATCATGTGTATTGTATTTACTGTGCAGTGTGTGTTGTATCTGTTTTCGCTCAAACTCAACTATCCGACTTCGCTGTTTATGCTGCGCGGCAACCACGAATGTCGACACCTCACTGAGCACTTCACTTTCAAACTCGAATGTAAGGGAGCACCATTTTTACTGCTTGCTAGTTTAAGGTTTGAGATTAAAACGGTGTAGCTCTGCTTGGGAGCGCCCGTCTCAGAGCTACGGAGCGTCACCTGCCATATGGGATCACACATTGTATTGTGATTGCAGGTAAGACGAAATATTCAGAGGAGTTTTTGACACGGTGCATGAGCAACGGAGCGTCACCTGCCATATGGGATCACACAATGTATTTTGGTTTTTTTGTTTTGTTGCAGAGTTACGGAGCATCACCTGCTATACGGGATGCATTGTGATTGTTATTGCAGGTAAGACAAAGTATTCGGAGGAGTTTTGGACACAGTGTATGGTGGCGTTTGACTGCCTACCATTGGCTGCACTAATGAACCAGCAATTTCTCTGCGTACACGGCGGCATCTCTCCGGAAATACACACCATAGACGATATCAGAAAAGTCATTCGTTTATCTATAGGTTTAAACGGTATATAGCTCTTCACGAGAAACCCGTCTCAGAGCTACAGAGCGTCACCTGCCATATGCGATCACACGGTGATACCTGCCACTCGATGCAGGCGAACGCGCTTCACATCAATCTAATTAGACAGGTTGGCCGGTTTTCAGTTTAGGCCTACTTACCCCATAGGAATAGAAGGCTGAGTTGACCTTGATGTTGGTTGCCATGTTGCCATATGGGATCATACAAGTTGTATTCTGAAAAGCATGTCATTCATTTATCTATAGCTACAAGTTAAGGGGCATTCACACAGGGTAGCCACAAACTTGGAGTACTCAGAAAATTCTCTGAACTTGGAAAACTCCTGGAAAACTCAAAAACTTAGAAGAAAGTTCTGTGCTAATTAAGGACAAAATTGTAACAAACAAAATAGTGTTAACAGGTGCAGTTTCCGGGTGCAAAAATGCTCCAAATACGTTTGCAGCCGGGGGTCCGCCCACTGAGGAAGACTGTCGTGAATAGGAAAACATCAGATCCCGAGCTGGATTCAGAGAAAGCTTCACTCCTTGGAAATGAGCAAAGGAAGGAAAAGGGAGAGAAATGTCTAGAGGAAAGAATTGATGGGGAAAGGCTCAGACATGATAGATGCCCTGGGTATGGATAGTTAAAAGCTAAAGGTAAAGCGTCTGATACCTGCTTTTTACATGAGTCATGCTCGCGACCAGAATCGCTTTACAATCTTGAAAATGGCAGCTGATTGGCATGAGCTAATGATATCGCAGCGCACTATGCGGCCAAATTGAACCCACGGTTTGCAGCTAGCGGACATACCACCACCCCAGTTCGCCACTCTGCGCCTTTGCTGGTCAAGTGGGTATGTGTTGGCTGCCAGATTGACAGGTTCAAGGAACCACCTTCAACTGGTCCGATGTGTGATCTGCTCTGGGCCGACCCCATCGAAGACTTCGGCCAGGAGAAGACGACCGAGTTTTTCGTAAACAACCACGTCCGAGGCTGCTCCTTCTACTACACGTACGTCCGAATTAGTAGCCTACAGATACTGGAAAGTTCTGGAAAAAGGCATAGGTCCTGGAAAATCGCAAAAAAGTCCTGGAAGTCTAAATTAGCGGTCCTAAACATTTCACTTTGTGAGATTATCTGCGTTTGCAAAATGGAGAAAATAGGGCGATTTTGTCGTTTCTGTGGGACGTCAAAAAACTAGAAGGCTTTCGTTTCACAGGTCTTCACTAGTGAGTGCGACGTCCAGACATGGCATCAAGAGTCACAGGGGGGGGGCGGGGGAACATTCTCGCGGGGCCCATCTGGGGAGAAAATTTGTAAATCTTTCTTTTTATGTGGCACATTCTGGTGTAGGCTTATTTTATATTTCTGAGCGACGGTGGGGCCCCCAAATGTCTTGGGGCCTGGGGTAACTTACCCCTTACCTCCAGGCATGGTCCATAGGTGAAAACTCCTGAAGTCAAAGCTTACATAGTCAGATTCAAGAAACGTGAATTTCTAACACATCAGTGCCTGGGATCGAAGCTGTTGTGTTGTGAACTTCATATCTTCAGTGATGCACTTTAATTGTTAGTAAAATTGGCGATGTCGCGTGTTTTTCAAACGTGATATGTTATTCTTGTTTACTTGATTTACAGTAAATATTAGGCTTAAAATTTCGGACCAAATGTGTAAGTTGCTGTTGAATTAGTTATTTGTTTTGGGGCCATTTTTTATTGAGACACAGTGTACAGGCCAGAAACGCATGATGCTATGCTACATGTGAGGCTGGAAATACTACTACACGTAGGAAATGGCAACGAAAATGTAACTGATTTTGTCGTAACCTTTCTGCTGCTGCTGCTGCTAATGATGACGATGATGAAGACGATGATGATAATGTTGTTACTACTATCTGTGTGCCTGTGTGTGTACTGTAGGAAGGAATAGGGGGCTGAGTTGGCCTGGCTTGTATGTGCGTTGTAGGCACGCGGCTTGTTGTGACTTCCTCAACACTAACAAGTTGCTGTCAATCATCCGTGCTCACGAGGCACAGGACGCAGGGTTAGTATACTTTGATCAAATAATTACAGGCCTACTGCAGTGAACAAAAATGTAATATTTTTCTATTTTAATTGTCTGGGTAGTGCAGAAACAGACGTTCGGTGATGTGGAAACTTAAGTGGTCATTTTCTGGCCAATTGTGTCCAAATTATTCTTGTTTAAAATTATTGAAATCTGATAACCCGTCTTCAACATACGATCAATAATGTCGAGGTCCTTTTTTGAGACGCAGTGTATACGCCTTGATCATGGATTGCTGGTCATTGTTTGTCAGGTTAGCTCTGGCAATGGGGCAGGCCAGTGGCAACAACCATAATTAGTTTACGTTGAGTGAAATTCATATCACATGAAGTAAACGCTGCGCTTTAGACCTTAGACCTTAGTCCGTCCAGGTGCTCGTGTAGCACATCAGGCAACACGGAATCTCCACTCTTCACGGTCTTCAACCTCTTCTTTAGCTTCGTCCCAGGTCAAGCCCAACAAAGTCAGGTCTTCTTTGATTGTCGATTTCCAACTCTTTCGTGGTCGCCCTGGCTTTTTCCTGAAT
>Ga0056128_1003535_pt1 | contig 19233 bp, 13 predicted proteins | sample WorMetLIZISLAND2_FD_71113 | JGI IMG/M metagenome (GOLD analysis project Ga0056128, IMG submission 71113) | Marine gutless worms symbiont microbial communities from Max Planck institute for Marine Microbiology, Germany - Olavius geniculatus... ... | reverse complement strand
GGTTTGGTTACACTGCTCAGATTATGTCTTTTAATGATATTGCGGAATCTTGCTCACGTGATCTTTTTCACAGTATTACGAAATCTGGTCACTGTCTTCATGAACTGTTGTCATGTTACGTTAAGCGTCCAGACAGTTTACGCCCTCGTGGGCATGATTATGTGTTGCCTGTTTGTAGTAAAAAATTGCATAAACAGTCTTTTTTAGTTAGATCACTTTTTGACTGTGTTTAATTATTTTATGCTATGTTACCTTGTCTAAATTACATTTTTCTTCTGTTTTGCTATTGTATTATGTGCGTTTGTCACATATTTTATTAAATACTGTGTTACTAAAATTAGTTAGGAAGATTTTTGGAAGTTTCGAAAATGTACATCCAAGGGCTTGATTATGAAAGCTTTCTAATAATTTTCCTATGATTTGCTTGTGATCTTTCTACATTTTTTAAAGTCAGCAACTTGCAATATTGTAACTTTTTAAAAAAAATTTTGCAATTTTTTTGAAGTCACAGTTGTTTAGATTTTTATGAGTATGATTTCTTCTAGAGTCTTTCTTGAGTTTAGCTTAGGGAGTTTTTGGAATCATGCCCTAGATTTCCTTGCCCTAGGTTTCTAGAAATGCACTTTGTGTTGTGTTGTTACAGATAAACATTTTAAACTACCAAGCCAGTGAGCTGACGGTGTGGACATGTCTTGAACACCCTGATGTTGTGCTTCTTTATGGAGCCACAATCTACAATGACTGTGTTTACATTTTTCAAGAACTCATTGTCGGTCTGTTTTAAATGTTTTAACTTTACTGTGTGGCCGTACTAATGAGCTGAATTACTGGTGTTGCCCATTTGTCGGTCTTTCGGTCTGCGCTCGCAACTTGGAAACAAAAGGCATAAAAAACGAAAATGTCCAAAACTGGTGTGTCATCAGTTTTTACCGTAAAAGATCAATTTTACACAGCACCTGCATAGCTTGCTGTGCAGATGCCGTGTCTCAGCTATCACAAAGGTATTCGTGCGTCTGTCTGTCTGTGTGTCTTTCTGTCGGTCAAAGTCTGGAAGTCAAAATGTCACAAGCTGTGATCACAGAATATTCACTGTCAGCTCTGTGAAAGACTAGTTAGCATTCTTTCTGTGACACTCAGCAAAAAAATTCTAGTAGTGGAATAAAAAGGTGAGGAGATTTTTCGGAGCAGGATTAATCATTGTGCAAATCTTTTTAGCTCAAAAGTTTGAAAGTTGGGGTTAGATTGGTGCAGTGCAGTGGGGAGACTGAGTGTCATGTATATATTTTAATAAATTACATAAAACTATACAGATAAAAGGTGTCTGTTGATGGCAGTTGGCTTAGTTGGTAGTGTCGTTGGTCGCGTCAGCGAAGTCAATTGACGCTGTGCCTGTGCCTTACACTGTGTCTCAAAAAAAAACATCCCGATTTCCCCAGGTAGTGCAGAAACATACGATAGGTGAGGTGGGATACTACACAGCTGTTTGATGGCCAGGAATATTCTTGCCAAAAATTATTAATATCCGATAATCTTTCAAGTTACAATTGAAAATGTTTGGGATGTTTTTTGCAACACAGTGTACTTGAATGAGCGACTGTTCTGCACATGGGTAAACAATCTTAGTTTCAGCGTATAACAAGCCACTGAGCCTGACCATTCTTTCAAGGTAAGTGCAGTGAGTACTAGTGAAAGTTGGGCTATCTGCGTGATGCCTTAGTTCGTGGTCTCGCAATGTGAACTTGTGTCTGGATCAGGGCTAAGGAAATGCAGATCAGCGCCACCCGATGTGCCGTATGGCTTGGGAAAGACCTTTTTGCTTAATATCCATTCATCTCATGTTATCTGTTTAACAGGTTCAACGCTGAAGGAGCACATTTCTCGCAGTCCGTGCATGGGCATTGATGCGTACACTGCACTGCTGCTGATGCAGCATCTGCTCCGCATCTTGCAGTATCTTCAGACCAAGAACATCATTCACAACGACGTCAAAGGTATGGAAAACGTGCTGCTGCTGAGGTTGAGAAGAGTGCCATACTGTCGCAGCGAAGACTGTGCGATGTGTTTGCTTTGCTCCTGCTGTGTTTGTTGTCATGCTGCTGAGTAACACTGTCTTGTGCTGGTGATAAATAAATGCGTCTAGATACACAAAATTTACACAAAATTATCAGATGTTTTTTGAGGACTGGGTCACCAATATTGGGGCTCTGAGAGGCTAATCATTTGTCTGATTACTGTTCAAGTAACACAGCCCATACGGCCACGATAAATCAACACTAGAGACAGACAGACAGCTTACATTGGCAATACTGCGATTTGCACCACACTTGGCGATAATATGGCACATTTCTAAAGTTTATCAGTGAAAAGTTAGTGAATGAATGGTGTAGTGACAATCTAATGCTATTTGACAGAGTAGCAGTTTCACACTACGTCTTGTAATAGTTGACTTTGGTCTATAGTGGAGACTATGTACTGGTAAACATTGATATCACCATAAACGTTGTCATACTGTTAGTGTATGGCCATCCTAATGTGTTTTTGTCTATTTGTCTTTCGCAGGCTTTTAAGTTTTTTAGTAAAAAGTGCAGAAAAACAAAAATTAATGTGAACGTTCCCCAGGGCAGCGGTAACCAGTGTGCCGATTTTTACCTCAAAAGGACAGAGATTGGGCGGATGGTCGCACAATATGTCGGCACTTGGCTGAAATAGTTTTTAGTGGTTACTTTTATTATGTTTTTTTTCAGCGGACAATCTCATGCTTCGTGGTCAGGACAGTTTGCGTCTAGTGATGATCGACTTTGGTCTCTCTGTGGAGTCCAACCACGTGCCAGCAAACGAGGCGCCCACAGGCAGTCAGACGCACTGGAGTCCTGAGAAAGCGGCTAGCGAAGGGTATGACTTCGGAGCTGATGTCTGGGCAGCCGTGGCAGTACTTGTTCACATGCTGTCTGGATGTGAACCTTGGATTCGACGCTACAAAGATGCTGCTTTCCTTCACTTTATTGTGAGTTGATTAATAGATATCTTTATTTTACTTTATGGGCAGACACAAACATACACACAGTTAGAACAGTAACTAGACAAGCATAGAGAAAGTGAAACAGATTAAAACAGTAAAAAGAACCGTAAACACAACCAAAAACACACACCCGCACACCTACACATAAAGATGTACTAGTTATGCAAAAAATAAGAGTTTTGGGCATGCATTAAAAGCAGGCAAGAAAATCGACAATCGCCCAACAACCATTCAATAAATGCACAATGTCTTCTCTCAGTCAATTGTTTATTCCCATCAAGCTTCACACGAACTCTTTAAGTATTCCAAACTGCTGCAATCACATGCACCAAATATCTTATACAAAGCTTTGTTTATACAACTCTCAAAGACACAAACATTTTTTACTTTGAAAGTTTTAATTGTTACATTTTCGATTACAAACATGTTACTAAGAACTCGTGAAGTAGATACACTAGCAAGCATCTGAGTGATCTTATGAGCTATGATTACTTCCTCTGGAGATTGGATATAAGAAATATTTGGGCGCTACTAATGATAATATAGATCTGTTGTTGCCTCAGTGCATTTATGACAGCTGTTAGCTGAATAATTTGCAAAGTTGAGAAAAACGTTCATTTTTCTTGCACAGTAGCCAATGTACTTATAATCGAAATTAACAAATTATTAATCATCGATATCTGATAAGTTAACTACTGAAAAATTTTAATCTTTTCCAGCTCTGAAATTTTTTTGATGTACATCAAACAAAGCAAGTCGATGAACCAAAACGAGGGTCCTGTTAATTTCTTCATATTTATAACCAGTTTTTCACGTGGCAACGTCTAACAGCAAACGGCAATGATCGTTCTTAGGAAGGCAACAGCAGATGGTGATGGATTAAAAATAGGTCAATAAATGTTGCAATTTGATGCTGTTACTGTTTATTGCATGGCTGTTGACTATGCATTTAGATACGGACGTCGTCACCTCCATTGGAAGACGTACCGACTGGTCTGCCAGAGGTGGTGTTCAGTCTCATCAGATATGGTTGGACATGCTCCAGAGCTGAGCGACCTGATGCTGCTGCGCTACTACACCACAGCGCTTTTCAACTGCTTGGTTTGTAGTACTAATAATAGTTGTAGTATTGTAATCGTAGTTGTAGTCATAGTGGTGGTACTGCTATTAGTAGGAGCTGCAGCAGCTGTAGATAACTTCTGGCATAATGGCCATTTAAAAAAATTTTTCTCAAATGTTTTACAGTCTTTGCGAGTTCTGGGACTTGGCTTTTTTGAGTCTTGAGGACTTTGTGTAAATCTTTGTGGTAGTATCTTTGAACAAAGCCGATCTTGTAACCGTCAAATAATGACGACGACGGAGGAAGAAATGCATGAATTAATTAATTTATTTATTCATTAGCTGATGATATGTGTATGTGATGATATGTGTATGTGTTGTACGTTGTAGACACTTGTCTCCCAAGCAATGCAGCGTTCAGTCACCATCTCGTCGCAAGGACAACGCCAGTAGCAGACATACCATCACCCAGCTGGTCCAGCGATGACAGTGAGACGGAGAACCTTATCTCTGCTGTGGAGCAGCTTATTTACATTTCCAACCAACCTCAGGCCCAGCCAGACATTCGACCAAGTTTTGCTGAGCCAACTTCAGAAGAGCCAGGTGACAGTCTCAAGAAATCTTTCAGTTAATGTGTCCTTATGCGTTAATATAAATTAATTTTTTTCAATAGATGTGTGCTGGCAATAATTTGATGTACTGGACTTCTTGTGCTCGTTGTTTTGCTTCCCTTGGTAGCAACTATGGAATGCAGCTTTCTTGTTAATATAAAACTGTCAGTCTGAAAATCTTCTGTGGCATAAATTTGGTATTAGCATTTGTGCTGCTGTTTTGTATGGTTTTATGTATAATTTTTATATTCTGCTTTTTGGCATAATAAACAGTTGATTAATGTATGAAACAGTTTACCTTTTACTATGAATTTTTAGTCATGGTCAGCTTTTAGATGAACAGTGCACAATGTCAATTTTTCTACACTTTTTAGGACTAGATAGTTTCGTTTTTTAAAATTTTTATTACTGTGCTTTTGTGCTTCATTTTTTATTGTAATTTCAGTGCTCGACCTGTTACAAAACTTTTCTGTGTGCCACTGACCTATCAATGACAGCGTGGTGTCAGTGGATGTCTGAAAACGATAAGCCAGCCAAGTAGTTTTACCACCGTGAGTTAGTCACAGTGAGTTTTGTTTATGTATCATTTTTTTTGGCAAATAAAGACGTGCACATGTATGTATGTGTGTGTATAAGGTTCAGAAGATTTGCATTTTCCTATACCAACTGTAGAAGGTCATGCTTCATGTGATTCATACTTTGTCATTCCAGCTTCAGAAGGTTTCAAACAATGTTTCGTTGTTCAATTCCTTATAAATAAACTTTACTGAATATCATTCTTTGCTTTACTGTGTCTGCGTTGATCAATTTGAGGAGAGGCAGTAGAATAAGTTGTTGGCAATTATGACAGATATCACTTACGTTGTGTGTGCACTAATAGTTGTTTTTTGGAGCCTTTGTGTAGGCCAGTCATTTTAAGATCCCTGAAGATTGAAGCTCGTCCTTAAATTTTTTGAAATAAGCAGACATGTCCTGAAATTCTTGAAAAAAATTTTTTTAATGACTAACAGATCAGCAACTGCAGTTTCTTTAACCTGTTGTCACCCCAAGACAGTTTCATAAGTTGTCAGCATTTCATTTTTGTATTCTTTTGTTGCACTAAATTTTAATCCAGACCCCATACGCTGATAAATATGCTGATCAATGTCCAGAATTTTGAGGGCATTTAGTGCCTGAAAAAATTTACAGAGACAGGGCATGCTTGTGGTTTATCTGCCAAGTCTTACTTTTCGTCAAGGATGGTGTACTTTCTGTACTGTCTTTTGATACATGTTTTTCATATGTTTTCAGAGAATCACGGTTCAGGAGATTTGGCTGCAGCCCGGCCAGGAGTGGAGGCTGAGTTGGACAGAGATAGTGAGCCTTCGATGCCTCTGTTGATCTCTAGTGTTGATCTGGTGACTGAAGATTTTGACAGAGGATTGGTCTTGAAGCTCTCACCACAGCGTCTTGAATCAGTTTTGAGTTGTTCAGCATTCCAGCTTACTCTAAGGCAGAGGTTAGATTATTTCATTCTGTTTGTTTAAGGTCATTGTTTGATTTTATATAATGTTTGCTATATACTGTTCTTCGCTTTATTGTATGGCTGTCTTAATAGGCCGCTTTGTGTGTCGGGCTGTTTGTCTGTCCATTCTGTATGGGCAGGCTCATAAACATAGACCAGAAGAACCAAGGTTAGCATGAACGCTCCCTAGGGCAGGAACAATCGTTGTGCCTACAACAAATCTATCTGTGTTGCTGTTAGTTTTATTGGTAAATAAAAGGGTATGTATAATTGCTTTGTCAATGTTATTTTATGGCATCTTACAGCAAAATGTTTTGTTAACCACAAAGTATAAATTCATCACATTACGACCTTTATTTGCTGATCTTTTGATGTTTCGGCAACCGCATCTGCCTTCTTTGGAACGACTGCGTACTGCCAGAGTTTGCCATAGCAGACTGTGAGTAGTCATAGATGTGAGGAAGTTGGTACAGCTACTGCTGTAGCACGTCTTAGCCATCGCAATTCTGTCCGTCTGTCCATCACACTCAGTCAAAAACGGTGCAAGCTAGCATCACCAAATCTTCATCGTTGGCTGCCTGGAAAACTCTAGTTTCAGGAACCGTAAAGCTTTCCCATAAATTCGAAAGGAGTCACCCAGAACGAGGGCGGTAAATGAGAAGCATATTTGATGCATATTGCTTTCCTATTCCAAAAATAACTTGACGAATAAAATGTTTAATGGTGTTCTATAGGTCAGAACTTACACCTTCCACTGTGGCTGTTAATTCTGATAACACAAGCAAAGTAAAGCACCAGGCTTCAGTGCCGGCAAATCTACATTCGCCAGCAGCAGCAGCAGCAGTGGTACCTGATAACCTGGAATTAAACTCCATCATTCGCAGTGCTTCAGTTATATCAGATGTTTTGTCATCTGTTGACGTAAATTGCTCCCAGTCAACGACAGGTTGGGTATTTTTTATTCTTTTTTATAAAAAAAATTTTGGACTTTAAAATTTCTTTTTTTTCGGTAATCTGCTTATTCATGAGCTATATTGACAGCCTGAGTCGATTCTCAGTGTTCAGTAATCGCTCCTATCTTTAGTGGCTTTCTTCATGTCAGCACAAATCTTAATTTTTGTTTTTGTATTCTTGCTGTTGAATATTGTTTTTAGGCCTATACTTTTTCTTTTCTTCAAGTGCTGCTGTCTAGGTTGTAAGAAGCTCTATAGAAAAATTTGTTGTAATTCTAATAATGTAAACTTTATGTTAATTTATGAGGATGTCCTACTTAATTATTCACATTAGTTTACTCATTTCGTAATTTTTTCAACACATCTTTTTGTCAAAAAAGACAGAATCAGAGAGACAGAAAGAGGATATATTGATACTCCATTGCCATTCACTTATTAGCATTTTAGTGTATTATTTTAATAAACTGTAACAAGTGAGTAATTGAACAAACAGAAGAACAAATAGATGAACGAATGGAGAAATATCTATTGTATGAATGATTGAATCAGTCAGTGACTAATGACTGTGTCCAGGCCAGGGTAGTGATGAAACAGTCATTCCGATTTCACGTGCTAATTCCGGATTCCACTCGGAGTTGTTGATCCACCCTGTCATCAGCCTGAACACACCAGCCGGCGGTCACCAGCCAGGACTGGGAGCTCGGCCCAAGCGCCCGCAAACAACCAGAGCACCGCTGCTTCCGATCTTTGTGGAGGAAGAAACACTCAGCGATGACGAAGTAGAAGACAACACGGAAAACCCGCAGGTTATTATTAGCATTGTCACTTATTACTGTCATTGTGATCAGGCCCATTGAGACGGAGGAGTAATGGGGTAAGTTACTTCGGGCCCCGCAAAACTTGGGGGCCCCACCATTGTGGGAAAATTTAAAGTACACCAGAGCGCACCATTTTTAAATGAAAAAATTTTAAAATATTCTCCTCGGAGGGGCCTCGCAAGAATGTTTAGCGGCCCCACAAGAATGTTCTCCAGGCCTCGCTGTGGCTCTCAACGGACCTGATCGTCATCATCATTTCCATTTAGAACATTTCAGTTCTTATATATGCTAGATTATATAAACTGACAGCTCAGCTTGTCTGCCATTTTTAAGTGCAAGTCCATATTGTATCATATCATATCATCCTTATCATACAGTAAATAACTAGGTAGGTGGTTTGGTGGCATAATGGTTAGAACATTGGGGTTACAATCAAGAGTGGTTGGCTTGAGCAGTTGGCTTGCAATCAAGTGATTACTACTTGGATGGGCGACTCTCTTCAGAGAGGTAAACCATCTCAGTATAACTATAGCAAACCACCCAGGTCAAACGATCAGGTTTTCATTTCTTTCGGGTAGGTAGAATATTTTTATTTACTGCGGGCTGTTTTAGGTCGGCGAAAAACGTGACGAAGTGTGCCAAAGGCTTCCGTCTGTTTCGGCAGTGCTCTGCGATGAAACTGCAACCAGTTCAACTTTGTCTCATTTGGTGAACATCTCCTCGGGTGATTTGAGTGATATCGGTCAAAAGCTGTCATCGCTGGTTCTGCATGAGGGTGGAAAAACTCTCCTCGCAGAGTTGGACCTTCGCAACAACGATGACTCGGTAGGTACCGGCGATTAGTAGTGGGGCAAACAGACAAAAATCTCCTAGAATCACATGGACGTAATCTTTTTCTGTCAGGTTTCGAGAGTAACAAAAAATTTTCGGGACATAGCCTTGTTGAAATGATCCCCTGTGAATAATCCCTGAGGGATAATTCCTTCAGAAAGAATCCCAATTTGCTGGGTGTCCTGAGGAAGTATATTGTTGCAAAATAGTTACAAATATTTGTGTCCGAGATTCATTGATAGTGCCATTTTATAGACAAAAATGGTTTCAAAATTAATGCAATATATGGCTAGTTTTGTATAATAAATAAAGTGTGCTTAACATACTGTAGTAGTTTTGTGTACTGGTTAGCATGTTGTGTCTGGTTAATGAAGTTAATCGTCGCCAGACCCAGTTATACATGGATGGGGTACTGTTGATAGATGGGTAAACCATCTCAGATATAACTGTCCACCCAGGTCAAATCAGCCTGGCCATCCCTCCGTGGGTAGGTGCAGTGACTACAAGCAAAAGCTTGAGCGTTAAAAGGCACACTGCAGGACCCATTAGCATCATATTCGTGGTCTTGCAGTGTAAACTAATAAAATGCAGATTAATGCTGCTCATTGGGTTTTGTGACATGGTAAAGACTACGTTATGTATGTACACTGTGTCTCAGTGAAAAACAGTCAAAATTGTTTTTGTTATGACTTTGTCAAAGTTTTACCGACTTTGGTAATTTTTGTCACAACCATAGCCAAAACGATAGAATTATGAAAAGCGCACTCATATTCCACCTCAACTAATTTATGTAAACACACTACCGTGTGAAACAATGCTCCAGATTGTTGCATAACGCTGAGTTGTTGTCTCCAGTTAACGTTGTCACAACTTAGACACATAATAAACTGAAATGTGAATTAAAATAATAAATTGATAAGTTTGTGTAACAACTGGCTTGCAAATTATCAGAGTTATGCCCAAAAAGTGTGTCCCGCATACACGGACACAATGGCTTAGATGCAACGCCACTGGCTGATAGCGGAATCAATAAACGACTGATTAAACGGCTTTCACTCATCAATTAAACATTTTAAGCTCATCAGTCAGCTGTTTTGTTGTTTACTATTTTTACTGTAAAATACTAAGTGCCACTAAATTATGAAGTCGCGTGGCGCCCTCTGTCAAATTGATGATGAAAAGGTGAGCAATCTGATACAAATAATCACCATGTAATGTAACAATATGGAGCATCTGTTTCACGCGGTAGTGCATTGACATAAATTAGGTGAGGTGGAAAAAGAGTCCACTTTGTATAATTTTATTGTTTTGGCCATCCGTGTGCCAAACATTATTACAGTTGGTGGAATTTTAACAAAGCTACAATGAAAACAATTTTGACTGTTTTTATTGAGACATGGTATATTAGCACATCGTCTACTCGTCTTTGTATACAGTGGTGTTTTCCTGGCTAATTTATGTGCGTTTTTTACAGGAGCTAGTATGGAGACCACCAAGTGACAGTTCTCTTTATGAATATGCTTCGGGATTTTTTGCTCAGTCCAGCATTGGTAAGTATACATTCCACAGAGTCCTCATAAATCTTATTCATTTGCTGATTGGTTGATTCAGTCAGTCATTTGCTATTGACTTTGAATGATGTTTAAGTCTCTACTAACGACATTTTTGGTGGGGCATGGAGATCGTGACAAACCGCAAACGCTACTCTACACTACCTTGTAAAATCTAGGTAGCTTTAGAATAAGTGAATTATTACAAGGTCAGTAACTACTTTGCAATTTTCGGCACATTGTAACGAATTTAGGGTGCGATGATTAGCGATTGATGTATTTCAATTTTGCTGCTTCAAGAGTATTTCAAGTCGGCCAGTTAAATAATTTTGAAGATCAGTTAACGTTAATCTGTGTCGTACAAGTTGTCTGACGTGCATTTTGTTGGTCACCCCTCATCGTGGAGTGTTTCTTGTGGCTGTTCTTAGGTACGACCATTGTGATGTACTATGAGAATGATGTGATTTATCGCATTCATCTTCACCCCGGCCGAGAACATGACTGGTCTGAAGTCCTGCTTCGTGCCAGCTCCACTGTATGTATTACAATTATCATATGCAAAAAGCTGCAAGGAATTTATTCATTACTGTATTATAAGTGCTGATATAAAAGAGTAAAAATCAAAATGCATATGTGTGAACTATTGTGCCAACTTTTACTTTTAGCCTAGAAATATAAAGATCTAGTTAGTGCATACATGTTTCAAGTTTCCTTCTCCGCATTTATAGTGAACATCAACAGCTAGTTCAGTTTGTATAGAACATTTCTATTTCTATTTACGCCTAGATTCTTTCTTCAAACTACACCATGGTCCGTAAAAAACATGCCACTTTTATTTTTTTTGAAAAGCTTCGTAACACATTGGTTGATTTTAACAGTTTTTGGCACACGACATTAGGAAAGAACTTGTCGCAAACGACTGTAGTTTTTGGCCACCTCACTTTAATACTGTAGCTGCACTACCTTGTGAAATTCAAAAGTCATAGTTTGGCCATTTACAACAATGAATTCATACTGGATAGCGCATGCGTCGGCTCAGAAATGATTAACTGAAAAGCGACAAACACGATTAGCAACTATTGTATCTCAAAAAGTCACACGTGTCACATCACATCCTCTTTATTACAGCATGTGCTCAAAATGTTCTCCTCCAGCGTGAATTCAAGCAGCAAACGTTGACACCACGCGCAAACAGCAGGATCAGTAACCTGCATTTCACAAGGTAGTGTAGCGACAGTATTAAAGTGAGGTGGCCAAAAGTAAAGTCATCTGCATCGAGTTTCTTCGCGATGTTGCGCGCCAAAAACTATTCAAATCGGCCAATGCTGCACGGAGCTATTCAAAAAATAATAGTGGCACGTTTTATGGACCACATTGTACTTGCGCTGCACTTAGAAATGTTCTAACAGCTGCAAATATTTGAGAGTTGAGACGTGGTTGCTTGCAAAATGAAGAAATAAAGTGCAGAATGTTTGCAATGAAATATTTTTGAAAATGATTTTTTCGTTTTGCACCTGACCACGGCCTAACGGAGTGGACGTTGATGAGATATTCTTGCTGAGTAATTTGTAGTGATGGGCAGTTTGTGTCTGTTCTGGTTCCAGATACACGAACGTGGTCTGTCCGAGTTCACGGCTCATCAGCTGATTGGTGGCGAGGAGACGGTCAGGATAGGCATTGACGAGCAGATACCAAGCGAGCCGCAGATCAATGTCATCATCACACCCATCAGTCCAATCGATACACCATCCGGGAGTAATGGTGATAACAACACACCCGGGAGTGATGCCGGCTGGGTGTGGAAGATCGAAAACAGCGCTATCAGTTATCATCCCGGCTACCGCGGACACTTTGCACCACGCTGGGACGACTAGCGCAGCAAAACTAACAGGCGAAGATGTCAGCCCAGTGTCGACTTATTATGCTGCTGTCCTGCTGAAGCTGTGTAACTTTAACCCTAACTGGGACTCAGATCTATTATGCTGAAAATTGTTGTCACCGGTTATTTTTGTCTGTAGAAACGTTCACACCAATTTTGTTTTTTCCGTGCTTTTCTGTTTTTGAGGAGCCCATACGGGACAGACAGACAGACAGACAGATGAACAGACAACACCTGTAATGCGGCATATTAGGACCGTCACTTAATAACAGTAGCAGTGACATAACTACTGACCCTGCAGAGCCTGCAATGCGGAGGCCCTCGGATTTAGGGGGCCCAAAGTTATTGTGCTTATTTTTCTGCAGAGCAAAAATGCAAAATTTGGTGTCACCAGATGTGTTTTTGAGGCGCCAAATGATCTAAAATACGTCTTTTGCCAGGGCTCCGTTCCTGATCTCACTGGGGGAGCTCACAGCACTCCCCAATACTTAGCTGCATTGAGGGGCCTGCTTGTAAGGGAAGGGAGCCTAGGAGGGAAAAGAAAGCGGAAAAGGGAGGGAAGTGGAGGTGAGGTGGAAGGGAGGGGAGAAGAAAGGAGAGGGGGCCCTGATCGATTTTCTTACTGGAGGGGGGGCAAAATTTGTAGTTACGCCACTGAGCATTAGCAGCACCAGTAACAGCAGTTGCAATTGTACTATGCACAACGTTTCTGTCACTTTGCTTTACTTTACATATCTGCAAAAAGATGACTTGACTGCTGTATTTGTAGTAATGGAAATGTTATTTTCGTCTCACAGTGTGATATTATGTGATATATTATTGTTATCAGTTGATTCCGATGAAAGAACAAGGTTATGTTTACAACCTGTTTGTCTCTCTGTCCGTTCGTTTTTCTCAAGATTATGGTAATATTTATTAATGAATTTCACTGAAAATTTTTGCCCCAAATGCTGCATTGCTAAAAAAAGCTTGATCAGATTTTGCTGGTGATCTCGATCCATGAATTTCTATTTTATTGACTGTTGCAATTCCTGCAAACAGCTGAGAATAATAAAAAGCGGTCCTTTGCGATGGTTTGAACAATTTTAGTGCTTTCCGATTCGTTAATATTGTCTGGTTTAAATGAAAAAATGTTGTTAATGCATGTCCAGTTGTTAATTCTGTCTAGTTATGTGACCTGCTATGACAAGGTTTTTACTTCTTTTGTTGTCGTTGTTGAATTTTTTAGCACCAGTTTTCTCCTAGTAATATTGGATTTTGTGCACTGTTTATTTTGCATCGGGTCCGCTTTTTTTGTGTTCGGTTTTTGCTAGTTTTAGTGTATTTTTTCTTGATTTTATTTGTCAGTAGTAGTGTAATGTTGATAAAGTAAAAAAACGCTTTTCTTGAAATAATGCTGTTATTAACGTATGTCGCGTGGGACGTAAAACTCTAGGTCTCATTCGTGTGAGTTTTTACTACTGTACATTTTTGTTCGCTTAGGTCGAAATTTTAATTGACTGCATACTATAAATCAGCAATTTTAGCATACGTTTTACAGTGTATTTGGAGTACGTGTGTATATCGTTTACTTCTTTTTCATCTTATGAAGATGCTGCTGTAATAGCCTACTCTGTACTAACTGTCATTATGTATTGTATACTCTGTGCTTATGCTGACTGGTTCACTAGAAAGCAAGCTTGGTGATTTTTTTTCATAACTTCATCAAATTGCAGATATTTCCTAAACTTTTTCACCTTTATACTCTGCAGAAGATTTGGAATTAAGTGATTATTGAAAATCCCATCGAAGTGATTCAAACCCCAATCGCATCTCTACACTACCTTGTAAAATCTAGGTAGTTTCAGAATAAGTAAATTACAATATCACTAACTACCTTGTAATTTTCAGTATATTACTAAGAATTTGGGGTGTGATGATTAGTGTATTACAAGTTTTTACTTTGCAGATTGGCTAATATTTCATGAAGTTTTGAATGTATGAAGGTGGGACCACCCGGTGTGTTTGCTTACTTATGCTGTGAGCAGCTAACTGTCTATGCCTTGAAACTGTTTTTTGATATCATGAGTGTGTATACACGGTGTCTCAAAAAACCGCTATTTTTATTTTTTGAATAAATCCATGAAACATTGACCGATTTCAATAATTTTTGGCATGCATAATCTTGAAACAACTTGACGTAAATGACTAGTTTTGGCCACCTGACCTTAATACTGTTGATACACTACCTTGTGAAATGCAGAAGTCGTAGTTTAGCTGTTTGCAACAATGAATCCATACTGGATAGCGCATGCATCGGCTCAGAAATGATTAACTGAAAAGCAACAAACACGATTAGCAATTATCGTATCTCAAAAAGTCATACGTGTCACACCACATCGTCCTACAGCATGTGCTCAAAAATGTTTTCCTCCAGCACGAACGCAAGCGATAGACGTTGACGCCACTCGCCAACAGCACGTTCAATAACCGCTGACCCAGAGTGGCTCACTCACTGTTGATGCGTCATTTCAGTTTATCGACTATGGTCTTAAAATCGATATGATTAGTGTTAAATGAATTACAGACTTTCAATGATTTTTGTGGTCTCAGTGATTTTCTGAGCCGATGCAGGCGCTATCCAATATGAATTCATTGTTGTAAACGGCCAAACTGTGACTTCGGCATTTTACACGGTAGTGTAGCAACAGTATTAAGATGAGATGACCGAAACTACAGTTATTGACGTAAAGTTGTTTCTTGGTGTTGCACGCCAAAAAGTTATCAAAATCGGCCAATGTTTCACGAAGTTGTTCAAAAAATAAAAGTGACACGGTGTTTTGGCGTTTTGTTCACTATGGTGTAAATAGTATCATATGCGAAAAGCGATGTACCAAGTGTCTTGTCATTTCTGCGTCACCATTCACTGTTTTTTGATATCAATTTTTGGTATCATATATTACATAAAATGTAAGTAAGTACGTATACGAATTTGAACTCGAAAATGTTCGATGACACGTAATGATGTATGTAACCACTTTTATTTAAGCATTTTCACAGAAATGCTTTCTAGACGTGGTTGGTTATGTGGCATAGGCTGTTTTCAGGTGATAATATTAGGAAATTCGTTATTTCTGTGCTATCCGCCATATCTTTGTGAACAGCAGTGTAACATTTTAGCTGCGTCACATATATCCTATATCTTTAAATTCGACAAATTTTAGATAAAATTTCCAAGATTGTATGCCAAGGAATCAGGGTAGGCGCACCCCACACCCCAGTAAATATGTAGGCCTACCTGTTTATATTCCGCGCGACGGCTAAAATCTGAAAACCAGAACCATAATGTTAACCGTGTTAATTGGTTAATAAACTACATTAACTGTTACCAGTAATGCAATTATTTGTCATTAGGCCTATGGTTATATATAACAAACACAAAGTCGATGGAAACGTATCTGCAGTGATAAATTTATGACGGAGCGTAATAATATAATAATAATAGGCCTAATAGTATTCATCAGCATACCCATGTATGTGGTATATGCCAATAATATCTCAACGAATAACGTTAAGCAGCGATGTACAGGTGGGCCAACGAATGGCACAATATTTATACGCCAATAAATTTATCAAATATTAGCCGGTTTTCAAAATTCTTCAGTGTCGGAATCAGGAGAAAATTTGTAATAACACTATTGCTAAGAATCCCACCACACCTCATGTGTGTCGCTATACTACCTTGTGAAATGTTAGACATTGCGCTGAAGCCGGCGACGACACTGACCAATTGCGTGATCAACGCTGATCGAGCCAATTTACTCGGACTTAAATCCGGTCGATTATGCTGTTTGGGGGGTCTTTCAACAGATGGTCTATCAACGTCTACGACTCGCGACGATCAACCAGCTGAAGCGGGCGATCGTCACTGAATGCGGCAAACTGTCGCAGCGTTTGGTTAACGCACCATTGGTCAGTGTCACTCAGTGGCGTCGCCGGCTTGGATGCGTCGTCCAGCACCAAAGCGGACACATTTATATTTTGATGTAAAAATTGCGCGATGTGACAGTTAAGACTTCCTTTAGACAGTAACTGAGACAATAAACGGGTTGTTTCCTGTTGTTAATTTTTTTTACAATAATTCATGTTGTTACAGATATCGTCTTCTTGTTTTGAATTGTTGCTTCTAAGACACTGATATTTCACTTTTAGGTGAGGGTGTTAGCATCGTTTACTTCTGCCTTTCCTCCTGCCTTTCGGCGGTTTACCACTCAATACAAAAGTGAAAGAATCAGTGAAATCGGAAATCTTACACTTGCCAAATTTATAAAGTGGCTTTTTGTGTGTATAAAACTTAGGGGCTTAGTTTTTAAAAACGCGAATATGATTAGGCACAGGTAGCCCTATTATAGGTTGTACGTATTGTTTGGCTAGGCTATAGGTATAGGCTACGGTTCGAAACAACTATCCGCATCCGCAGTTGTATCGATATCGATCGTTGTCGTCATATCGTCTGCCGCGGTCGCTGTCGTTCGACTCCGGAGGCATGTAAATTATCTTCACATCGTCATTATCCAGCTTTAACGCTTCTCGACGAACGCGGAACAGCTTGGCCAGAGAATCGTCCACAACTGCAGCGTAGATTTAACATATACAACATCATTACCGGTGTTACTATTCTGTTACTTAGCTAATGTCGTACACGAAGTGCGCAGAACTTAGTTAGAGCACATAAGATAACTTGAAAAAAACAATAGGCTACAAGAAGGCCCTAATACGGCGGCTACAAACAGAGCAGTAACACTAAATGCTGCACCGTCGACTAGTCCACTATTATAGACTGTGTCCCAAAAAACGTCCCACTTCGTGATTGTCTATATCTTTGCCAAATATTAACCGATTTTCACATTTTTTCACTGGTGCATTCTGTGGACAATTAGCCATAGTGATTATTGAATATCCCGCCACACGCTAACTATGTCGCTACACTACCCTGTGAAATATAAGTGCAGGGAAAACCAACAATAATAGACAGCAAGCGTGTTGGTAAACAAGACACACTTACGACCAAAAAAACTGCAGAGAATGATCTGTACGATGCTACACGTTGTTAGGCCTAGATCATTTTTTTGGATATCTGTCGTATTGAACCATATGTTTGTTTCTGGCCTTTGTGGTTTAGCAAGCCTACAATTTCATCCGCAGTGATCACGTTCTCTTCAGTACGTGTATGATTCAATCTGCCGGTCTCGTGCCTTTGTTCTGCGCTGCATGTTTTTAAGTCTCTGTTAATAACATTCCCACTCCTTCCCTGTTGCAGTTTATCTTTAAAAATTCTGCCAGTAATCTCCGAAAACTGTGTTTTTTTGAACCGGTACAAGTTCTTAATCAGAGCCTTGTTTCCACTGCTAAATGGCACATTACATCACCGGTATATCGACAGTGCATTAAAAGTTATGATTAACGACAATATCATCTGCTTTTGTTCACAAACATCAAAAATGTATGTAGGACTAGACATAATTTTATTTTTGTATAAAAATCAGTAAACATTGTTTCAGAAGATGATTTTTTGCATATGTGTTATAGTAATTTTAGTGATGTTTGGAAATTTATGTTTCACACGGTAGTGTAGCGACAAAGTTAAAGTATGCTGAGACATTTAACAACTACTTTATTGCTAATTGTCCACAGTATGTGCCAGTGAAAGAATTTTGAAAATCAGTTAATATTTGGCGAAGATATGAAAAATGACAAAGTGGGACGTTTTTGGAGGACACAGTGTAGTAGCCTATGACGAATAAATTAGTTGACTAAAAGTCGACTATTCAAAATTTGAAAAAAAATAGTCAATTGACTATAAATAGTCGACACTACAGCATTACTGTTTAAAAATAACATGACTATAATTATACGCTACTAATTACACGGATACATTGACTTTAAAATTGCTAAAACAGCATAAAATATAATGCTGTTTTGCAATTCATATGGCCAGGGGCTTTTATCTTTTACCTGGTAGGCGCAGCTTGCGCCCAGTGAAAAATAGCGGAAAGTTTAGTTAAGAGCCAGTGTAGATCAAAACTTCCCCTTTTTACTAGAAAGTCTACCCCCTTAACATAACTTTTTCCTCTACTTTTATAGGACACTCTACACGAGGAGAAAAAGGGGATAAAACGAAAACAAGGGAGTAGGGAAAAGGAAGGAAGGGGAAAAGGGCGGATGGAAGGAGAGGTAGAAAGAAGAAGAAGCCCGAAAGGGAGAGGACCTGAGCCCGAAATTGGTGAATTAACTTTCGCCCGATTTCCATTCCAGATTTGAGGAAATAGAAGCTACTGTATTATGGCATGCACTATATTGACGTTTAAGCACGATCGGTACTACGAAAAACGTGTGTCAATGCAATTTCGCATAATCTTACATTGTTGATGTTTTTCACCAGCGCTTTGTTGAAATATCGTCAGCATTATGGTCATTATCAACATCAGCAGCAGCAACACGGATGATTTGCTGTACGCTGCTATTGCCGCATTTGCCGCCATGCGCATCATCATCATTTGATCGGTTGCTGAAACAGACACACAGACACACAGACGGAGAAATACACAGACGGGCATGCAGAAGCATATAAAAACACGACAGGCGCCTTACCCCGCACTCATTATTATGTAGCCTATATTTAAACAACAAACTACCGGATCATGACACATAGAAGCAAGCTCCTATTTGCCTTGTAAATTGTAACTCACTCATTCTAAAGCTGGTTGTATTTTACAAGGTAGTGTAACGACGCGTTTGTGTTGTGATGGAATCTTTAATGATCGTTATTAACTGCAAATTTTATGAGGAGTAGGCTATCGGTGAATTATTTTTTGGAAAATGGGCCAATATTTGCCGCAAATAGGTCGTATAGTCAGTTACGTTGTGTATCTTCGTCGGATTTTCTTGGGGATTTGAAAAACTATACATTTTTGAAAACTAGATGGTATAAGCAATCAGAAAACTAATGTTTCCATTTGCACAGGTATCC
>Ga0056128_1003534_pt1 | contig 19233 bp, 13 predicted proteins | sample WorMetLIZISLAND2_FD_71113 | JGI IMG/M metagenome (GOLD analysis project Ga0056128, IMG submission 71113) | Marine gutless worms symbiont microbial communities from Max Planck institute for Marine Microbiology, Germany - Olavius geniculatus... ... | reverse complement strand
TGAAAGGCAGTTGAAAGAGTAGCGACAGCGCCAAAACTTGCAATTATGGATGTACAGGCTACAATCACTGCTGTTTCATCGTCGTCCATCTTGAAACCAAGTAGGTCATGTCAAAACAAAAAAATTTGGTCACTGTCTAGCAAGAAGTTCGACACCAAGTTCGCTGGTTGCGCAACTTGTTCGCCAACCGAGTGGAGGTACGAAAATCGTGTTGGCCAACTTGTTGGCCAACTAACTAGCTAAATGGAATTTGGCCTTTAGCGTTCCGTGTCGCTACGCCAAATTCCACTACACTGCGCGACTTGACACACTAAATGTTTTCCAGTCAGTTGTGCAGATGAATATCGCCGCCTTCCCAATACCTACTTTGCTCATCTCGTTCTTGGATTTTTTATCGTCCTGACCACCTCCCATCTGCAGGCTGCTGCCAGTTTAACCACTGCTTGCGAGCAGAATCTATCGAGTACCCCAATGACAATCAACAGTGCAGAAATCTGCAGGCACGAACGATTAGATCAGAAGTTGAACTGGCTTGGACACATCCTGAGAAGAGCTTTGTCGACATTACCAAACACGCACCATACGCTGCAGTTAGGCCGCATACCAGTAATGGAGCTGAATCACAGGAGGTAGTAGTTTCAGCGCCTCAGATTCAGTGAGTTTCTCGCTGACATTGTGCGCTTTATTAATTAAATTTACTTACTTACTTACTTACTTCACTAGTTCTAATTCACTAGCACCTGTCATGGTGCGAGTGCACTTACCCACTTCAGTATAGCCTATTATTATTATTAATGCAAGATTAATGCAATATTATTAATGCCTATGCAAATAGAATAAATACATTAAGTTATAACGGGAGTGCAACGCACCGTGAAGTGCACCATCTAAACAGTTAGGCCTATGTTACTACATATAGTAGCCTACTACTGTATTAGCCTACTTAACATTCACTGGTGGTACCATGCTACCATGAAGTGCTACCATGAAGTTTTTCTAGACGGATGGGACAGATCCCAGAAAGGGGAGGGGACAATGCCGAACCCACCCTCCCAGACTTAAGGCAATGACACAGCCGAATGCAGTTGTCGGCCAAATGTTCTGTATAATAGGTCGTTACTGAGTAAGGACGAGTCTAGCCTGGAGATGGCCTAGAATGGATTCCGTCCTGCCTCGAAAGACGGGGGTTGGAGGAAGAGGGTTAGGTCCGAGGTCGGGGGGGGTTATGTTCTAGTGGGGTCAGCGACAGATCTCATCGAGTACAATGTCGGCTGCGTCGATGCTGTCTGAGCCCATCATGACGACGTAGTCACTGGTCGGCGTAGAGGCAATGCCGTTCAGTTCAGCCTGGTTGACGTCATCACCGACGCCGACGCCGTACAGCTCGACCCCGCTCTGACGAGCCGCCTCCGCCTCACTCAGAGTCAGCCCGGCCAGCACGTTCGACCGGCCGTCCGTCACCACGACGCCGATGTTTGGGATTCCCGGACGATCACCGTGATCGGCCGTGAAGACGGATGAGTAGAGCAGTCCGAGAGCAGCTTGAGTGTTTGTCTCGCCGCCGTGCTCACTGAACGGCAGGGACAGCGCGTGCTGTATCTGTCAGCACGAAGCACACATACCCGCTATAAAGATGTATAGTCTATGTAGTGCCAGAGACGCCGTCTTTTTCCAGCCGCGTCTCCTCACCACTTTACTGAAATCCATGTAAAAGGCAGAATGCAAGAGTCATGATTTTAGCGTAGCTTTAACATACAAATTTTGTCTACAGTTTGTTTCATTTTGACGCACTTAGTGATTCCTGTAGGCCTTAATACGCTAATGTAGGCTTACAGCAAGTTTGTCCAAATTGGCATATATAGTATGCCTATCAGAAATAACTTTGCTATCCAGTGCAACTCAATCAGTAAAAACTAGTGATTGCAATCCCATCCCGGGATCCGGGATTGAGAAATCTGTAATCCCGGGATCCCGTTTCGGGATTAGGCTTACAGAATGGTCGCAGTTTTAATATCCATAGTGGACTTATTTCATGTATGAGAATGTAATTAATAGGCCGACCGTACGGAAGGTATTGCGAGTGTAGGGAGTGACTATGACTGTATAAACACAAATTACAGTACACAGAAGAAGTAGAACTGTATAACGCACATCAAATATTTTATTCATTAAAGGGCTAGAATTATTATTTGTGTTATTTGACACTCAAAAACACATTATTTGACGAATTTTTGTAATCCCGTAATACCGGGATTGAGACGCGGCCAATCCCGGGATTCGGGATCTCGGGATTGCAAACAGTAGTAAAAACGAGAACCACTCACAAAAATGACCACTGGTGGTTTACAAGATGAAACCTAAGATAAAAAACTTACTAACATATATGAATTTCTAAAAAAAGGTTACGAAACGCCAGCTGAAACAGTGATGTTTTCAGTGTAATAAGTTGAGAACGTCGTTAGGTTACCTGTTGGTTGGTGGAATACTTGTCGAGGTGGAAGCTGACGTTGGCCGAGTCCGAGTACCTGATCACGGCTATCCTGGTCAGTCCGGAGCTGACCGGAAGTCCGAGCGTCAACCAGTGGGTGAAATCCAAGATGGCGCCGAATGTCTCGAGGTTGCTACCGGACAAGTCTAGAACAATCGCTACGTCCATCTGACGACTACACGCTGTCACAGTTTGCAATCGCAACAAATTTAAAATACACAAATTTTATTATAAACTTACGTTTAACCAACTCCGTATACCATGGTCTAGCCTATATTTATGTCGTGCGTTCTCTGATAAATAAATTTTGCAAGATTTGTGCAACATTTTTTTATTTTAAATTCACAGTAATCAATGTTAAGACGGTAGGTTCGACGGTTATCAATAACTGTTTAAATGAGAAAATTAAGACAGTTCATATGCCAAAATTAATTATTGGCGAGACTATATAGCTCACGTCTTAACGCACATTCAGCGTGTTCGGAGTCGAGGAGGAGTAACGCCGACCTCGAACAGAAAGCAGATACAAGACATCGGTGTTGAGGTAGCTAGAAATGGCAAAGTCAAAAAATCGAAATGTCCCCCCCCAAAAAAAAAATTTCGGTGGGGGTAGGGTGTTACCCAAACTGCAGAGGGGAAATCGACAACAGAATATCGTGTGAAAAATTTATGAAGATCGGTCCTGTCAAACTTCAGTTGCATGCAGGCGATGTTCTAAGACTGTGCAATAGCCGGGCAAATTGGACTTTTCTCCATTTTGAACCGGACGCCAAATTTGACCGGAATTAGGTAAAAGCTGAAACTTGGCAGTTTTCTTCACTGAGCCATTGTATATAAAAATGCGGATAATGGGCACGACGGCATTGTAACTGACGTCGCAAAGTGGCCATCACTTGAATTAATTACAATTTTTGAAAAATTTAGTCAAAATTGGCCAAAAATTAGGTGGGTCAGTTTGGGGGTTTACAGTACCTAGATATATTTCGACCACCCCATACTTTTGTACCTCGCTGGAAACTGTTGATAACGCTCTATCTTTTGTTAAATTTTGACTCGTCAAAAATGTTTTTGTTTTGAGGAGCATTTGTTCGAATTTTGTGAACCCAGAAGTGAAAAAATGATGAAAAATTTTAACCATTCATAATTTTTAGTGGAGAGGGGCCAGGGTTAACTTTTTTGACGAATATGATAGCAACTATGAACTTTGGCCCACATACACACCTAGAACTTTCTGGACCATCCTTTGAATTAATTACGATTTTTGAAAACTTTGTCAAAAATCGTCAAAAATTAAGTTACATTTGGGGGGGGGGGCAATTTGGAGTTGAAAATAAACCCAATTTTTAAAATTTTTGCCCCCGCACTGAACCCTCTGGTCCATATCTAACAATCTGGCGCAAAAAGCAGATTGATATCGCTTACAGTTTCTGAGATCTGCTCTACGGCGCATTTGACCCCTGAAAAAAGGAAAAAAATTAACATTTCCCTCTCGCCCCATGTAAAATTTTGGGGTCTGAAATTTTACTAGTGCATGGGCCCGGTAGTGCCCCATCTGCAAAAAATCTTTGTGTTCCCATCTCCCCTAATGGGGGAGATATGAGGGGTTGAATATTTTTCTTTTTCCCTTTCCTTCACAACCCCCGTTTGTCAGATTCCCCCAACTTTTCACAGACTGCTAGCCCTTGACCTCCGCCACAATCCCTGAAATGGTAAATGTAGGGTCCATAGCTTTTTTGCTAGACCAAAAAACACGGGTTGAGCGGATGGCAGGTCTAGGCGTAGCAGATTTCCTCTAAAACGGAGTCTTTATATTCTGTTGGATACTCCACCATGCGGGAGTGTAGGTAGCAGTCGCTCCATCAGTCACATTTGTACGACTACTGTGGTTGTTGCGAAAGAAAAGTGGCAAGTGTTCATAATGTAGGCTTGCATGGTAGGACTTGCTTATTCTGTTTATTCGGTACCGAATTGATCGTTATATTTAGGGAGGCGGACAAACGGCAAGAAAATGCGACGGAAATAACAGTACCGAAGTCTTTCAATCCTGAGACTTACATCGTTCGCATCTTTCTCCGGCGAAGCCTCGAGGACACTCGCAGAAATACCTGTGCATTTCGTTGATGCAGCTGCCTCCGTTTAGACACGGATTACTCAAACACTCGTCCCGATCTGCAACAGATACAGTACAGAACACAAACCTTTCGGTCTTTTGCAGGTTCTTTAGACGTTATTGGCACGGAATACAGTAGTATAGGCTGTACATCGTGTCCGAAAAAAAAGATCCCGGCCATTTTCGATTGTAACGTGAAGAAAGATTATCAGATTTTAATCATTTTTGACACTGATATTTCCGACACATTTGGCGATCAAATAGCTGTCCAATTTTCCACCGCACTCATTGTCTGCGTTTTTCACTACCTGAGAAACAAAACCAACGAAATATTGCATTCTTATCTCATTCTGCCTGTTAGGGTTTTCCCAGGTAGTGCAGAAGCAGACATTTGGTGAGGTGGGAACTAGAACGGTCATTTGATGGCAAGTAATGTCAAAAATGTCTGCACCAAAATTACGAAAATCTGTCAATCCTTCTTTAAGTTAGAAACATTAAGGTTGGGGATGCTTTTTGACATATTTCTGTTATTTCAACTCATGTCGTTGGTTATTTCCCCAGGTAGTGCAGAAGCAGACATTGGGTGAGGTAGAATATTGAACGCTAATTCGACGGCCAGTTGTGCCAAGAATAAACGTACCAAAAATTATTAAAATTGGATATCCTTTCTTCAAGTGACAATCGATAATGTTCGGGATCTTTTTTTCCGGACACGGTGTATAATATCGTTTATTGCACACAGCTGACAAACCGCAACTGAATATACCGAGAACGAAACTACTAAAACAATAAAAAAAACATACAAGAGTTAAAAGTCTAATAGCATTGTTTGTACAGCATGCGAGCTGGAAAAATTACAGTCCGATAGATAATTGTCATGATCAGAAAGAGAGAGACTATGTGAACGAGGCCTAAAACTGTAATTCCGAGGAGGGAGGTGGGAGCATATGGTGAAGAACATGATTGGAATTAGCATAGGTTTTATTAAACAGTTGTTCAGCAATGTTCTCACACGTGTGGAATGTGAAATATATCTGATGGAAATTGGTGTTCAGCACTCCGCACAACACGCAGTTTTGAGAGACGCACAGCTTACAGACAAAATGCAATCACGGTTGCAATTACAAACTACCGAAAGTGCGTTTAAAAATGTAAAATCTTGCGGGGAACTAACGATATCATGCTGAAAGTTCTGTACTGTAGTTTGCAGTCGGAACTTACACCGTTAGTTAACATGCGCGAGATATGCGCTATTTTCGTGAGGTTCTTCACATCCGGTGACCTTGAAGTTTGACCTCTCAAACTCAAAATTGGCATACCTGTTAGTGACTTCTGCCCTGAGAAACGTCTACATAAATTTAGTTTTCTAAGCCTTTTTGTGTCTGAGGTCAAAGCCTCAACGGTACAGAAAAAAGTATGGCCGGACGAACAGACAAACAGACCCATGGACACGACGCGTATAATGCGGCCTTTACGACAGCCACACAGTAAGTAAGTAAGTAAGTAAGTAAGTAAGTAAAATGAATACCGTCGCAGCTGGTCATGAAGATAGGGTCGCGGAAGTCGGGCAGCATGCGGCTGTTGTCGGCTAGGAAGATGGTCTTGTAGTGCGGCATTGATGCAATACTATGAAGCATGACATGATCAACCAGTGTGCCGACGGCCAGCGTCACTAGGTAGATGCCCTCAATGCGTGCTTGCACGGCGTACGGTACGGTCAACCAGCGGTCTATGTTAGCTATGCCGTCCGTTATGATGACTGCCACGTTGCGAGCGCCTTTCCGGTCGCCGTTGGTAGCGTTGAACATTTCTTTGAACTGCAGCAAACAGCGGTTACACTAACCACGATTATCGCCATTAATATCAGTAAGTATAAAATGTGAACTTATATGTCGCATATCGTTAAATTAACCTCTATTAGCACCAACAACAACTCGTAGAATCGGAACGTTTTCCTCGAGAAAGAAAGCTTTGGTGGAGCGATAGGAAAAGCCGGCATCCGACGTGTACAACCTAGTGCTTCAGCAATAATTCGCAAAATATCACCTTTTTCCGTACCGTAAAGCTTAACTCTGGAAAAAATGTCCGAAATACCGAAAGTAACAGCGGCACAACGTACACCAGTAGTACTGTAGTAGTGGAAGTAACTCTGTCCAGTCACCTATCTCAGTACTAACCCGGCTAACGAAGATTACGCAATTTCATTAATGCGTCCAAATAGGCCAAACCGCCAGCGAAATAAAGCATCAGCAACGACAGCAATAAACACGACTACTGACCGTTGTCCAGATGGCTCCGCTGATGTTGGTCCGACCACCCACGAAGCTGACGGTTTCCAGCGCGGCCATGACGTCATGCTTGGTGGTGTAGGTCTTGAGATGAAACTGGACCGAGGCGTTGCTGGCGAACTTGACTGCGCCGACGCGGACGCGTTCTGAGCCGATGTCCATCTGTTCGACGACACCCGTCAGTAGGTCCATGACGCGAGGGAAGCGCTCGATGCGAATGCTGTCTGACGCGTCGATTACAAACACGACGTCGCTGCGACCGGTGCACGCTGAATACCGTGCACACCACGGACACGCAGCATTGCACTTCTGATTTACATCTGTGGCAATAGCGCTGTAGCAAATTCGTTTTCGAGTTAAATTTGATAGTGTAATTAGATTAAATTTAGTTAAGTTTGTGTTATTGTAATGTACGTTGTGTTTCTATTACTTTTCTGCTACCATATGTTGTAAAATAACGATTATCATTTATTATTTAAGCCTAAGAAAGCGATGAAGGAGGTTTTGTTTTCGGACGAATCGACTTCTGTAAATCGGGTTACTCAAAAATTATGAACGGATTTCGATAAAATTTAATTTTGTGCTTCTTGCTACTGATATGTATATGTGTTAAGTTAATCTTTCATCCTCTCTTACATTTGTGTGTATAATCCTGCTACAAAATCAGACAAAACATTGATTGCATGACTGATTGACAGACTGACTTATTGACGAGTATTATCGTAGACTACCTACCTCGTCCGCACGTGATGCCGGTGTAGTTGTGTTTACAGACGCAGCGGAAGCCGTTGATCAGATCGACGCACTGGCCGCCGTTTTTACACGGGTTTGACGCACACTCGTTCACCTCTACAACAAGTCCGGTCACTCATCAATCTATTAATGATCACAGTAACACCATTGGCGTCGGGCAATTATTCCCTCTAAGTGGTCGCTGCATAGCAAAAGTTTCCAGAATTATGAAATAACAAACCCTTTAGACGGTCCTCTTAAATTAAATTGTCGTTTCAATGGCTTATCGTCAAAAATTTTCTATGCTGTGACTCCAGGACCGTTTAGCAAAAAAACAACACTACACTATACTAGACTAGGCCTACCTATTATGTAGCACAAACAAAAGATATTTTACTAAATGCCGCAACAACCTACGGTATTAACAATGGTCATTTCCCTACCCCGTATTAATCTGTAAGTTTTTATATAACTACTGTAAAAACGCAGTATTACATCTATAACTTTTGTCGGATATTATACGTCCAAGCACAGAGACCGGTAAGAAAACTGAACTGCCTTGATGGAGTTCAGAGCGTCTCAATATGTACGCACGGTTACAGGCGGCCTTGGCAAGTCCAGTCTGAACGTTGATGAACGAGTAATAGTTGTGAACACGGTAGACGTTGAACAGCATTGGATAGCTGGCGATGGAGTCGAGTTGACGTCGGTCGACGTTGCCTGTGACACCGACTACCAGTAGGGTGATGCCGTCACGCCGGGCGGCCGTGGCGGCTCTCATGGCGGCAGGGTAGTCAGCCAGGACACCGTGCACGAAGATTACAGCCACGTTTCGACTCCGCGCCCGATCACCGTTCGACGCGTTGAAGATCATCGTACGCACCAGTTCAATGGCCGTCGACACATTACGTATCCCGCCCCTGACACCAAAATACCCACCAGTTTAATGTGACTCCATCCGAGTAAACGCAGATAGCTCTATATGGAAACCCGTCCCAACGCTACGAAGCGTCGTTTTGTTATGTGGCATCACACACTGACGCAGCGTTACCTGCCACACAATAGGCGATAGGCCTACAGGTGAAAGTCTTGACTCCCGCCGGGCAGGCTGGTATTCGTTTACTTACCCCGGAGGGCTGGAAAGCTAAGTTGATCTGGGTGGTTTGTTAAGTATACTGATATGGTTCACCACCAGTCCGCAGACAGTCGCCCATTGCAGTAGTAAATTGTATTCAGCGTAGAGAGCAACTCCGCTGACTAAGACCAACGCGTTAACCATGGAACAAACCGCCGTCACGTTACTTACGAATGAAATGCAGATACAGCGTTGAGCAGACGCAGTCTGTCGGTGTAGTTTCCGAGGTAGAAGTGGATCTTGGCTGTCTCGGCGTAGCTGACCAGTGCCACTCGGCTGTGTCCCGAGTCCGGGCTGGCCGCGTCCATCACGAGGTCAAAGACGAAGTCCAGCTCGCGTTGAACGTCTTTGGGGTCCAAGTAGTTCGACTCGTCCAGAACGATCGCAAGGTCGACTCCCTCACGACACTCTGCCGACACAAGTCACGCTGTTACTGAGTACAATGTGAAAATATTGCAAAGCATTTTTAGCATTTTGAATACACGTTGAAGACGGGAAGTGTTTAGGTGTCCAGTATTCAAGTTGGCTGTGTATAACAAGCGTGCAAATGTTCCATTTTATACAGCACTGCATCTTCAAAATAAGGACATCAACTTATAGACCTACTTGTTACCAAACATGCTTTTTTGTCCGCACCTATAAATCTGGCAATCATGTCACAAACAGCCGCTAAAATGACGACGTTTTTATATACACGACTTTTTGCCTTATTAACTAGCAAAGCATAATTTTCAGCACACTAGATAGATGGGCTACTTTGGGCCGTTTCGTGCGTACATGTATTTTATACGCAGTTTGGTCAAAATGTCTTAATCTGTTTCAAACTTATTCCGAAAAGTATTGCTAAAATCGGTGCCAAAAATTTAGAGTAGCATTTATGGCGGTCCTAACCGTATACTTTGGCTTTGAAATTGTACTAATTAATAGTTTCTTACCATTATGATTATTTTGACAGTTAGTGCCACATTGCACGAAAAGCATATCCAAGGATATATCCGTGAATATAGCCATGACAGGACGGCTTAAGTCTGATTAGTTGTCAACCGATTCGGCAAATCACCGTCAACCTGACGGTCAGTATATAAGGCTGTCGTAATTACGGCCTAGGGTTAGACTGTCGTTGGTTAGTCAGCGGTTAGACTGTTACGAGTCCTGCGATTATTTAGTTTGTCGTTAATATTAAGAGACAATGTGAAGTTGAGATTATGCACCGATGCTGAATTTTGATTGAACGAACATGTTTAAACGTTGATTAAAACAAGAAAATGGCTGTCGCCAAAGAATGTTGTGCTGATTATAAGATCGGTCGTCCAAACGCACCCATCGAATATTAAGCGGTGGCCGCATCTACTCGCCTGCAAGACCGTCGACATAGTGGCCGCCCACGTCGCCTTACCACGACTGTAACAAAGTCGTCGTCGTCGCCGTTACGGAGGCCGTTCGTAACAATATTTTTCTGTCTGTCATATTTTTATTCTTTATTTTCTCGTTTATTTATGCTATTGAATCAAATGAGTGATCCGTGACTTAAGCACGCCATTATTAAGTTAGCCCAAATTGCTTTATTAGCACCATAGCAGCCGCAGATTCTAATCTTCAGTGCTTTGATGCTGTTGGTTGGGCAAGAAAAGGTCTATCCATTTGTGAGTTCATTTTAATTTTTCTTCAAATGGTTTACAAAAGCTTTTTGTTTACTAACATATTTAATGCTAGTAAGAAGTACAAACCAAGTGTGCCTCAAAAGCGTCCATTTTACCCTAACCTGTAGGCGTACATAAACCTGCGTATTGGAAAACAAAAATCCCAGCTGTTGCTGGAATGGGTTGACCGTACCGCCTATAGCCGAAAGCCAGCGTTCGCCTTCGGGTCGCGGAAAAAAGCGATTTCCCAGAGTGACGCTACGGTGACGCTGCTATATCGAACGCTATAATCAAGAATAGGAAACGATACGGTAATTCGACGCACGTGAATGTCGGCTGCAGGCAGAAACACTGCATTCAGAATTGCAGCCAAACCGCTGCAGATAGATACATGGTTACTTTTGACAGCCTATAAGATGTTGCCATCACCCTATTCAACGGTACCATTGCCGACCCCTATTATTTACCGTTTAGTCACAATACATGCGTTACTGACAGACGGACGACAGCCAGACGACATATCGTGCCCAAGCTTTGACCTAACGGTTGGTCAAAAACAGGGGCAATAAAATTATGTAGATTTTCATGAAAGTTGGGAAATATTACACTTAGCTCATAATTCAAATTAAATGTATGTTTTTTACTCTTCGTTATTTTTAACCGCATCAAGAAGAAAACGTATGCGTCATGTTTTAAGGGGGACGCTCATGCTCTGCTGTATTTTGTAAAAATTTGGGGGCTACATGTACGCAGGATAGACATCTATGGATATGGATAGCCTATATCCACGGACATTCACGAAAAATCTATGGATATGGACATTGATATGGATGGAAAATTCCATATCCACGGCAAGCCTGGGAAAGACTTACTGAGTTGACAATTCTCGCCGGAGAAGCCAGCCGGACAGCGACATACATACGCGTTGACGGTGTCTATACATGTGCCGTTGTTCTGACACGGACTGCTCCCACAGCTGTCCACGTCTACGACAATTCACATCAAATCATATACTACGAAGAGTCGAGTTGTGCAGTTTCCGACTTTTAAACGAGATGTCCCGGGTTCAGTTCCCGGTGCGCGCAGCAAGTAAGTCTAGTGCACAAAATGCCAAAAGTATCAACCGAATAAATTAGAGACATTTTACGCGCAACTCGCAGTTTTCGTCCATCAGTGAAGCGCATAGCGAAACTAAATTTGGACCTTGAATATGTCGTCAGATAAAAATAAAATGTTCCATTTTGATTTTGTGCCGCAGTGTATACTTATGAATTGATGGTCTGACAAGAGTCAAATTAAGTGTATGTTATCTGCATGTGTCAAGAGAAAGACGAATCTTCTCTATTTTTTCTCGGTAGATGCAGTGCAAGTACAATCTGTCGATATCACGTTCTAGGTTGTTATCTAATAGATTAGGCCTATAGTGACAAACAAACTACTGTACATCGGTCTTCTCTCTTGAAGTTTACCAGGGCTTCTAAAACATTGTTTCAGCTATCGCACATCGAAAATGTGCATTGGGCCCATAGCAACCTGCTCATCCTAAAGGTAAGGTAAGATAAGGTAAGGTGTATATGACGAGCAATTAAGTAAGTAATTCTTTAACGGAAAACACTATTGGCAATAAACGGAAAATTAAAACACACAAATTGTAAATTTGCAAGTCGATACAATAATAATAATAACGAGCAAAACGTTACATCACTAATGTTCTAGTGCAGCGCATTTACTTGCAGGTATTTAGTAAGATTTTAGAATAAATTAAATCGACGCACTGTTGCAGATCATGTCTCGTAGTTGATTGTGAACGGACGGCAGACTGGCGTAGCCGGCGGGCAGCAGGAGCCTGGTTGAGCTGTACGGGTAGCTCGCAACACCAGCCAGTTCCACGGCATTGATCCACGCACCGATTCCCACCACGATGATGTGTAGTCCAGCCTGGCGTGCTTCGGCCGCCTCGTCCAGTGTTCTCTCCATGTCACTCGACCGGCCGCCGGTCAGAAGCACCAGCACGTCCTCGACCCCGGCCCGGTTACCCACCGACCCCGGAGCCAACAGCCTCTGTACAACGCAAGTTACCGGACTTTTTACTGTATCGATACTCCGCTTTGTATCTATTACCAGCGGCGTCGTCGGTTGAAAAAGTGGGCGGGCAGGAATTTGCAATTTCCCCACAAAAAAGATTTTTTTTCGACAATTTTTCGACCGCCTAAAATTTAAAGCGAGAGCAATTGCTTTCCCTGCCCCCTCTCCAAGGCCATGAAGTCACTGTTTGTTACATTTTTGCGTCTCAAAATAGCACACGTTTTATTAAACGCCTTATTCCACGCTGACACTTGTACTGCCTACAGGCTTATGTCTAGCGTATTGTCTACAGTAAGATAACGCGTCGATAACCTACCGGTGCAGTCAAAACTAAAAACAGTGAAGACCGCACGAAGACCACACGATCGACTGAGCCAGCGTTTAATAAATGTCGGGCAGTGGCTTTTATCCCCTCCCAAATCTGGAATCGAAATCGGGCGCAACATTTCCCCCAGTTTTGGGTTTAAGTTTTTCCCCAATTTCTGGCTCAAGTTTTCCCCTCCATTTTGGGCTTCTTTCCCTTCTTACGACTTACGAGAAAGTTTTGTTAAAGCTGTAGATTAAAAAATAGGGGGAGTAAAAAAAAGGAGAAGTTTTGTCACGGGTGTAGTTTACCCAGTGAAAAATAGGGGAAACGTTTTGATCTACAACCTTATCAAAATTTCCCCCTTATTTTTCACTGGGTGCAAGCTGCGCCCACCAGGTATAGGGATAGAAGCCACTGATGTCGGGTAAACCACTGCCTGATGTGGACAAGTTCGTTTAACACTCACTCATCCAATTCCAGACCGTGGTTTAGCGTACACACGGCACATGTTTCGAAATGGTTAACAAAAACACGTTTTCTAACAAAAATGATACACGTTTCTTGTGTCTTAAACAAATTCAGTCAGTCTGCCAACCTGTCAGATGTAAAAAAAATATTCAACGCGTAGGCCGCGTTATGCGTCTTGCCCGTCCGTCCGTCGGTCTGCCTGTCCGTCTGTCGTCTACGGGCAGCTGATGCGAAATGACGCAGAAAAGCCAGAAATGCCGGTAATTTTCAATCGGTCTATCACACTGAACAGCAATATACAACCTGTCGAACGTAGGCGATGGCGTCAGCAGTGCCGGTGATGTAGTCGCTGTTGACCAAGTAGCTTAGTGATCTGATGGCGGCGCTCAGCTCCTCACGACGGCTGTAGCGGACCAGGTTGAAGCGCTCGTGCACGTGGCCCGCGTACGTCACCAGACCGACCCTAACCTGGCCCGAGTCCACGGCCAGGTCCAACACGAAGTCGGCGAGGAACGACTTGACGAACTGGAAGCTGGAATAATCCACCGCCGACGACGCGTCGACGACGAACACCACGTCCGAACTGCCGCGACAATCTGCAAACGATCAACCAACCATATTGCCGTAATAACTGAGTTTTAGCTACGTAGGCGTTTTAGCATTGTTAAAAGTCTTGAAACCTCAAACGACCACAGTTCAGTTTTTAAAGAAAATTTTCTCATTATATTTTTTGCCGGATTAATTGTGTTTGCAGTTATTTGTAGTGCCGCATGTTAATCTTGCCAAATTGCGCTTTCTGTTAGAGTCCATCGTTCTGGCCCTTCCGGTTTTAGTTACGATTCCGTTTTTACGCGCGAGAGCTAGCATAGCTATGGCGCGTATTAGCTACGGTAATTCTGTCTGTCTGTCCGACTGTCCGTCCGTCTGTTCGTCACGACTCGGTACCAATTCAAGCCTAGGTGAAATAAAGAGTTAGGGGTTTTACCACATGATAGCCTAGAGTCTCTAGTAATTCGTGGCAAAATTTTATGCCGCTAAGTGAGGGGGTCCCGACGAACGAAAAAGCGAAAGAGAGGCACCCCTTCTGAAAAGACGTTATTTTACTGCTATAGGCTCGTCTAACGCCAACATCGATGACCTTAAATGACCCTAAACCCTAAAATATTGGTTTTTAGTGATTTTGTAGAGAGATTTTTGGCTGCAAAAAGTGAATTGCGACAAAATGGATAGAGATAAACCAAGATTACTTGCGAACGGGAAGTGAACTAATATAAGCTCTCGCGCGTCTCATGAGCATTAGCTCATATTTCTTGTTATTTCAGTGACACAATCGTAACGTTTGTAATCTTGCGCACAGCTCACCAGTTATTGGCGGTAGCGTTGGTCGCGGTGTAGTTGTTGTTGTTGCCTGCGTTGTGGTCTCAGTGGCGACTGTTCTTGCTGTGGCACAACATACAGTCGATGCCATTTCCTGCCGAAAACAGCTAAAGGCCTAAGAAAACCGACGGTTTAAAGTTACTGAGAGCTCAATTTCTACTCAACCAAGCTGGAAAATACCTGGTCTGATTAATCGAACCTCTGCTATACTCTATACGTGTATGATTGCGTAATCAGCATAATAGCAAATAGCACAAAACCAAACAGAAAATGAACGAAATAAAACTGACAAACAAAAATGGCGACGTCAACTGCCGACATGTATATGGCCGTCCGTCCAGTAGTAAATGTCTTAGGCGAGGCGCCAACATAACAGTAAACTAGACTTATATCCCGTTTACATGATCGAGCAAACATCGAACAAACGTCGAGCAAATGCATTCAAAATACACGTGCTAATTGCTCGATGTCTGCTCGACGTTTGCTCGATGTTTGCTCGATAATTGCTCGACGTTTGTTCGACGTCTGCTCGACGTCTGCTCGATGTTTGCTAGCATTCATCCAGCTAGCTCGACGATGCTAATTAAGGGCGGGCGGGTTGTAATTGGAATGCCTATATAACACGTGATCAGCTGTGGGCTAAGCCTAGGCCTACATTTGAGCCAGGAGGCGGGGTTCCATCAGGCTTGCTTGATGTTTGCTCGATCGTGTAAACGGGGTATTAAGCTCACAGTCTACAGTCAGCGGTGGTCGACGCGCGGTTATCCGCCATTGGTAAGAATTAAAGCATGAACGCTAGGCGTAAATATGCGTCATTTTGTAAAGTTTTTTTGATGTCCAGTGATCTTGATCTATGAATTTTTTAAACTGAACATTGTACATTGATTACTCCTGCCATGGGAAACGGGCAAGAATCGTAATGCGTGCCATATTTTTGTCATACCTACGTTGTGTTTTGTCAAAGTTATCATCTGTGTTGTTCTACGTCTGGTGTTCTGTTATACCGTGCAATTGCGGTATCTCAATTGCTTTTTTGTTAAATAAATATTTCACTCGATTTAATTTGCACAAACTGCACGAAAGTCGCAGTATTCTTTACGTACCGATACATAGCTTGCCCTCGGAGAATATCGGTCTCCTGGAGTGCTGACGGAAGTCGGTGTTGCTATGCGGCCCGCCGCCGATAGGAAAGACGAAGTAGTAACAGTCGGTGTCGCTGGCGAAGCTCCAGTCCTGAGTGTCGCCGGTGTTTCTAGCGCGCTGGAAGCGAAACGTCAGCACTCCGGAGTCGTAGCTGAGCGACGGGTTCACGATGTTGTCCGTCGAGTCAGCCACTGGCTTCAAGTACCGATTGCTTGTCCAACTACAGACAGCCAGAGATCATGCATCAAAGTTTCACTACTTCGGTCTGGCGCGAAACACGCTTCTTGGAAACAGGTCAATCAACTGCGTGCAATAAAATAGCAATATTATGCAGTTTGTCTGAACGTCGGCAACACAATACAAGTTTTCTGCAAGTCTGTACACCCTCGTTTTGCTCTGTGACAAAACTGACAAACGGTAAACGGAGTCGACGGCGACCAAACGGTTTTGTCATTTTTATTGCACATTGCACACGTACAAACCCTATTAGATTTTGAGCAGGTTTTCGACAATGATAAGCAAGCTAACTTTGTACTGAGTCACAATTCTCCGACAGTTTTGGCACGCCACCTTTATTACTTAAAGTTATTCATTAAAGCTTATCTTTTCGACATTGAAATATCGTATCGTATGGTCTGATCGCTTCTGATTCGTTCGCGACATATGGCGCCATAAAATGTGTTTTGGTTGATTAGGCCTAGTTGAATTGACTGATCGTTGAACTGAATATTTTCGATAGACCCCCTATATCGCGACATCATGCGGCTTCTGATTAGTAGATTTTTTTCTGATGCAATGATCCATTAGGCCTATTACTATTATAACGTGGGCATATTTTTACCCGTCAAGGAAGCGTCCAGTCGAGCTCGTCTCGTCTATAAATGCCATGTACACGTCCATATTTTCCTGCAATATTTCAACATAATGTTCAAATTGTTTTATTCGATTTCTTCTTTGGATGCAGCAAAAGTGCATAATACGTTTTATTAAGGAACTAATATAGAATTATGGGAATATAAAGGACCAACTTACTAAGAGCTCATAATTAGCCAGCTAAAAAGGATGTGAAATTCGCTGATAAAAATGATGACAACATTGCCAAAAGGCACTTAAATTGACATCTTAAGATCACATAAAAAGAATAACCATAATTTTTATAAGGTATAAGTTTACTATAGTTTTATTTTACTTATTTCATGGCTTTAACTTTTGTGGTTGTTTTGGTCACAGAAATCGCATTTTTTGAATGATCCCGTGTCCGGCAGATTTCCGCAATCTGTCTGGCACCGTCGAGACTGTTTAAGTGATTCGCGCACTGTAACTGAACTTATCATCGCCAGTCATCGAGTCACTATGCAGTTAGATTAACAGATATCGCTGAACACGACTACGTAACGATTTAATCATCGTACCATTCTTGGCTGCGGAACAAATGCTATTGCAGTCCACTGCGTGACTGGCTGACGCGCTTTTACCGTGAAGTTGATAAAATCCGTTTTTTCGTCAAGCAGCCATTCGGCATCATACTCGCAATTATTGATCGGGTCGCATCCGCTCGGATATTTCCACGCCGTGACATCCGCTACGCCTAAATATAATAATAGCTTATCAAAGCATTTGGAATTAAAGCTAGGTTCACATTAACACGAGTTCAAGTCGCAGTTCGAGTTTCCACTTTACTGTTTGTTTGTCACTCGATAAGGTTTATCTGTAAGAGTGGAGCGCACCAAAAAAACTGATCGTACGAGGAAAATCACGAGTAACCTGCACTCGCACTCGCATGAATGCATGTGAACGCACTCTAATAGCTGCGACAAAAACTGACGATAAAGCGATAAAGCGCGGCGTCTAAGGAAATAAGAAAAAAATAACGTTACAAAAGTCACGTAAGTTGCATCGAGATCAGTTGAAATGCAAGTCAAACAGAAAGCTGTAAAATCGCTTTACAATATTTTGCAGAATTGCAGTTAGGCTATTGAATGCAACAGAATAAAAAGGACATTATTCCTGAGCCGATAACATAAATCTTCAATCTAGCAACGAACTTTAGCAAAATCGTGCACAGTCATATGACTTGTGGATAGATCGTGGCCGCGTGGATAATTAGAATGTGGTGCAAAAATATGCGCGCCGTCCATGTGCGTGTAGAAAGGGCCTAACGGTGAAGCCGTTACGGTATATAGGCCTAGGCACATCTATAGGCCTATACGTCAATCAAGGCCAGCAGACGCATTTGCTTTTTAATACTTAAAAGTTGCTCAAAATGTTACCAACGTTCTCCTGAGAATTCTTATTGCACGAGAGTGACAGCAATACAATTAACTATAACTTACCTCCAGTTTGTGGCTGCGCTGTTAGAAGACACAAGTTTGTCGCTATGGTGAGTAGCGCGCCTAGCGGACAACCGTTGAACTTCATAATTGTCGACAACTGCATGTAACAGTTTGTAAACCAAAAAAAATACTGGTATGTCGGCTCAGTGCAAACATAATTCTGCCGTATAGTCCGGCAAACTGTAACCCTTGTCACATACAACACTTGCTTATTTTGAATTTTAATCGAAAGTCTACTTTTACATTATCAGCGCTTCGCCTAGTGTATTTGGGCTGACGCGGCGTCATTTTCTAGAGGTTTTTGGGTTCCATGCTAAGTTTTTTTTCTGAGTTCTACGCCAAATAAAATATAGGCCTTGAAGGTTTGAATGCTTTATGTGAAGATCCGTAGTAAAACGAGCTGCGTAAGCGCAAAGCCGACAGCCAGGGTTAGGCCTACATGCAACATATAACAAAAAATTTGTAGCGATATTTGGATATGAGAAAAAAAATTACGCTGGGTGCTACGTTGATAAATTTGACAAAAGAAAAAAAATACCGTGCTTGGTCGTTTCAAAAAGGTGACAAGAGACAAACAAATAAACAAGTAAACGACGAATATAGCTGTAATTGTGGTGTCACGCAATGACGACGCGCGATAAAAAGTACTTTTGCCTACTTGGGCGTATACATGATTTTTAGATAAGTGACTGCCAAGTTCACGGTTGGTCAAGCCCAACTTCCGGTGCGCCGACTTTCGCCGAAACTTCCCCGCCATGGGCAGCGCTAGGAATCTGAAGCTAGGGTGCAATTAACGGGGGGGGGTGAAGGTCAGGGCACATGGGCAATATTTTTTGTACGGGCCAAATGTCGACCATTGGGCTATATTCTGTTGTTGTGTGCAACAAAAAGAACGTAACAAGGTCCAGGGGCAGAGCCGGCCTGGTTAGGGGGTTAGCGGGGCGAAGTCCCATTAAAGCTGAAACACTTTTAGCTTTTGGACGTTCAATGGAAGCTGCAACTTTGATATTTGGAAACGCAAACAGTTACAGATGTCTGTGTTGTCTTACAAAAATGATGTTTAATAAGTCACCCCTTGGCATGTGTATAGTTACTAAAGGGCACTTTATCACCATCAAAATTTCTCC
>Ga0056128_1003533_pt1 | contig 19233 bp, 3 predicted proteins | sample WorMetLIZISLAND2_FD_71113 | JGI IMG/M metagenome (GOLD analysis project Ga0056128, IMG submission 71113) | Marine gutless worms symbiont microbial communities from Max Planck institute for Marine Microbiology, Germany - Olavius geniculatus... ... | reverse complement strand
GCGACCTCAATATGGACGACGCAGTTGACCTGGCTCAGAACCGTCCACTCTGGAGATTGATGTCTACGTTCGGCGCTACGCACTCTTAGTGGCGCTTGCCAGAAATGATGATGATGATGAGTGTTAGTTTAACAGTCGGCGCTGAGAACTTAGTCTATGCAGTTTGCGTAATACATCATTATCATCATCATTGCTTTGTTCGATTTTGCTCAATAGTTTGTGAAAAATAACTTCATATTTGCACCATTTGTGGTCTTTTTAATTCAGAATAAAAATGAATTACAATTAATCCGGTAATTGATTGATTTGTTTTTTCGAGATTGATCAGAGTATTAGCCCTAACTATAACAAATGTCTTGTCTCGTGTCAAGGTAGAAATCAGTGGTTTGCTGTTGTAGGACTATCTCTTGTGCTAGTGACTGGCCACGCAGTGACGTATAGCACAGACGAGGAATTTAAACCCACGGAACTTCAAGCTGCTGAAGTTGTTTGATTTCAAACATTTGGGAGTTTTTGACTGCTTGGATATATTGGCTGTGAATAATAATACAATGTAACATATCATATAAGCACGATGTTTCATAAAAAAGAACCCCTTTTGTTTTTTTCATAATTTACTTGAATGATGATCAATTTACACAAAATTTTTACCAGTTGTAGCTGAAGAAATTTGTATTCAAAATATTTCAACAAAAATTGGCTGTTGATTCAATAATCTTTGCTAGTTGGGACGTAATGCTGACATCATAATGTGTTCTGGTGCTGTCTGTTGCTACCCTGCTTCGATGGTAAATTTATGCCCAGTTTTCGAAACGAGGCATAAACCTCGTATTATCTAACCTGAGATTGAAGGGTTACCTTGGGGTTAAATCTCGGTGTAATTTGTTTGCGTTTTTGCAACAAGGTGTAACCCGGGGTTAGTAACTCCAGGTTTAAACCCAGGGTAACTTGGCAGTCTTTGTAAACTGGTGTCTGATTGGTCGATAACAACCATGTGACGTGGCGAAATGCTGAGTTGATTTATCACAGATTTATCACTTGGTCGTTTCTAGCGCTGCTACCTATTGAATGGCTCCAATACAAAATGCTATTTCCAACATGCAGGCAACAATTCGCTGATCATAAAATGTTTTTGCAGACATTATAACAATCTCAATTTTGATGCTGAGGAAAATGATGTTAAACAAAATAAGCATAAAAGCATATTATTAAACATCATTTTAAAATAACGATGTTGCACAAAATATTTATGTTTCATTATTAACTTAATCAGAACACCTGTTGCAACTTGAAATTTGCTATTAATATTACTAGACAGCCGAATAGATTAACGAATCATCATCAAAGTAGTCAAAGTGATCCATTGTGCTTGTCTCAAGTTTGCCCCTTGTTTACCCCTGGAGTAACCCTCCGATGATGTGCGGTTAACTTTTTGTGAGTTACCCCTGGTTTAAACGTTAGTGGTTAGTTAGTGGTTGCAAAAATGCAATTTTTGCTTAACCTGGGGGTAACCCTCGATCAAGACTTACCCCTGGTTTACCCCTCGTTTCAAAAACCGGGCATTAATCTGGTTCGCTGATGACAAATGTTTGAAGTTTTACAGTTGCAGCCACAAAAAAACGTGCAAAGCGATCGCATTTACGTGTCTCTGGGAACTGGGAATAGTTTGGCTTTCATGTGTTCGAGCAAGGCAGTTCGTCAGCACACAGAGCTTACGAGATGGTTGAGTTTCTGGCTCACAAGACCCCTGATTTCAGCTCCCATGCTGGGGTTATTTTTTTATGAAACACCATGTTATTAGTCATAGTGGTGGCTGTTGTGGACATTCCTTCACGGGTTTTACTGTTATTGTATTTAGTGATACAAGTAAGATATACTAAGATAATGTGGTCTTCATTTCTGCTACTGTCACACTTTTGTTATTTATTTGTTTTGTTTATGTACATGTAGGCTTTGCACCTAATGGTAAAGTTAAACTTACAGTTCTTCAGTATGGTACATAATTAATATAATCAGGCCTAAAAAGAATTTGGTATAACACTAGCAGTTATTGTCGCATCATTTTTGTGAATCAAAAGCGCTGTGATGGCATCAAATTGTCCTAGGTGGAGGTCAGTTTTAACATAAACATAAAGTCCTTCCTGAGCCTTACGGCCAATAGGGCGGCGCTGATCTCCGTTTCCTAAGGCCCTCAGCCAGACACCAGTTTTTACACTGCGAGACCACGGATACGGCGCCAGTGTATCGCACGGTGTGCCTGTTTATGTCCCAGCTTTCACTGGTACTGATTGTGCCTACCCATGGAGGGATGGCCAGGCTGAGTTGACCTGAGTGGCTGGTTACATACCGGGATGGTCACCCATCCAAGTACTAACTGGACCTACTGTTGATTAACTTCGTTGATTCAATCAACGATGCTACCAACTGAGCCAGACCACCACCTTCAGTTTTAAGCTTCGATTTAAATGCGCCTGGAGTACTTGCAGTTTTTGTACGACATGTTGTTCGGTGTCCTTGAAGTCTGTTTGTCTAGACTAAATGCCATGTTAAGTCGTTCATGTATAATAATAATAACAATAATAATAGTACTTTCGGTTTTGTGTAACCAGTCTATTTTTAGAAATTTTCTAGTTTGCATTATGTCTTGCAAAAAGTTCTGCCAGCTGCAATATCTGATATATTTTTTTAAAAAACGTTTTGTGTTTTTTTATATTTAGTTAAGTAATGCAAAACTGGAGCGTCACTGCTACAGATTTTCTGTGCAAAGCACTAATGCGGCTGCTTTTATTTGGCCATATCTTATATTTAAAAAGTATTTCATGCTTTTTGATTTTGTTCAGGAATACAAACCATATACTGTTTTTTCGTTAGCTGTCACAAGATGTTAACATGCTGCTGGTTTTCACGCTATTTCGCTTGCCTGTGTTTCTCATTTTAGTTTTTGTGTCGCTATATAAATCTGTCTATAACTTTAGCTTAACTGCTACTTTATGTCGTTTCATAAGTATGCAATGTTTTATTTAAATGTTGCTTTGCTAATGGGTTGTGTTATATTAATTGCACACTTGTTTTTGTAGCTAAAATTATTCAATCTGGCTTATAGTTTATACACACATATGTGCTCTGGAGCTAATGTTTTTCGTTAGAGTAGACTTCAGTTTGATTTTTCAGTTTTGTAAAATTGTATTTATTACATTACTAATTTACGTCTTTCTTTCCATTTAAACAGTTTGTCACATGAAGTTTTCTGATGTCTAGATATGAAGGTGATGGTTTTTTTCACATATTTGATGTGTAAAGTACAATTATTTTGGCATTGAGACATTATTTTTGACCATTCTGTTTATGCCAACTTTTTCAGATCATTTGTGATTTGTGACAAAATTGTTATTTGTTTTTTTTCCATTTGATAACATCTGCAGTTTGGAACAAATGATGTGTGCTGTGTGTCAAAAATGCGCTTTTTTATGCACGACAGCAGGTACTGCTGTAGCGCATCTTAGCCATCACAATTCTGTCTGTCTGTCGCACGGGTGGATCAGTTAAAAACGGTGCAAGCTGTGATCACCAAATATTCACCGTCGCCTGCCTGAAAGACTCTTAGTTTCAGGATCAGTAAAGCTTTTCCATATTCGAAAGGGGTCACGCTGATCGAGGGCTCTAAATGAGAGGGGGTAGGAAAAAATTGCGTTTTTCAGCCAGTACTGAAATTCGTTCACTGGATATGGCGCTAGGCGTCATCCGCCGTCTAGTCTTAATGAAACATCGTTGTGAGCTTAGATTTTGTTCGAACCGGGCCTTCACACATGCATCGCTGTCGCGCGTTCCCTTTGCGTTATGTGGGCTTTTCTTATATTACCATGGTAACTTTTTCTCGTTCTCGTAAAAAACGAATTGGATTTGATTTTAGTATTTTTGTTTGTATGATTTTGACTTCAAAATGTACCGGGTAAGCTTGCACCTGCAGATGGGGCCTATTTAAGCTTGCAGCCGGTGCCCTGTGAACCTTGATCTGATTTTTGTCATAATTAGAATTATGTTAATCTCTACAAATCGAATGGTTACATGTGAAAGTGAGGCCTGATGAATTTCTGTTTCTGGTTGCTGTCCATCCCTAAAAACCTTGCTATGTTAAATTTTTGTTGGATCCTCAATTTTTTGCAGCTTTCAGTTTGTTTTTAAAGTCTTAATGAAAAAAACTGTTTGCACCTAGTCTGGTATGCTGCACTATCTTTACTTTCGATTTTATGAGTATTATTTGGTTAATTTTTCTCCTTTCGCTGGTTTTTCGCCTGTTGCAACTGGAAGCCCAAAAATTTTCTTAGGTCTAACTGAAATAAGCAAACAACATTTTAGGATTACTATAATGCCGTATTCTCTCTTTTAAACATGTTTATCAACTTGTTTGTAAATAATATGTAGGCTAGGATTAACAGCGAAGGAAAAAGTGTGAAATATAAGGCGTACTTCATGAATTAATGCTACAGTTATACTTAATATGTGTAAAGTTTGCTTTGACTAGCAAACAATATCAACATTTCAACATTGCGGTTGTCTGATTGCTGTGCAATTAACGCGACAATCGACAATAATTAACAAATAACGCGACAATCGGACAAAGTCGAATTCACTCCACTCACATATTATACTCTTAATCTCATCTGTTCTAAGCCGCTGTCATATTACTGGCGAACAGTTTTTAAGCATATTATAGGCCTACAAAAAACATGCTTGCAGTTTTTGGAAGAAGCGAACAAGAGCAATTAATAACTTGTTTACTTGTACGGTAAGTTGAGTGACGTCTTAAGAAAACAATCACAATATAAAAAATAGCCTAACGTTGTTAAAACTGTAACGGAGTGACAAACAAGAAATTTTAGCTAATGCTCACGAGACGCGCGAAAGCCTATAGCAGTTCCGGTTCAGTAGTTTAGCTGAAAACTGGGGTGTTCACGCTAAGTTAATACACAAATACCAAATTCTCTGGATCGCATAACGATAGTTCCGTGGCGCCACCTTGTGAATGATATGGACTTGTGTCGCAGCCTGAAATCGCCAAAAAATCCATAAAATCCCCTATTTTAGCGTTCAAAGTCATTCAAGGTCATTGAATTCGGCGCCAATCGAGAGCCAGTGTACGACTTCCTATTAGTGATTAATAGTAACCTAGACCCTATCTCGCACCGTTACTGAGATACTGCGACTTATTGGCCCAAAATCGCAAATTTTATTTTGCCCACTCGCCTCTCATTTAGCGCCCTCGTTCGAGGTGAACCCCTTAGAATTTATGGAAAAGCTTTACGGTTCCTGAAACTAGAGTCTTCCCGGCAGCCGACGGTGAAGATTTGGTGATCCTATCTTGCACCGTTTTTGACCGATCCACCAGTGTGACAGACGGACAGACAGAATTGCGATGGCTAAGACGCGCTGAAAGCATTAGCTGCTTTCGCGCGTAAAAAACAAGCACGATTGCACACGTACGGTTGATTCTCTGTCTGAGCCCACTCAATAAGCTTAAGCTTGCATCAAATTTGCTGAGTGACTGGCAGCAAAATGGGTTAATAGCTAGCTTGGCACAAGTTGGCATAACGCCCGCGTGCAGTAGGCCTAATATTGTGACCGCAGCGTTGCATAGTGCCAGTGTTAAGCAACAAAACGCCCTTCTTTCGTTTCATAACGTCTATACCTGCAGCTGAAACGGTCAGATGCCCGTGACAGCTACGACTAATGCGCAATTAAAATTGAAAACACGCGGCCGTCCGCTTGTAGATGTGTGCAACCCAAACTTTCTTCACCTTTGTTCTTTTTTGCTTTTACTTAAAACTGGCACACCAGTTTCTCCTTCTGTAATTTTGGTTTTCTACGCCTTTTAGTTTTCGAACCAGTATAAGATACCGGCGGACGGACGGACGGCCAGACCGACAGACGTGCGAGACCCGTGTATTGCGGCCTATTAGGACGACCGAAGGTGGCTTGGTAATGTAGCGGCTAGGGCGTTGGACTTGCAATCGCGAGGTCATTGGTTCGAATCCCGTTCGGGTTGCTATCAAGTGGATTTTTCTTTGATGGGTCTGCAAGCACGCAAACCATCTCGGTATAGCCAACATCAAGGTCAACTCAGCCTTCTATCCCTCCGGAGTAGATCTCGCTGGGGTTATGGCGGGGTGCGTTCTGAGTTTACCTGCATCGGGTGGGAAGTAACACTGTGTGATCCCATACGGCAGGTAACGCTTCGACGGCTCCGTAACTCTGATATGGGTTTCCCATAAAAAGCTATATCATTTGACCATTTTAAGATAACCATTTAAAATGAAATTATTGAACAGGCGGATCAATAAGTGCACTTCTTGTTGCACTACGGAACACTAGCAGAAACTCAGATACCCTACGTCAACGATGACCTTGGCCAAAGTTTAAAGGTCATTACTGGAAATGTCCACACAGCCAACGTCGACATGCAGACAGCGCATATCACCCACAAGATACTATACATGTATACTACAATGATCGAAAGTCTTACGCAAGATACAATTTCTACTTCGTACATCTGAAATACTGGTTAAGGTCACGCTCAAGCTCCTACTTAAAAACAAATTTTCATATTCTGCAAACGCTACAAGTAAGAGACTGCGTGTGTATTATAGTACACAGTCAGTAATACTTTTTCCGATAACCGGCAATTGAGCCGAGCCGTTTATTTCCACGCCGCGCAAGATCGCCGTAGACAGTGCGCCGCACACAATTCGTTAACATGCAGTCTTCATAAGTCGGTGGACTCGTCCATCTCGGCTACCGGCGGTTCCAGACAGACCACAAGGTTGACGTCGTCTGAATAAGGCAGTGGCAGTAGCGGTGGCTCTGGCGGTGGCAAGCAGTTCTTGATGTCGCTCGACTGCGGCGGCGATTCAGCGCTGACGACATCCACATCTGCTGACAACGTTGAACTGTTGACCGACGTCGGAGCGGCCAGTTCTTCGACGGCGGCTGGCGTTTCTGACGTTCTCGTTTCGACGTGGTCTGCATGCTCGGAAGATGTTTCCTCCCGCTGCTGCTGCTGCTGCTGTTGCACCGTCGTTTTCTGTTCCTCCACGCTGGCCGCAGGACGTGGTGGTGGGTGTTGAGGTGGATTTACCACCACGGCGTCTGAAGGAGAACCCAGGATGTCGTCGGCGAACAGAACAACAGCGGTGCTGCTGAAATCAACACGTCCGTTCATCAACAGCGAGGCGCGCTGCTTGGACTTAGACTTGTAGCGGCCGGACCGCGAGATAGACACGTGGCGGGCCAGGGCGGCGGTCGACGGCTCTTCGAACACGGCAGAAATGGAACCTTCCGACTCGTTGCGACGAACACCGGATAGCGAAGAAGAGGTGTCAGCAGTGGTCTGATCGTTTTGGTCGTCGAGGCTCAGCGACGGCTCCAGGAAATGATGATTTATCTTGAAGAGCTTTGTCGACTCCATGGCCTGGGCTCCGTCACGATCGGAGACGTCGTGCTATCAATTCAACCTAGCAGGACGGTTCGCACAAACATACAATAAATTACAGAAAGCTACATGTAGATATGCTGCGCCGCTGCACGGTGAGTCTGTGAGCAGTATTATACCCCGTTTACACGATCGAGCAAGCATCGAACATGCTCGTCCAGCTAACATATAGCCAGCTCGTCGAGCCAGCTTGATCGTGTAAACGGGGTATTAGGCGACGCAGTAGGCCTACGAACAATCGGTTTTATGATTTCGCTGTCTACGGCAGCGATGACAATATTGTTTTCAGCATCGTAACAAAGTTTTTTTTGTTTAATAATCTGTTAACATGATAACTAATAAACTGCTACACTTAGCTTGATAAAATTTTACACGAACGACGAACACGTATCTCGACAACTGAATTTCAAGGTCAAACGTTAGGGTCACAGGACCAGATTCTCCGATACTTTACCACTAAGTAATAGGATCATATTGCAACTAGCTGCTGCTCTAGCAGCTAGTCAGCTAGTTGCTATGCGGATATTTGTTAGCTGACACTGATGTCATCGCTATAAATATCGCAGCATGCCACGGCGGCTACAGCGGACAGATTTAGCCTTGCACGAGGTTTGACAGTCTAGTTTGTGACTTAAGTACCCAGAAAGTTCAAACCTCTCTAAAGCCTTGTTCATAGCGACAAACTCAACTCAACTCAATTGAGTTGAGTTGAGTTTGTCGCTATGAACATGCACGAAAACTCAACTCAACTCAACTAGTGTATCGCTATGAACAAGGCTTAAGGCTAATTTGCTTTACATGCTTATATTACAACGGCACTGCATAAAAGAGAAACAACACTACGGTCTATTTCACCGGATTTTTACGGGTTTCGCGTGAAAATCTATCGTCCAATCTACTGAACTGATATGAGGCCACCATAAGTAGCAAATTATTTTTCGTTCCAATCGATTCTAATCGACGTTGTTTTTGAATACGCCCACGTGAAAAAATTTATAAGACCTTTTAAAAATTTATTCGCTATACTTAAAGACTGGATCTATATGACCACGCAATAAAAGTTCGGCAACCCATTCAGCTTGCTTTACGTTTCAGATGTTGCAATGGACGACGTTGAATGAACCAGGTGAACTTAGTTGCTGAAGTAACGGCAACGACAAGACGGTGCAGTTTCATTGACCGTATTATTATTCATTGCAGCCCGTCTGTTTGTCTGTGTGACTAGGCCTAGGCCTACTGGTCTTGGGCACCATGCAGTGCACGCCCCTTACTGGAGAAGATTCTTAAAATGGAAAAAGCGAGCCACTTCTCGAAAGGTCACCAAACTATTTTTAGAACCCAGGTCACTAAATGTGTTACTACTAATTGCAGGCCTATGATTTTTTTTCTTTATTTCACGCACCGGCATTTCAAACTCACGGTTACCTGATGTCAACTTAAAGTACGTTACTAATTAAAGTGCCAGAAATCCAAAAGTTTAGAATTTTAATGATGATTTTTTTCTATAAACTAGAAATACGTTCTGTGGAAGGAGGTGTCTGTCCCATTGCCACGCTATAGCCTAGCAGCTGCGTATAAGGGGGGTAGGTGCAAACAGGGCGCAATTATTTTTTACGGAGACCGAGTTATACCGCTGTGAAATCTCCATTGGCTGTTATGCAAAATTTTGCAACTTCTGAATGGTTGCTATGGCAACAGGGGTCGATAGGGGGTAAATTTAAATAACACCGTAAGATTGCCCGACCCCGAAAATAGGGGGTAGGTAACCACAGCGCGCAATTATCTTTTACGGGGACCGAGTTATACCGCTTTGAAGTTCCCACAGGCCGTCATGCAAATTTTTTAAAAAATTGGGGTAAAATAGGGGAAGGAGTTATCAGACTTTTATCCCAAACAAACTCAATCTTACTTTTCGGGCCCCAAATCACTGTGCAAAATTTAATCAAAATCGAATCATAATTGCGGCCGTTGGAGTGTTTACAGACAGACTGAAAGAAGTGATTTTATAATAGCAATGGGACAGATAATAAAGCATTGATTTACGAAAAGTTAACGATTAAAAAATGTCCCCTTTGCCAGCTTCAAATGGTACGTATATTTTACATGTATAGGCTACTTGAAAGCATGCTATAGTTACTTCAACCGTACTTGAGCGACGATCGAAGAAAGCTCGAGTTAATTCGAGCTCATGTTCACACTCGGTTACACCCTGCACCCGCGGGCTTGATATATTGCGCTCGTTCTGATCGATATAAAAATACTCAGTACAGTAACTCGGAGACTGAGGCCATAGCAACGCGCCTCGTGACGCTAGTGTCCATTCCATCTGTCGCCAATACAACCATCAATACAATACATCTTCATTTACGTGTATAAAAGTCGGTGTAACTGTAAGCACAGGTCGACTCTGGGTTAACACAGTTTTCATATAAACTTACACAGGTTCAAACACTGAGAAAGAATCATTCATGAAGCTCTGTGCTGGACATCACAGTGTAGCACGGTAGTGCGTAACTGTTGTAAGGGCGGCTATCAAAGTCAGTGAGAAACTCCAGATTTGGGCACCCGTAGCCCCCAAACCCCTTTATCAATCGACTTAAAATTTGACTTCGATGATTACGTCGGCGGTCTGACCCTACGTGCCAAAAATGGTACAAATCGGCTCAGTGGGGTCGGCGGGGCAAAGGGGTGAAATATGATGTTCAATTGGGTTATTTTTTCTTTCTTTTTCACTTTTCTTGCCAAGATCTAGAGAACACATTTTTGAGAGTATCGCCGCATTCTTTGCACTGGATGACATGTTTCGGTGGGGATTGATTTTCTAGGGGTCTCAACAGTTATCCTTTATATTTTCCCCCTTAAATCCCCCCCCAAAACCGAAAATTTTAGGCCCATTTTCGGACAGAAAAATTACAACTGAAAATGCTTAACAATGGAGATGCTCATCTACAAACTACCCTTAATCGTCATCGTAGCCTCACCAAAGTGGCATAGTGAATAGGCGATGTGGCCTCGGGAATTCCAAATATGCGGTTATTTTGGCCCCCTGCATACAGGTCACGTGACACGGCGCATGCGCAGTGAACTTTTGGCCTTTAACACGGGCAAATGCAAGTTTGAGGCTTTATATCTCCCTAACGGTACAAGATAGACGCATGGTCACAATGGAACACCAGTAGGAAACCACATATGCCGAGTCGAATGGTCACGTGACCGATGACGTCACGTGACCCCAAAAGGTCAAAGTCGTGACCCCATTAATGTTTTTTTTATAATAGGAGTTAAAGTCAGTGAACCAGTAGGCCTACTAATAAAAATCGAATATATATAGCGCCAGTATGTCGCTTGACTAACATATGATATTATGAGATGTGAAGAATGTGAATGTGAAGAATATTTCCGGTACGTCCACGTGCAATAAATCTTCCAACTGCGCCGATTTTGCTATATCAATTTCAACCATGTACTAATCCAAAGCCTTACTCGGCACTTCTTTTCCCGGTTGACTCACCTGCTCTCCTCAGCGAACAACACGGTACGCCGCCCATTTTCTAGGAGTGTGCAGCATTGATCAGTGCGTTAAATATTGATTACCTAAACCAGGCCCACCACCGCCACCGCAGTAGAAACTGGTCCCTCCCGCAGTTGTTACAACAGCCGATCGACGTAAGCAGCCGTCCGGCCAACTCATGCAGTGTACCCACCCCCTCCGCCGACTGATCTTTCTCGCCTCTGTATGCCTCCGATGTTCACTTCTGAATGCCGTTCTTAAGCCGATCCAAAGTCACAGAAGCGTTAAAGACTCGGTCATAAACGACGCGAGCAAACAACGGAGACGAGAAAGCTTCTGTCAGTAAGTCTGTGGCGGGAAACAAGATTCGTCGCGATGGGTGCTTTCTATCCATCGGCGTGCATTTTGTTTTTTTGCTGGACGAAAATCGACGTTTTTTTATACGAACGCTTAACAAAACGCACAACATTATAGTCGTAATGTTGCTGGGAAAACGAACGAACAAAAAAAATGCTTGATACATTACTTACTAAAATGATGTAATTGCATCGGAAACTTAGAAGCACGGTGAAAAATAGTGTCGAAACAAAATAGGGGTCAATTTTGGGGACCTCATTCTGCTGAGCTGATTTATTATATTGGTTTGTCTCAACTAACCCGTTGCCGGACATTGGCTATCACTGCTTTGCACTGACTAAGTGACCAGGTATTAGACACTGAATGCTAGACGCCCATGATGTCCTGTGCCGAGCAGCCGAACACAGTTTTGACAAGTCACAATACCTTTGTCGTTTCAAGTTTTCAACGAACTGACATATTTGCATGTATAAACGAGACAGGTCCCACGCGCGGCTGCTATAGGTTATAGCTCTGAAGTTGTGAGTCGTCGAAGACTTCTTAGCACGACCACGACCACAACAAAGTGACGAACTCAACTGCGAAGTGGCTGTCGCTGACAATAATGTTTTCTCTCTGCGGTGAATATTAGCCTACCAGTAAGTTGCATGTAGAGGGGGGGCAAGCCATATACTGAATGTGCAATGCGATAGACTTACTCAGGAGCGCGCAGGTCGTGCATACATGCATAGACGCTATGATTCAGCGATTTGGTCATAGGTCTATCATCTATCTATTCTACGTGGACGATTGTCGTCGTGATCAACGTCATAGCATAACATAACTGCAGGGGCGTCCGTCTATAATACCCCAAGGACTGCAGACTTCCCCCGACTTCGTTGACTGAACTTGGCTCTGACGTAAAGCCTAGCCATCACCTGTTGCATTTCAGATTTTCGATACGGAAGTCTCACGCGAATGCTACATTACGCCCGCTTGTACTCGTTGGCCATATGCTCATTACAGTTTTCAACTTTTCAGTAGAACATTCTGCAGCATCAAACATCTCGGTGACAGTTGCATTGTTTGCGACACAGTGGCGGACCCAGACAATGGCTTTCTTTTGAGAATATAATAATCCTGAGTTGCTGAAAGCTTTCCTATCTCTCGTGAGCCAACCGGTGGTCCGTGAAAGCGTCACAAATCTTTTCAGCAAGTCTGAGCATTGGCAGCCTTAACAACAAACGATTTTTGGTCATTAATCGGCACGTTGTTTGGGCCTAAGCAATTCGGCTCATGTTTCTGCGCATTTTAAAAGCTGATTAGAACAGTTCATAGGCCTCAACCAAAAACAGAAAAATCTACACCTGTTGTTGATAAGGTCGAGGCGATTGAATAGGCGAAACCGCGAGCGTTTGCACTTTCGCATCTTTCCTCTGCGTTTCGACCGTTTGTGCCAGCCATTTCCACAACAGTAAGTTATCGCAAAATTTTCAGTAAAAGTTTGAAAAGCACTAAGCCTTGATTTAGGTCATTTCAACTAAGTCGCATCTTGTCTTTGACATCAAACTGACTGACGATGCTGTGCTTTCGAAAAACTTTCTGCTGCAATAATTTTCATATCGCTTAAAAGCTGGCGTTTTACCTGGTCTCCATACTTAAATGTTGGAAGATTTATTTTACACGAAACTATCAGTTTTTACAAAACGACTGGCTGGCTTACTGACTAGTTTATAAAGATGCAATTAATGTGCATAGGCTTAGCAAATCAGAAATAAGACACCAGAAAAATACACAAACGCAAACGCAAAGACAAGTACTAAACATAATTTAACAAACATTCGTTGAAAAAATGAGTAGGCGACGGCGTGACTCTTAAGAAATATTTAATTCGTTTCGTTCAACTCTATACTATACCAACTTAGGCCTACATGATTATTCGCTGCTTTGAAAAAAGAAGACAAGAAAAACAAAAAGCCGTATCGTGGCTAAACAAAATTTTTTCCAAACGTCTCTCAACATGCGGTTCAGATAGCCTGCGATAAAGCGATCATAAGAAAAAGATTTTAAAAAAAACTAAAACATAATTTGATGTTGGTTCTAAACCTATAACCACTGATACTTACTTCAACGTTGATAGTAACTCTCTAGATGTATAATGTTGACAGCAGTTCTTCTGACAAAGCCATGCAAGCAACGGCAGCAAATAGAGGCAAGCGGCCAAGTTACGGTAGTCAATACGACTATACCGGTAGCCTACGGTACGTGTGGTCTTTATTGACAGTCTACGGCGTTGTATGCGTGCATTGCAAGGCTCACCTAGCTAGGCGCCCGTGGGCTGGCTGCTTGCTTCGACTACACCGTGATTCATAAAAAATGTACCACTTTCATTCTTTGAATAGCTCAGTGCAGCAATGGTCAATTTTAATAATTTTTGGCGTGCAACATCAAGAAGAAACTCGACAGAAATGACTATACTTTTGGCTACCTCACTTTAATACTGTCGCTACACTACCTTGTGAAATGCAGGTTGTTGAGTCTGCTGTTTGCGAGTGGTGTCAACGTTTGCCGCTTGCATTCGCGCTGAAGGAAAACATTTTGAGCACATGCTGTAATAAAGAAGATGCGATGTGGCATGTGTGACTTTTTTGAGATACAATAGTTGTCAATCGTGTTTGTCGCTTTTCAGTTAATCATTTCTGAGCCGACGCGTGCACTATGCAGTATAAATTCATTGATGTAAATGGCCAAACTACGACTTCTGCATTTTACAAGGTAGTGCAGCGTCAGTATTAAAGTAAGGTAACTAAAACTATAAACGTTTGCGTCAAGTTCTTTCCTGATGTCGCCTGCCAAAAATTGTTAGAATCAGCCAATGTTTCACGAAGCTATACAAAAAATAAAAATGACACGTTTTTATGGACCACGGTGTATATGCACTCACGCGGGAAATATTGTTTCTTCGTGCTGCTCACGCGCGCTAAAGACGCTGCTGCTGCCACATTATTGCGACACACGTCGTGTAGTCGTCGATCGTACGTAATGGCAATGACACACGCGTGCGAAATTAGCATGCACCCGAACAAATGCGCTCAGTCACGCAGCTACTACTGCAAGTTTTGCAACTATTAGCTGCCTATGTACAGCTGCTACGGAGCATCTGCCGTCCGTCGCTGATCATCATCATCATATATTCGTTTAATGTAAAGTTGACAAGCGCAACCCTCAACAACGCAAGCACAATATACACAATAAGTCCAAAAGCATGCAAGCGGAAACGTCTCATAGTTTGTCCGAAAGCTAAAAACAATTTTAACGAAACCTACTTTCAAAAACTATGATAGATGGATAAGTCGACAGCTACGACTGAACGTTTGTGAAGTCCGTAAAATAGCGTATTCTTTGGCTACATAGTCATCTTCCGTTCCGTTTTTTTTGTGTGCCAGATGATATGTAGCATGCACGAGGCGACTAAAATCGCGAGACCTGACATCGCGAGACCATCGAAATTGCGGGGACTGACATCGCGGAACCGGACAACGTGGCACCAGATCGCACTGGTGGACATCGCGAGACGTTTTAATGTGCGAGTATCTGCTCACTACATTTATTTGCTGCATGGAATATAATATGATCTGTACGGCTATCTATTAATTTTTAATTAGTTTTCCTCGTCAACGTCATAAAATTTAATGTCACGTAACCTGTGAAATAACGGCGCAAAGCGGAAAAATCATCAAGTATGTAAATATGATCTTCGTAAACATTTTTTTTGTAAATAGTTAAGATATGGAACACGTTACTTGATGATGTTGTATCAGCATGCAGTGTTAATAGTTTTAAGAGACGTTTTGATTTGATTTGGCGCGGTTTTAGTTTGTATTATGACTATAAATCCGACATCTAGTACCGGAAGTCAATGTGAAAATAGTATTAGTTTAGTTTTGATTGATATTTGTGTAAATGTTATCTACTTCGGGCGGAAATAGAGGCCTCTGGCCTGCTTCCGGATATTCATTGATGATGACGATGAAGAAGTACAACGGCACAAAAACACTACAATTAACTGTGATGTGATGCCCTACTAATCAGCACTAAAGGCAAATGTTCCGTTACGAAAATGTCAACTAAACAGCGTCAAATGGCATTAATTACGCTAAACGTCTTAATCGCACTTGTAGAGGCATGTAATAAAAAAACGACGCACAGCCTGCTGCATGGAATTGACTTCAGCGCCCCAGTGAAAGTGAAACGTTTGCATATTTTGTTTCTTTCCCAAATACTTCAGTACTTTTCTTGGTAAAAGTGCATATTAGGGGCGCCACCCCAGATTGCTTCAGAAGTGACTGAAATAGGTAAAATTAGTGTTGTTATGCACAGCCTGAATTCAATAAAAACACTGAATGAACTTCTGACGCTGACGTCGTCACTGCCGCATGGCTTCGTCCTCGTTTTCGCTGCTGCTGCTGTTGACAGACGTCTGCAGGGACTAGAGACAAGTGGCAGAATGCGACAGCAGCGGCAGACTCATCAGACAGAGAACGACGTTCTGGAACCAACACCCGGCTAACCCCATGCAGCGTCGCCGTTAGACGTGTTGAAATCCCGCCATGCACTGACACTTCCTCAAAGTTCACCATTGCACAATGTCGGTGCGAACTGCAGCAGCAGCTGCTGCATTTTCTTAGTTTGTTTTTCTGGAAGACTTTTATGCACATATCTGGTGCCGCGCTGTCAGGTCTCGCGATTTCAGCGCCCCCGCATGTACTTTCATTTTATGCAAAATAAAGAGAGGGTTTACGGTGTTAACAGTAGGCCTACACACTTGCTTCTCTCCTGCTGCATTTAGACAACTTCACGTTGGATCACGTGAAATTGTGTGTTTTTATACGTCTACCACTCACGTCTAAAAATCGTCAGAGAATTGATCCAAACATTGCCGTTAGCTTAAAGCCACTGGCTGTAAAAGCAGTGTTTGTATTGCCGGGGACCCCCAACTGTTTTCTCAACCCCCTAACTCATTGTCAAATTATGTACAGGTGGTCAGCTATGTGCTATATACATAGGATATAGGCTACATCACAATTTTGGTCGGTCTTTGACCGTCAGAAAGTTCAACCCCAGCTTATTTTTTTACAGTTCAAGCACTGTGTAAAAGTGAGTAAGCTTCTAATACTATTATTGAATCACGTTGCTGAATCGCCCCTGAGGTGCAACGCGATCAGGAGATACAGTGAATGATAAATGTACAAAACATCAGTTTATACACTTGTTAACGGCTACATGCAATGAATGACACGTCGAAAACAGCAAAAATCATAAAAAGGTGATATTATTCAACAGCACATTGACAGTTAGACGATGTGATGGTAAGTGATATCACCTTTTTATGATTTTTGCTGTTTTCGACGTGTCATTCATTGCATGTAGCCGTTAACAAGTGTATAAACTGATGTTTTGTACATTTATAATCATTAGCAACGATAGGGGTCTGCCGCATGACTTCTATCGCTAGATCGCAATGTGTTCAGGATCAGCTGAGCCCAGCATTCGATTAGCACACGTTTTAGCTGGTCAGTTACTGAAATTTTGTGACCATTCTATCTGTTACAATGGCCCCACACTGATTAATTCACAGAATTTAAATCTGGACTTTTTGGCAGTGAGTTTTTGAGTTTAATGAACTCGGGCACATGGGAGTGCAGGTAAATGCCTAATTTTAGGGGCAATGAAGATTTAGGCAAATTAGGCAAAGAATATTTAAATGATTTGCTATGCAAGTTCGGCCCTTTTTGTCTACAACATTCTAAAACTTTTGACATATTACACGCCTTTCTGCGGGTAACCATTGCTGAGTTATCAACACTCAAACAAGTCCGGTTTTTTTGGCCCACTCTGTATATACTAGAAAAATTTTCGTTATATTTCACCCATTTGCCGAGAAGTGCCCAATGGACGGATTTGCACGAAATTTTGCACGGGGAGTCGTCTCGCGGACGTAATCACCTGTTTCAAATTTTGTGTCGATCGGTTCAGGGGTTTCGGATCTGCGCGGGGTCGAATTTTGCCATTCTCCATTGACTTAGCCGGTCACCATTAACACAGGGCTGTGCTACCGCACGCCCGTGATACCGTGCAAAAGTGTTCTTATTGCGAATGTTGGCTGATCAAAGCCAGGTGTAAAGCAGACACGGTACATAGGCTGAGTCCTTAACATTTCATGCTGTTCAATGCTTGACGGAATGTTATACATGGATCTCATAAATATTGCGGCATTGTACTATGCATCATACCGAACAAATCCCTCCGTTCACCTGTTTTTGTTATTGCTACTGTATATTACGTCAGCGAATAATAATTTTAGCTGCCACAAAGCGAACGGTGACGCAGCAAAATGACACTACCGTTCGGCACGGTCGCATAAAACATACGTCTCAAAACTAGTGTTGTTAAACTACCTGTATAAAAATGTTGCCTGCAGTTTACTGTTAAGCTACAGGTATAAAACGCGTATAAGTTACTGGTTTTTTTATCATTTCCGTAAAAAAATTATTATATCATTTTCCGCCAACTAACTTTTGTCAATATCTTCCAAATATATTGACCGATTTCAAAAATTCTTTAACAAACACACTCTATGGGCAGTTTGCAATTATGTGATTATTAAATGTCCACCGCTACGATGATTTGTACAATATAAATTTTCAAAAATTACTGCAATCATAATAGGCCAAGTACATGTGCAAAACTCGTGTTTTTACCCATGAAACAATGACAGCAGTAACTGTATGAAAAAGTTGAGTCGTCAGTAATGTTTATTACACTGTCATCAATCATCAAAGTCCGTAAGCCTAATTATATTAACTGCCATTTTCCAAGCGATTAGGGTTGACCGGTTGACCGTTTGATTTTCATCCTTCGTTAGTCCCTAACTGGAGCATCTTCAAAACTTGCCTTTTTGATACGGAGTAGACCTACTGTGTTGGAAAGAAAAAACGGGGAGAAAAGGTGGAAGAAAAGTAAAGGGTTGCTGAGACTAGGGGACGGTTGCTTCCGGGCGCAGAGGGAAAACTGCTTACAACAAAATTATTGCATATTAATAGCGATAAATAATTCTCACGTAAGCATCAAAACATTTCTGACGTCATTTGTAGTTAATTTTGTCTGACTGTCGGGTAAACTGTGAAAAAGCGCATGTGAAAGGTTTCTTTTCGATCATCAATTATTGTCGAATATAGCCCAACATTCAATCACAAATAACGGACGAAAATACCGAATGGAATCAAAGAGACTAGAGTAGAGTTGAAAACTTAGTAAACCCATAGTTTGTGCCGCCGCATCTGAGTAGGCCTTATGAAGTTTAATACAGTCAGATGAAAAGTTGAGGAAATAGCTAACCGACGCCGTGTTTCGCAGCAGTAGCTAAGTATTTTGTAATCTCAAGCTACAGAAACTGCTAACACACGACGATTAGGCCTACGCCAGTTTATCGACGTCGGAATCACGATGAGTGTTGTCTTCGTCTGAATTCACCAGAGGTCGCTCTTGGTTATCTGCAAAACACACGCCACTCATTTGTACTACAGCCATATTAACTAGAGCTGTCGAAGCGTTAGTTTTTTAACGCATGCGTTAACGCGTTAATAACGCATCATTAATGTTGCTGATATTGTAGGTGAACTACATCGAAAGGGTGACAAAAATGAAGCTCACGAAGTCGTGACTGTGTCGCAGCACCGTGTCAGTATAGTGATGGAATGGCAACAGAACAATTTACAAATACTTGAATATTATTCGATCGTCAAATAAACGTAGTTAATTGGAATATTGGAATATTAAACTTTTTTTAACGCGTTGAGTTAACGCGCAGTGGCGTCATTTCACTAAATTCTTGGGGGTC
>Ga0056128_1003532_pt1 | contig 19236 bp, 10 predicted proteins | sample WorMetLIZISLAND2_FD_71113 | JGI IMG/M metagenome (GOLD analysis project Ga0056128, IMG submission 71113) | Marine gutless worms symbiont microbial communities from Max Planck institute for Marine Microbiology, Germany - Olavius geniculatus... ... | reverse complement strand
GGTGTTCACGCTAAGTTAATATACAAATACCAAATTTTCTATCTGGATCGCATAACGATAGTTCCGTGGCGCCACCTTGTGAATGATATAGACTTGTGTCGCAGCCCGAAATCGCCAAAAATCCATAAAACCCCTATTTTGGCGTTCAAGGTCATTCAAGGTCATTGAATTCGCCGCCAATCGACAGCCAGTGTACGACTTCCTATTAGTGATTAATAGTAACCTATAGCTCTATCTCGCACCGTTATCGAGATACAGCGACTTACTGGCCCAAAATCGCAAATTTTGCCCATCCCCTTCATTTAGCGCCCTCGTTCAGGGTGACCCACTTTATGGAAAAGCTTTACGGTTCCTGAAACTAGAGTCTTCCAGGCAGCCGACGGTGAAGATTTGGTGATTCTAGCTTGCACCGCTTTTGACTGATCCACCCGTGTGACAGACAGCTGACGGACAGACAGACGGACGGACAGAATTGCGATGGCTAAGACGCGCTGAAGGCAGTAGCTGCTTTCGCGCGTAAAAACCAGCTGTCGCTAAAGTGGGCCGACCATAATGCCTATATCCGAAAGCCAGCGTCCGACTTCCGGTCGCGGAAAGAAAGCGCGACCGATTTCCCAGAGTGACTACGGTTACATATACCCGCTATAGTAACGCTGCTATATCGAACGCTATACAATCAACGCTAGGATGCTGGGTACGATACAGTAATTCGGCGCACATGGGTGATGTCTGCAAGCAGCAACTTTGCATTAAAAATTGTGGTAAACCGCTGCAGATATGGTGTTGACATTTTATAGTAGAAACTCGTCATTGCCCTAACCAACGGTATTATCGCCTACGACGTACCGTTCAGCCACAATACCGCATAACAGTGTGTAATGATCCTACAAATTCATCCAAGGTCGATGCTTTTCGTGTCACTCAAAGGGTTTATTACTTCCTTGTGATCAGTAGCAACCTAGCTTGGCTCTATTTCTCACCGTTTGTGAGATACGGCGACTATCGGTTAAAAACGCACATTTTTGCTTCCCCATCTTTGTTCAGCGCCAAATTTGAAAATGTTACCCTTGCACTAAATTACTGAAACTGTGCATGCAAAAGCAGTTATTATGACACCGGGCTAATTAATCGAGCAGTAAGTTTGCCGGTAACAAAGACTTATCGTTTAGCCACAATACATGCTTTAATCGACGACAGACAGACGACAGACGAGATGACACATCGTTCCAAAGAGTAGACTCAACCTTGTCAAAGTTGTCATCTTAACACATGATCGGCCTAAAATTAAAATAATATTTTTCTCAGCTATATAGCTTCAATTACAGTTTGTCTCGCAGACGTACTATAACTTTCAAGGTCATTCAAAGTCGATGATTTTCATTTCATCCGAGCCTCTGAGGGCGTATGCTAGCAAAAATAATGCAATTTCCTCCAAAATTTTCACTTGTTTTAAGATGCATATGGTCAATAGGGGGCGGGGGACCCCTCCCCTTAAATTCGCCACTGATGACAAATAATATTATATTTTATCAACTTACTAAGTTTATTAATTTTTTTCCGCTCCTATGTTGGTTGTCACTTGTAAGTTATATGCTAGATTACTAGTGGAGAAAATAATATATAAATAGACTGTGTTCTCTTAATAGATGATGCCACAATAATGACCCCAGCATCAAAAAAAATTTACGTATGTTCAGAATTAAATTCACAACAAAACGTACATTTTAAATTTTTCATATTTTAAAAATTAATGTAATGGCGCCATTTTGTAAACTTATTTATCGAACGACCCTCGTAGATACTTGCTAGGTCTATCTGTAGATCATGATTAAAAGACATGCTGTAGATTCAACATTCGATTGGTTGCCTTTGTTTACTTATTTACTGACATCTAGACCTGTCTTGCGTGATCTCTGATTGGTCGAACGAGCTGTGGCGCACCTGAGAGGTGTTTTCGTTTCGGTTTGTTTATATTGTGGAATATTATTATTGTGATGAATAAAAATTTCTTGAAAACTGTGCCATAAATGCGTAACCTATTTTTAGCATCATGACGTCCGAGGGCAATAAGTATTCTGTTTCAGCTTATCAGAGTGTGAGAGGTGAAACTAATCCTTCGTCTGGAACGGACCAAGGTGTGTTCTTACAGGCTACGGGTAAAAAGCGGATCTTGGAATGTCTCAACGTGTAGCGCTGTGATTGAACTGTAATTTAATTATTTAACTATTTCCTAACTTTATTTTAACTCTATTTTTAACCCTAATCTTAACGCTAGCGCTAGCCTACGTAGTAGGCTGTGTTCATTAGTATTGGTTGCTTACTTAAAGGCCAGGTCGCACGAAAAAACGATCTTCGCTAAATATGTGTAGAATGTAACATTACAGGATGGTCCAAAAAACGGCACAAAGTTTATGACACTATAATTTTGTAACCGTACATCACAGAGGTCGTTGGTAATTTGCAGAAATTCGGAATGCGGAATGCGGAAAGTACTTTGTGGAATGAAATCTGCGGAAGTAGGCTGCGGAACGGTGGGTAATATGAGGAATGCGGAATGACCGACCGATCGATAACGCCCCCGGCCGCACTCGGCATTTATTGCCACTAATTATGGAGCGTAGGCTACTGTACGCAATATCTCATGCTTAGGTTAAAATATGCCGCTGTCGTATCTCATCTTTGTCATTTTAAATTCTTTTCAAATAATTTATTGATTGGTTGCTACTTGTTTAAATTATAGGCCTATGTTTCTAAATGGCGCAAATTCAAAAATAATGCTTTAAAAAAATTCAAAGAAGCTAGTAAATAAAAAAGTATAACAAATAGGCCTACATATAATAATCGTATAAAAAATAAGAATCATTTACTGAGTACATTGCTGAAATACTTGAAGTCTGTGAATTTTAGGTTTTTTCAGCTTTACCAATAAACATGCATTTACTATTAATTTCACTGTAATTGTGATTGTGATTAACAGGTTTATAGAATAAAGACAGTTTTGAAAGAATTGGTTTATAAGCCAGGCACACAAAATAGGCTTAATAAAGTGACACAAGCTAACTATTTTGTTTAACATAATTCATCATGTGAGATTATAATGTGAATATATGGCCTTGCATTCCAGGTATATAAGCTACTGTTCATTTCAGAACAGGCGTTATAATGATTTAAACATATTTAATCGACATAACAGACTACTGCAGCACAAATTTAAATAATAACAACAGTAGGCCTATATATAAAATAAAATATAATCAATAATATTATAGTCGTAAAATTAAATTAGTTTATTACAGCGTCACAGTTCAAAATCACATTGTATGTTTTGGAGTGTTAAAGTTTTTTAGCGTTTTTTAACGTTTTGCAACGTTTGTGTCATTTTCCATTGTTAGCTAGAGCAATTCCGCACCATATATTCCGCAAATTACCAGCACGTGAAGCTCGGAAGGTTGGCAGTAATTTGCGGAATCGGGCTGATCACGCGATCATGCCCGTCAACCAATTGTCTTCATTCCGCAGATTTCATTCCGCAAATTACTTTCCGCATTCCGCATTTCCGCAAATTACTTTTACCCCATCACAGAGTCATGCGGTTTTCAGCAAAATGTTTTGAAAGAAATTCTTTACATGACTAAAGTCAGTGTTTAAATACAGCAATTAAATAATCTTTGTTTTTGCCGCTGGCAAGTGAACTATTTAAAAACAGTATTAGGCCTACCTTCAATGTATTTTGGTTCGTAAAAACATGCCATTATTATTTTATGAATTGCTCCGAGAAACCTTGGCCGATTTCAATAATTTTTTGCATGTGACTTTAAGAAGAAACTTGACACAAAGATCTGTAGTTTTGGCCACCTCATCTTAATGTTGTCGCTACACTACCGTGTGAAATGCAGAAGTCGCATTTCGGCCATTGACAACAATGAATTCCTACCGGATAGCATATGCGTTGGCTCAGAAATTATTAACTGAATAGTGACAAATGCAATTGGCAATTATTATCACTCAAAAAGTCACACGTGCCACACCACATCATCTTTATTTTAACATATGCTCAAAATGTCGTCCTACAGCACAAATGCAAGCGGTAGACGTTGACACCATTGGCCAACAGCACGTTCAGTAACTTCATGACTCAAGCGGCCCACTCGCTGTTGATGTATCATTTCAGTTTGTTGACTTAGATTTTTAAAATACAGATGAAGCAACAGATTTTCAGTGATTTTGTGGTCTCAGTAATTTTCCGAGCTGACACATGCACTGCCCAGTATGAATTCATTGTTGTCAATGGTCAAAATACGAGTTCTGCATTTCACAAGGTAGTGTAGCAACAACCTTAAGGCAAGGTGGCCAAAACTACAGACACTCACGTCAAGTTTCTTTTTAATGTCGCATGCCAAAAATTATTAAAATCGCCCAATGTTTCATGGAGCTATTCATAAAATAATAGTGTCACGCTTTTATGGACCGCGGTGTCGAGCCGGGGTAATACTGTTTTTGCATTGTTGAATTGCCGGCGGCAGTAACAAAGAATATTTAACTGCTGTATTCAAATACTAACTTTAGTCATGTACAGAATTTCTTTCGGAACATTTTGCTGTAAACCACTTGACTATATGACGTACAGTTGCAAAATTATGGTGTCATTAACTTTGTGCCGTTTTTTGGACCACCCTGTAGTTAATAATACGCTGATCCAATGAAATGAAAACATCGATTTACAGTAATTTTCAGAGAAATATGTTGTGCCAGCTGAATGCACCCGAACGTATCACAATAACTGATGATGTCACTTTCAGGATGCTTTGTTGATTTTCCATTGACATTTACGTTGAAAACATAGTAAATCTGTCAGTTTTACACAGAATAATGTTGATTTATAGTACCAGTAATGATGCATAAGTGACATCAGAAATTGCGTCACTGTTTATCTGTTCACTATTAGAGGTATGCGATTTGTAAAAATAACGATGTGCTGGAATATTGTGGTTTTTTAGTAGGCTAACTATTGATGAAAAATTTAGTTTTTATATAGACTATTTCGCTGTAAATTACGCGGCATTTGACCTCAAGGCAATAAAGCCAGTTAGCAACCCTTTCGCATTTGATGTCGCGGTTACGAAAATGGCTGAAGTCATGAAAAGGGAAAATTGGGTAGTTTGAACCTGATTTTTAAGGTATTTAGATGTATTAGCAATTAGAAGATTAATGAATATTGACAAATTAGCATTTGATTATGCCAATCAGCATTTTATAACAGTTGCCCAAAATGATGCGACTTGGACTTTAAAAGTATGATGTATGAAAGTTGATGACTGGTAAGTAAATGAAGTTAAGACATATCTTACTAGTTTCGATGTTTTACACACAATGAGATATTCTGGATGTAATATGTCTCATGCCCATCTGGCCTCGATAACATCCCTGATATGATTTTTTATAAGTTGGAAGCAATTGCATGCTTTGGCTTGGGATTTGTCCCATCAAATCTTCTCTTTCCCTTATAGGTCAGCGACTTCCATAAAACACATTGATTTTAGCAAGGACCCATATGACATTCAACAGACAGACATATATGGAGAAATGTGTCTCAGGAATAGGTGAAATTCCTTGTCCTGCAATGATGGAACAATTTCGCCTAATAATAGTGCTGACGTTGAACATACTGTTTGATCATTCGCAATGGATTAATTATTACCAGTACTGTTAGAATGGCTGCAAGCAAAATTTTACTGATTTTTTGCATGTTTTGTTTCAATTTTTGTGATATGTGTGACATGTTGCTATTTTTCCTAGATGACATTCGGTTTATTGTTGTTGGCCAAAAATTGGCAAACCATTCTCCTCTTCAGAAAGCTTTGAAGGTATGATATTTCTGAGACCTGTGTGTTTTAATTTGAATTTTGATTTAATAACCAGTCTTGCAAAATACTCTGCAGGCAAAAGCAGGTGTGCAGTCTTGTGAAAGTAAATGAAGCTTTTAGTATTTGATTAACAGTACCATAATTGTATGATCAAGTTTTGTATGCTTGTGTAAATGTAATCAATTTGATTATACTCCTCACGCATTATCTGCTGATAACAATAACCCCAAGTAGAGCCATTTGATCTGCAGAGACAAAAACTCGACCCTCACACCATGAACATGAAGTGGATCTGATGACCTATTGCTGCTGAGATATAGCCATTTAAAATTTCCCATTCCCATGATTGCGGCACGATGTTATGTGGTTCGATCTAATGGGAAGTAGCAACATTGGATCTGTTGACAACAAAAACATAACCCTAGAATGAGATGGAGTGTACAGAATCTCATCGATGCTTTCAGGGCTGTGCAAAACATCTAAGCCAGAATTTGGGCAGTTGTGGCCCAAGAACAGTCACTGGCAGTGGCAGTTTTGTTTGCTTTTTTACTTACTGTAACCATTGATTGTGAGGTTGTTATTGTGATCATTCTGTTGATGCTGTGCTGTAGCATTTCAGTGTTCCAGTGGTTTATTCTGCAAATGGTAATGAGAATCTGAATGACTCAGATGATGAGGAGTCTATTTATATTTTGAGTGATTTCGAAGGAGAAACGTTTCAACGGCTGTGCAGCTGTTATTGTCGCATAGTGGCGCCACCTGTGATAATATGGGCAGCGACACGCGATGAGGTATGCAAATTGGTTGAACTTTTGTCGTACTTAATGTCTCAAATAGAGCTATTCATGAAGATGAATATTAAGAAGATCAAAATCAATAATATGCCCTTTATCTCTAAATTACTGAGTATCTATTTAATCTTATGCATTACAGTTAGTCTCCTCTCTTTATAGCATTAATGTCTTAAGATATCAGTCAGTCACAATTAAGAAAAACAACACTGGATTAATGATGATATGAACGTAAAATAAATAATTGTTGACCCAGAGAGCTGGTAGCATGAGAAGGAAGACACTTTATTGAGTTGCAGTGTATGCATTTGTATCATTAATCATTGTCTGAGTGCAGGATATTCCGTACAGTGAGCGACCTCTGTACTGTTGCTCAATGAACAGTCTGGTCATCTGCTTCAGTGGTCTAAGCAGTAGAGAAGAAATGGTAATTTAACTTTTGATGTGTTTCTCAGATATTATCTAATAAATAGAGCTGTCAAAGCATTAATTTTATAAATGTATTAACGCGCTGCGTTAATTTTTTTAATGCATTAATTAACACATTATTAATGCACCCAGGCCTGTCGAGAGGTAGAGTAGGAGGTAAGTTACCCTGGGCCCCTCAACGTTTGGGGGGCCCTGCCTGTAGAATATAAAAAGTTAGAAACACATTTTTAATGTATAAGCAACAATAACTGGCATCATAGCTAACATAAGAGATCTACTAACCTGTCATTGGAATAATTATTTATTTACAGTAGCGATGGAATGACAACTACAGTTTTGCTGCTTGAATTCATTCGATTGTCAAATAACCGCAGTTTAACAGAATATTGGAACTTTTACTTTACAGAATTTAGTGAATTAACATAAATTTACGTATGTGCATTAATTTTTTTAACGTGCGTTAATTTATTAATGCATTAACACGTTAATTAATGCGTTGATTTGACAGCTATACTAATAAATATTTAAGTTACTTTTTGCAAAAAATTTTGCTGTGATAAAAAGTATTAATTCAGTTTGCTTGTGCACTGTTTATTTTTTGAACTGATTGGTCATAGACAGAAGATACTGGTAATCATTTATCAGCTCTAGCACTTACAGGTGGTGGTGTATTTCTATAAGTGTTTTTATGCGCGAAAGCAGCTACTGCTTTCAGCACGTCTTAGCCATCGCAATTCTGTCCATCTGTCTGTCTGTCCGTAACACGGATGGATCAGTCAAAAACGGTGCAAGCTAGCATCACCAAATCTTCACCGTTGGCTGCCTGGAAGACTCTAGTTTTAGGAACAGTAAAGCTTTTCCATAAATTCGAAGGGGGTCACCCCGAACGAGGGCACTAAATGAGAAGGGGGTGGACAAAATTTGCGATTTTTGGCCAATAAGTCACTGCATCTCAGTAATGGTGCGAGATAGGGCCTAGGTTACTATTAATCACTAGAGCTGTCAAGGCGTTAATTTTTTTGACGCATTAACGCAGTGCATTAATTTTTTTAATGCATTAATTAACGTGTAAATTAACGCACCCAGTCCCGTCGAGATGGAGAGTAGGAGGTAAATTACCCTGGGCCCAAGACGTTTATGGGACCCACCTGTAAAATATAGAAAGTTAGAAAAATGAAAAAAAGTTTTAAAAACACATATAATATTTATTTTTTAAACGTATTTAGACTATTTACTATTTAACTATTACAGTATTTTTATTTTGTATATCATCTCTTATCCATCATAGAGTCCATCATTTTGTGATGGACTCTGTTGGGTTACGCTTACACGAATTGCTTGCTTACTGTCTTTTGTCAGTTTCGTGCGTATGTTTGTATGTCTGTCTACGTCTGTCTGTTCATTTGTGATTGGTGAATAAATAAATGTCTCGCCTACGTGTCCAGTTTGGTTGTGCCTACGTAGTTTGCTGACGTGCGGAGGACGTCATTTTGCTCATACAGTTTACGTCGGCGGCACGTCTCATTTGGACGTCGTGTGGCGACGTCGCGCCGACGTCCTTTGGACATTTTGACGTCACCGCACGACCTCCGTTTATAATTAATGCTACTTTGCTTAAACTCATTTGTTTTACATGTATAATAGCTGTAATGTAATCGTTGTATAATACAAGGATTACACATGTGCGTTAATTTTTTTAACACGCGTTAATTTATTAACGCATTAATGTGTTAATTAACGCGTCAACTGTGACAGCTCTATTAATCACTAATAGAAAGTCGTATACTGGCTCTCGATTGGCGCCGAACTCAATAACCTTGAATGATTTTGTATGCCAAAATAGGGGTTTTATGGATTTTTTGGCGATTTCGGGCTGCGACAAGTCTTTATCATTCACAAGGTGGCGCCACGGTACTGTCATTACCGGTATGCGATTTAGATAGAGAATTTGGTATTTGTATATTAACTTAGCATGAACACCCCAATTTTCAGCTAAACTACTGAACTGGAACTGCTATAGGCTTTAGCACATCTCATGAGCATTAGCTCTAATTTCTTGTTGGGAGCTGTCTTTATTGGGAAAAATCGCCAAAAACTAAATACATTGAGCAAAGATGGCATGTGTCATTTCTGTTAACATTTGAGGTATACAAGGTACAGACAAAGGTTTAATGTTGTTTTCATTGTACTAAGATAGCAGATGCATGGAAATGCAGCCATTTTTTAATGAAAGAAATTCAAGTGACAGTTCCTTATTGACTGGCTAATGTGTGTGACACATCAGACAAATTGCAACGACAAATATTTTTTGTGGTACAAAAAATTTAAAACATTTTGAACCTAGCACTTTGTTAAGTAATTCTAAAGCTGTTTCATGGATAAGTGCCATGATAGGATACTGATATATAATATTTGTAATTTTTCAGTTTATTTTGTAAATTACTATGATACATGCAACTTAATCTTCAATCCCAGAGCTTGTACTTTGAAAATTGTTGATCGAGGAAACAGTAGTAATGCAATAATGGAATAATTCTGATGCCTCATTTACCCAAGTGAGTGAGTAAGTAAGTAACATGTAAATTTATATAGCACACATTGTTAAATTAACCTCTAATGCGATCAAGGTGTTCCTGGGTAGATCTTTTTACAACTATGATGATTCTGGAACATAATTGTAGTAAAGTGGAAATGGCAGTACTTATTGCAGATAATTTTTAGTGGTCTTTTACTTGCTAAAACGTACATTTTATAATTTTTGTTTACATTACTTGTTGCCTTGAAATATCGGGTCAGTTGAAAAAGAGAAATTAAAGTGTGATGAGTGAAGATAATTATTGTGAAAAGTCGTATTGTGATATGTGTAGTCTCATCTAGCTGTACTGGTACATCGGATGGGTGGCTGTATTAGGAAAGATTTCAGTGCCAGCGTAACTCATCTAGTGTCCACTCGGACCAATGGAGAAAAATATCGCGTGAGTTAGACGTAACTGCTTCTTTAGTTTCTTTGAAGTGTTTCAGTGGCGGACCAAGTCAAGATCAGCATTTGTGAGATTGTCGTATTTCCCGCTAAACTGTTTCTCGACATAAAATGGCGCTTTTATTGTAACACGGTCATTTGTTTAACTAAGCGGCTGATAATGTCTAATAATTTTTATTGGTTTGTTGTGTTTTTTGATCAAATAACTGTTAGTATTGATAATGTTTAGTGATGATTAGTGTTGTTACGGTTTTACACTGGCCAAGGTCGGTTGGTTTCAGTTGGGTTTTGGGGAAAAAAACGTGGTTTCGGTTGGTTTCGGTATCGGTTTTTTGACCAGCACCAAAATCAGCTGCAGACGTCTAGTGATAACGCGCATGCCTGCCGCTAAATGCAAACTACGTGGGTGGTTGGGTGATGGTGCATTGCTGATGGGGAGGGGGAGAGAGAAAGAGCAGACAATACAGACCACGGTGCCCGCTAATGATTAGTTCAGGGGCGTAGTGGGACTGCTGCAGATACTTTTGTTTCAGTTTCAGATTTGCCAGTTTGCCATGGTTGGTTGATTTGACTGACGTGACGGGACAGGTGGACAACATGGCATGAGGCTGAGGCAAACTTGCATTATTGCTTCTCAGAATGAGTAAGCTAAGCCATGGCCCTCTAATCTCCCTAAGCCCCCTAAGCTCTAAGCCCCCCACCGTTCGTTAACCAGACAGAGGTAGGCAGACAGACAGACAGAGACAGAAAGGATGATCAAACAATACATGCAGCATGCAGGTGGTCACTGGTCGATCACAATGACGTGCAGTGATCGACATCCACCATCAATTACGCATGCAAACAAGTAGACTTTACTCACACCCGTTAGTAGTTAACTCTGTTTGTTCTGCAGGCCAGTAGACACTAGACAGGACTTCAGTTTACAACAGCACAGCATACCAGTGACTACGTATAACTGCACTCACTGCCATTGCCATCGCTCGTTGCAATAAATATTACGTAATCGCCGAACTGGGCATGCCATCTTACCTCGCACCACTCTGCCGCTGTAAAATGCTGCTTCACTGTCTGACGTTAATTGGTAACTCACGGATGCTTGACTGCTTTTCCGCACTGCTTCATTCAATCATTTTAAGCCTTTGGAAATCGAAAAAACGAATTCGTCAATAGAGAGCTCAAAACCGCGATTTTGATATGGTTTGATATTGCTAAAAACGCAGTTCCGGTGCCGATTTTGATAACCGTAACAACACTAGTGATGATAAGTGGTAGTATTCAGTATCAGTTGCATGGCATTTATATTTGAATTGATTTGTTAGTTGTCATATCTGTATGCGATAGACAAATCATCTGTTCTGATGCAGTTGTCGTGGATTGTGTGTTAATGTATCAGATGGCAGTTGGCAAAGGCGTACAGATCATGTCGGTCGATTGGGTGGAGAAGTGCTGGGAACTTCGTGATGACCCCGCTGTTTCTGCAACCGATGAACAAATGGTTATGTGCAGCAGTAATTGTCTTTTCCTAGGGCTGCTACCAACTAAGATCTTTTTTATTGATCAATTTTCAGAAAATCAGTCAAAATTAATAGATTCATTTTTGCAGTCGACGTAGACTGCAAAAACTGCAAAATTTAGCCACTGGTTGTTGTTATTTTTTGTGAACTAAAGCAGAACGAAAAGTGATGACTAAGGCGAAACGTTGCTGCAAAACTTAGAAATACGAGACTTTTTGAAAATATTGAAGTAAGCACAAAGAGATTTTTGAACTGTTTAATTTCGTATTCAATAAATAATTTCCAGTAGATTTAGTATTTTATATTTTTGTACTTTTAATACGTTGGTTGTAATGGACATTTTTGTTTTTATCATGTGCATTTGATGTTTTAATGTATTAATTTTACTGCAGATTGTTTATGTTAGGTCAGACCAGCAATTAAATTTCTATTCCTGATAATTGCATGATTAATTATTTCAATTGCATGTCAGTTTCAGTTTTAATATGTATCTGGTAGGTGTCATAGAACAATTTAACTGCTACGTAATGCGGCGGTGGGCATACCGGTATTGTCATAGTGCTTCAATAATATCTTGCTGTTGTGGTTTCGGACTGTACAGATGACATATTGCCTGCATCCATTTTCATTCTGCATTCTAGCATTTCTCGGTTTTTCCAAAGAAGATAAATTGCAGATGGAAGAGTTGACAGTAGCTAATGGTGTGTAAGAACTGTGAAGTTTCGTTAGAGTAATGAATGTCTCTAAAACTTTAGTTGATGATGTATTTGAAGCCAAAGGTGAACTGATTGTTGTGGTTAGGTCTCAGGGGCATTATGCATAACAACGTTTTAGTTTACGCCGAGACTAGCGGCTACGTCAGGACTGACAATTTCGAGACTAATCGACAAAGTTAGTCGGTATGCAAAAGGACGACATAGCCGTCGGACTAGCAAGTTGTGGCGTAGTTGATGCTGGGTAATTTTATTTTGGAATTCCCTAACAAGAAGTCACCCATTCTCACGTTGAAGCATGCGTGCGCCGGCAGAGTTGTCATCTTCTTAATCTTCTGCAGCCATGAGCCGTACATTAATATTCATGACGCTTATGATAAGCTAATTACAGCAACAAGGGCAGTAGAAATGCACGATGCAAAAATGTGCAAACAAAATCAGGCAACAAAAGTTCTATTCCTCAAGTTTTAGTACTAGAATTGTGTCAGTAATGTATACTGACTAGGCATAGGTGTTGTATGATGCATGATGTTCATAATTTTGTTGTTAGCAACTTTATTTGCACCGTACTAAACTAGTTACACCTGTTCGTGAGGGAGACTAACTTTAGTCCCTTATTTATGCTCAAACTAACGATAAGTCGCCGTCGTGCATACCAACTTAACAGTTGGTTCGTCGTACCTCGGATTTAGTTCGAGACTAAAGTTACGATGTTGTTATGCATACAGCCCCTGGTGACTAGTCAGTTGTCCAAAGGGCTATTAATCTGAAATTGGCTGTTAACTGGGTCCGTTATAGCCAACAGTCACCAAAGCCAAATATGCCATTTATCCCTAACCCTAACCGTATAAATCTTTAACCTTTGCACTTCACACTGTTTGGACAAGTGCTCTTTTGGGCTAGAATACCATTCCCCGAGTCCAGCAGTTGAACTGTATGCGATTTTGTTTCTGGCTGTAAAAAAGCTTTGCATCGTTTTTGTAAGAGTTGATATGTATTAGTATAGTTCATATAGTCGCATGTTGTTTGACGTGATGTTTATTGTGTGTTTGACCCCAATATGCATGCTTGCTGTGCAGGTGGATCATGTGCTGATGTTGGCTCACCAACATGCACTCACCTTGTTGTAGAAGAACGAAATATCAAAAATCTTCCAGCCGATATACAAGGACGCCCTGTCGTTGTGACATCCGAGGTCGTGCAATTCATTATTTCTGCTAAATTTAACTTCAGTTGTGTATTTTTTCTTGCTGTTCTTCTGCCATATTTTGTGTCAAACTTAACGTTTGCAACTTGATTTAAATTTATTTGAATTGGGCGTTCTATGACCTGACTACAGTAACTGACTTACTTTCCAGAAATGAGTATTTCTACAGATTTTAACATTAGTTACTATGTCTTTACGTAGTTTACTGTACAGAGCAGGTTGAGTAACACGGAGTCAGTGTTATTTGTTGTACTTTTCACTCATTCTTTTGTGCTTGACTGAGTTTGGTCCTCAACTATAAATCATTTATGACTATTTAGCAGTGTTTCGTCAATTTCCATTATTTTCATCTAGTGCTGATCTTTTAAACGTTGATTTTCATGATTTGCATTTTTTTGTTTTACCACGTTATTTCATTGCATGGTGTTAATGGTTTTATACGAATATACACTGTGGGCCATAAAAAAGTGTGCTACTTTGCTTTTGTCAATATCTTTGTCAATTATTGACCAATTTTTACGCGCGAAAGCAGTAGTACTGCTTTCAGCGTGTCTTAGCCATCGCAATTTTGTCCGTCGGTCTGTCTGTCCATCCATCACATGGGTGGATCAGTCAAAAATAGTGCAAGCTACGATCACCAAATCTTCACTGTCGGCTGCCTGGAAAACTCTAGTTTCAGGAACCATAAAGTTTTTTCATAAATTTGAAGGGGGTGACTCCGAACAAGGGCGCTAAATGATAGGGGGTGGACAAAATTTGAGATTTTTGGCCAATATGTCACTGTATCTCAGTAACAGTGCGAGATGGGCCTAGGTTACTATTAATCACTAATAGGAAGTCGTACACTGGCTCTCAATTGGCGCCGAATGCACGTCTTATGAGCATTAGCTCAAATTTCTTGTCAAGATTCTTTTACTGGCATACTCTGCAGACAATTTGCAATAATGCCATTATTATATATCCTATCACACAGTAAACGCATTTCTACACTACCTTGTGAAAAAGCAAAAACTAACGATAATAACAAAAATTTAGGTAAGTGAAAAAATGCTTCAGACCAACATTGCGATAAATGATTTGTATGACACTAGACTGTGTTATACCCACACAGTTTAATGTCATATGGACCATTTGCTGCAATGTCAGTCTTAGGCGTTTTTTTTCAATTTTACCAAAATGTTTGTTTGTTATTATCGTTATGTATGCATATTTCATTGATATTTCACAAGTTAGTGTAGAGACGCATTTACGGTGTGGTGGGGGATCTATTATAATCACGTTATCGCAAATTGTCTGTAGAGTGTGTCAGTGAAAGAATTTTGAAAATCGGTCAATAATTGGCAAAGATATGGACAAAAGTAAATTGGCACGTTTTTTTGGCCCACCCTGTATGGATGGATGGATGGAATAGATGCATTTCTGTTACAGTGGCTGTGGGCCAGCATACAGATGGAAGCGCGTGCCGATGAATCAATGTATTTATTTAAAGAAGAGATAGAAACTTCGCAGTCGAGCAGCAGAACTGGCAGCTGTCGGAAAACCCCGAGCTCGGTGACTTCCTCGGGCAAATCCAGGTCTCACCGTCGGAAACGGTTGAGAGAGAATTTAGCGAAGCTGGCAAACGAGGGTCAAGGAGATACGCCTCTGGTGAAAACGCGTCGTTCGAGTTACAGCGCTGCGTGCCAGCCTTTGTCCAACTCCCAGCTTGATAACACAGCTACTGAGATCTCTTCTTCTACTGTCGTTGGTAATGCTGTTAAGAGCTTCTAGATGTGTATTTGTGCTAACATGTTGTAGATGAAGTTATGTATTGTCATGTTGGGTGATTTCAGATTCTTGTCTTCTGGAGTAGTGCTATTTTTAGCTGCAGTGTGAACATCGCTTGTAGAATAACTATTTATTCATGAGTGTTTAATATAGTTTCTATGTGCGTGACGATGAATCAGTGTATTTTTTAAAGAAGAGATAGAAACTTCGCAGGAATTTCTGGAATTTCTGTGTCAATGTTGTTTCAATTTTACCAAAATGTTTGTTTGTTATTATCGTTATATATGCATATTTCATTGATATTTCACAAGTTAGTGTAGAGACGCATTTACGGTGTGGTGGGATCTATAATAATCGTCTTTATCGTCGTCCAGGTGTCCATCCATCTGTCTGTCCGTTACACTCTTGATCTGTATCAAAACGGTGCAAGCTGGTTTTTTATGACATAATTTTGTGCTTGTTAGTTAGGGGATTTTCTTTGAATGAGGATGTCAAAGTGTCTAGTTATTAAGTTCATAGTTGGTACCTATAAAAAAATTTAATTGTTAACTTTGCCAAAAAATAACGATTAATTAGTGTTTAGTTTTGATTAAAAACTTGCGGTAGCAGTTGTCAAGAAAGCATTTTCGCTTAGTGACATCATTCGTCAGTTATTTAGCTAACAGCTTTGATATATGTACTAAGAAACTAGTAATTGTGATAATTTGACATGTTTGCCACCAAAAAAAGAATTTCATTTATCACTAAATTTTCAAACGTTCGTTAGTGTCACATGACTAAGAAAATACATGATAAAGCAGTTATGGTGGCAAACATGGGTTGGGTTGGTGGCTTGGCTTAGCGGTAACGCGTTTCATCCGATCCACGAAGTTACTCTACACTGGGCTGGGTTAGTACTGCGATGGATGACTGCCTGTGGGCAGGTAAACCATCTTGGTTCTTAACCAGCCGCCTAGGTCAACTCAGCCTTTCATCCCTCTGGAGTAGGTAAATCGAGTACCAGCCTATCCGGCTGGGGTTAAGGCGGGGTGCATTCACCTGTGTTGGGTGGCAAGTAATGCTGTGTGATCCCATGCGGCAGGTGACGTTCTGTAGCTCCGAGATGGGCGTCCCATTAAGAGCTATATCACTACCTTTAACTTTTTAATCTTTTGACTTTCCGAATGGTTGATGAGCAGATGATGGAAGTGCCGAGAAACCTTCACTAGTGAATGTGAAAGACGTCTCCAAGCTGACCGATCGGCAACAAACCATCATGGAACTGCTCCAGACGGAAACCAATTATGTCACCATTATCAACACCATACTCAAAGTATGCCATCTTATGTTTATGCTTTTCATATCTATTGCCTAAAAGTCTGAGATAAACTGCTGATACAGCATATTGTCTGGAAGATTTAGTCAAGTTGCGTTTGTCAGTGAAAAATGCGACTTGCTGCGAATGATGACTTTGTGTTTGCTCTTTGCTTCGTGCTTTTTCACTGTGACGTGAATGTTTTTCTACATTTTCAATTGCTTGTCACATTTTTCTTTGAATACATATTACATAAAGTTATATTTTTGTAAATAATAAATTTGATTATGCTACTTTTGTATTTAATGGCCTTAGTAATGATTTGGATTTCTTTATCATGCGGGCAGGTATTCAAAGATGAAATTGAGAGGGTTGATCAGCTGGGTGGGCCGATACTGGACCCACAGGAGAGTAAGTCAATCTTTGGTGGTCTGGTGCCGATCTATGACGTTCATGTCAAAATACGTGATGAACTTGCAAAAATCGTTGCGTCGTCTTCTACTCATTGGTCCATCGGATCTGCATTTCTCAAACATGTAAGTTGCAACTATCAACTTTTGCTGTCTTTTTTTTAAAAATAATTTTCAGTGTGTAGCACTGGTGTTGGAAAATGTCTTTTACTTTAAGTTTTGTTTGGCTGTGTGTTATATTTTCTACAATGAATGGTACATTGTGTTTCTGCTATTGAAATGTTTGCATAGTAAGCACCACATACTATTGTATTTCTTGCTGAATTTATTGTTTATTTTTATAATTATATTACCGACATTTTATACCATGCCATCCAGTAAAACGAAAGCTGCAATCAAAAGTGGAATGATTTGTGTCAGTAGTTCTTCATTTATTAACTGTGACAAAAAAATTGGTTCGTTGTCAGTGAGACTAACAAATTGACACAGAAATTCCATTGACAAAGCAAAGTGTATGATGAATAAACGTGTTACTGAGTAGGTATGCTGGTTATATGCGAATATATTCGATCGCATATTTTGCCAAAACTTGCATATCGCGTATATATCCGCATATAATGGCATTTTTCAGAATTGCATATGCGAAAATTATGCCGCATATGCAAAAATTCGCATATATGTCGCATATTTAAGCATATGTGATCGCATTTATCAGCATTTTCCTTGCCCAACATTGTTTTAAGATTGCTAAATATTTTGGCGGCAAACGATTACTGGTATTGACAATTAGATGTTGAATAAATTGAAGTCAAAAATGTCAAATCTGTGCAGAAAAGGCCTATTAATGATCACAATTATGATTCTCCTTCAGTTGAATTTGCATACGCCGGAAATATGTAGAAAAATATGCTGCATATATGACACATATATGCGCCGCATATTTCGCCAAATTCTGCATATTTTCTGGCATATTTGGCCTCAAAAAGTTCCGCGTATTTTAAGAAAATTCTCTGCTATAAACTAACATCCCTAACTGAGTGATATGGATTTGCATTATTTCTGAGTGAATGTTATTATTGCAGCTGACTGTGAGCTGATTAATGTAGTGTTAAATTAAGCCATTTGCTGACTGACAGACTGAAGGGTGGGGTGGGTGATTACAAGTAATGCTTTCTGTTGTTTTATATCATAATTTTTTTGTTAATTGATATGGTAAATTGCTTTGTGATTTCAGGCAGACGTCTTGTCAAGGGCATATCCAAATTTTGTGAATTATTTTGAAAAGACCAAAGAAGCCATTCAGGAGTGTGAGAGATTGAAACCACGATTTCACGCATTTCTTCGGGTATTTTAATCTGCACTATCACACATGTTCAGTATTCTATTGATGTGGCTTTGGTGTTTAATAGCAATTGTTTCATTAAAGAGACTATTCAGACTTCAGTTTTCAATTGGTTGTTGCAAAAGAAACTCCATTTCTTGTCATTTAGTATTTTTTCTTCCTTGTTATTGTCAGTAGTTCAACTTTTTTGAAATTGTTTATTTTGGAAATGGCATACCACTTGTTACCGTAGAAAATTGCATCAGGTAAAAAGAAGAACTGCAGTGGCGCAACTGTAACAGTTGACAGGGGAATTGGAATACATTTAGTGGGGGGCTGTTGCGCAGCTATGTCAAGGGAAGCCAGAGTGCGGTCGGCAGACGTTGACTGAACTCCTGATACGACCTGTGCAGCGATTACCCAGCATACTTCTACTTCTTCGAGGTATCGTTGATGCTTTGAGCGTTGGATGCATTGAACAGCAGCTGTCAGCGAAGTGTTTGGTTGTTTTGCTTGTTGTACATGTAATCTTAATCTCAGCAGTAATATATGTTGTAATTTTGTATTTTTCTTTATTGTATTTGTAGTAAGTTGAGTCAGTCAGTTAAACAAATGTCCAGAGTTCTAGTGAGCCATGTTTGTTTTGTTCTGCCGAAAGAAATTTGTGGTACATGAATCTACTTTGTTCATTGTTTTAAATTAGAGCTGCGGATTTTAACGATTAATTTAATCGTTAACTAACAAAGAAAATTAACGATTAATTTTATTTTTAACGATTAACGGTTCTTCCGGATACATCGTCAACAAGAGACGTTCGTCGCTGGATCCATCAACCGTGAACATGCTTGTTTGTCTCCGGGACTGGTGTCATTAACATTGAAAACCTAAAAGGTTCTTAATTCATTAACACTTTCAGTGCATGTAACTCTACAGTGACTTTTTT
>Ga0056128_1003530_pt1 | contig 19238 bp, 9 predicted proteins | sample WorMetLIZISLAND2_FD_71113 | JGI IMG/M metagenome (GOLD analysis project Ga0056128, IMG submission 71113) | Marine gutless worms symbiont microbial communities from Max Planck institute for Marine Microbiology, Germany - Olavius geniculatus... ... | reverse complement strand
GCGCTCATGTTGACCTACCCTAAGTCGACAATGCGCGTTCGGTGTATGCCAATGCATTTGAGTTCGGGCCACGTGACTTTGGTGCCAAGAAAATTTTACCCTTCCCCCTAGTTTCCCCCAATCGGACTTAGGGTGCCGGGCGGACTCACGTTGGGCTTTGCCCCAAATTTCTAGTTATTTTTATAATTTAAAAAAAATTTGGATTCTATACTCCCAGTACTAAAGATTCTGATGGTTAAAAACAAGTTGCTCGAGTGGCAGTAGTCTAAATCATTAATAACTGTAAAAGTTCTTATGAAGGCCACAGAATTGTAGCGAATTTTAATAACTGATTCTTGCTAGATCGTTGCAGCTCTAGCTAGTTGTGATGTTGGCTTGTGTTCAGTTCGTCACTGGGTAAATCGAAGAATGGCAAGAAGTCAGGCCTGGGTAACAAGCAGACGGCTGCCTGGGTTGACAGTGTGGCTTCCACGATCACCATCAGTGATTCGTCAGACGACGACGACAATGACTCTACCGCTGTGGATAAACAGACCAATGATGCCGTGGACACCAAACAGGCGATGGCCGTGGACGTCGAACAACCGGCGATGGCGGTCGAAAATGCCCAGAAGCCCAAGGCTTTGATGGAAAATACGGAAAAGTTTGCCGCGATGGAAATCCAACCGGGCACGGGAGTGGAGAGTGAATTTCCAGCTTTGGGTCTACCTCATGCAGCCAATGTCTCGGCAGACATCAGTTATCCTACAGCCGAAGGAATGGATACAGATGAGATAGCAGAAGAACCAGGCTTAGTTGGCCCAAGCGCAGCAAGTCCATTGGTCAACATTCCAGATGACAGTCGACCAGCAGTGAGTGATGCAAACGGGCGCAGCAGCGCAGTTGAAGAAGACCAAGTTTTCATTAACGGTTTGTTGTCTTCTTACATTGTTTCATGATTGTTTTCAGCTACTGAGATAGCCTGTAATGTGTCGAGCATGGAGTAAAATTTCTACTCACTCACATTTTGTATGCTTTCTGCATTTACTGTTATTGATTTGTGGCTTACAGTGTGGCTGTTGCATGTATCATTAGAACATATGATATCGTAGACGTACTTAAAGTAATTTAAAGTTCTTCTCGAGCCACAAGGCTCTCATCTTGGGTCTTATAAAAGCTAAAGAATTTTGTCACCATGAGAGTGGGACACTTAACTTCGGATGATCGTGGTCTGATTTGGAATCTGCGTAAGACACTGGCATTTTACCAGGTAGTGTAGCGACACACTTTAGGAGTGGCAGGATTTTTGGTGATGGTGTTACTATTACAAATTTTCTACCAGTGCTGACAGTGAAAATATTTGGAAATCTCTTAGTATTTGACGAAGTTAAGGCGTATGAAAATGATGTCATTTTTTGGCTAAAATGTACACCAAACGTAGCTTAGGTTGCATTGCTGAAACCCGTGTATCTGTACAGCGTGCGGCCAAAAGTGTGTCATAATGGCGGCGACGCAAACACTCAATTCGTTTTTTGCCAGTTAAATTCAAACATCGTAAACAACATTATTTCAACAAAAGCGCTTACCTGACATTTCTGAATTTTGTTATAAATCCTTTCTGCACAATAGTGGAACAAATTCGTCTCGGAATGAATGCGTAGAGCTGAAGAATAGAGGTTTAATGAACTTTGCTTCAGGTTGTTAGAGCAGACTTGATAGAGTCCTGTCGAGAGTTAATAGCTGACAGTTTCTTCTGCACATGAGATTTTATGACTTTCCACATATTTTCAATAATATTTTTGTCCAGTGATTGTGCTGACCACGTAAAACCCAAAATGGGATTTTCTATTTTTCACAGATGAGTAAATACTGAGAGATGTACAGGGTTTTATCATCCTGCTAAAAGAAGTGCTTTTCAGCAAAACGTTTGCACACACCTGGCCACAAATTTGCATCGAGTGCATTTACGTAGTTACAGCAGTCAATATTTCTGCCAATTGGTACAAAAGTAACCACTTTTTTGTAGCAAATACAACTCCAGAACATGGTGATATATGTTGACTGTTGCTGCCTCATAAGACATTCGAGATTCCAGACTTCATGTAGCCTTCTCCATAAGTAGCTTTGACTTTTCTATCCTGTCATATTACTATCTGAGTTTTATCTATAAATTCAACTGATTTCCAGTTATCTGCCTTCCAGCTCAGCTTCTGTCTACACCAAAACACATGGCGAGGTTAATTAACCCTGCTTGTTACAGTTTTTTTCCAAATATTCCGTCTGGTTAAACCACAGGAATGCAAGCGATGTCGTACCATTCGTGGTGATAATCGTTGAGTCAGCATATCATTTACGTATAGTTTATAATTTCAGCCAGTGCCTTTTTTTGTGCGCTACAACAAGACAAATTATTCTCCAATAGCTCCTTCATTCAGATTCGATGCTCTGCCAGTTTGAAGCCACTTTTCTACGCTTTTTTCAACATTTCCATCACTTCAGAAACTTCCGTACGCAAGCCTGTCTTACGTTTAGTGTATTCAAAATGAATCCTTTGTTAGAATTACTATTACTGAATTTTATAATAATTTTCTTTTGCTCCTTTGTCAATTCTTTGCCTGCCGTATCCACCGCATTTCAATCGCTTCGTTTGTCAATATTTTCGATTAACATGACGTCACGAATGACGCAACGCATTTTACATAGATAAAACTACATGACCATAGATATAAATGGGCTAGAGATGCGCTCAAGTTCGAAATTTTACTTATTTTATTTGCGGTGCGCTTTGCCACTTTCTGGCATCGTCATCGCATTATGACACGCTTTTGACCACCCGCTGTCTCGGTGTTGTCAGATATAATCTCGCGCCCAAGGCTGCTAGTTCGCAGACCAAGGTGTGTCTCTAGAAATCGTCCAACAGGTATCTGTATAATATGCCAAAGTGATGCCACATTCTGCCTGCATGCGACATAATGCAGCTGCTCGAGTTTTTTTAACAATTATTGAGGCCAACTTTTGCTAAGGTGTAGTTTTAGACTAAAGTAAAGTCTTAGCTCGGCTCGTATATTCGGTCTAAACTACGAGCTGAGTTTGGACTTAAAACTTGGACTTGAGGTTTAGTATTGTTCTGAAAAATAATTGGAAATAGACAGATAATACATATAAACATCATTAAACTTTGAGTTTCTTATTGTATGAACACCTTTCAGCAATTATGCTGCAATTCATGCAAATGATGTGTTGCATAAAACTAAAGTCATGGGTGAAGTGACAATATTGGTGCTGCCAACTGTAAGTTTCTGAGACTTTTTTTGTTTTAACACTAAAGCTAATTTTTTTACTTTAGACCAAATTGTATTTTTTCAATGCTGGAAATTCTCAGGTTGGCTCAAGTTTGGTCTTAACTTAGATCTCAACTTAAGTAAGGTCAATTCAAGACTCCACTGTGTTCAGAAACAAAAACGCCCACTGCATTTTCTTTTATATCTTTATGGAAAATGTTCAGGTTTTTACAAAGTTTTCACGGAATGTTTAGGAGGAAACAAGCATTCCACAGGTGAAAAATAGATATTCTTTGCTATCGGTAATGTCATGTGACGTCATATTTCCGTGTTTGTAAATTGTGGGTTTTACCGTTGAAGACAGACATTGGTGCAATGTTAAAACACACCAGTTGGTCATTATGCTGACTGAACCCAATTTTTCATTGTGAACTGTTTTTGTGGTTTATCTTCTTTGCTGAGATCCTCAGCTTTGTTGATGTTGGCAGGCATACGCGCACTACGTCACTGTGTGGATGACCATTTGCCCGCTATCAGTTGAACGGCTTGATACTGCCGGTCATGTCAATTTTTTTTATTAAAACATTTTATTCTATCAGTATTCAACCATCTATTGTCTGAAAGCATCTTGCACAAACTTGCCACTCCATAACCCTTGCTGACTCGCGAACATTTTATCAAAGATTTGTCTTCAACGGTAAAACCCATAGTTTACAAACACGAAAATATGACGTCAGCATGACGTCATCGGTAGCAAAGAATATCTAACTTTTTACCAGTGGAATACTTGTTTCCTCCTAAACATTCACTGACAATTTTGTGGAAATCTGATTGTCTTCCACGGAGACATAAAGCAGAGTTTGGTCTTATGAGCAAACTTTTGTCTTGGCCTTTCAGCTTAGCAAAACTTGACCTCATTGAATGTTAGCTTCGGCACCGGTGACTGAGAATTTTGTTGATTGTTAACATTTTACATTATAACATGATTCAGAACGTTTGTACAGATGGATGATCGTCTGTTCATAAATGGGAAGCTCCACGAAGTACTTTAGACTACTTTTTTACTAGCCATTGTTTTATAAGCTGCACTAGGTTATGTCTAGTCCTCCTAGAGTGAACTAAGATGACTAAAGGTGAAAGGTATGTAAATCTCTTTATGAAAACCCGTCTGAGAGCTGCAGAGTGTCACCTTCCATATGGGATCTCACACAGTGTTATTTGCTGCAAAAGACAGGTGAACTCGTCGTGCCTTAATTTTAGCCAGGTGGGTTCTTATTTGGTTGATTGACATGAGGTTCTGTTTGCTCCCCACAGCTAACTTATGTCAATATTTGCAAATTTGTCAGTTTAAATGTTTCAGAAACTTAGCTGGGATAAAATGTTTTATCATTAGTGGAACAACAAACTAAAATTGGATTAAGTTTGGGATAGGTTTTATGGGCAGGTTTTCAGTGGGTTTTAGGCTGGGTTTTCCCCCCCAAAACACCTCACTTTTGGGGGATATCTGCCCAGGTACTTCAACCTTGTACAATTTACCACATTGCACTTTTCATTCACCACCCTGTATGTTGCATCATGCTTGCATCTTTTTGGAAATAACAGTCACTTTTGTTAATTGCATGTTCTTGTTCTGATGCGATGTTGGATACTGCTCTTAACTTATGCAGTTTACTTAGTTGTGGGAATTGTTTGAAAGCTGGTTTGCTCATTTAACAATTGTATTAGCTTTCTGCATGCGATGAGGCAACTGAGTTCTGTTCACTGGGGATTTAACTTTTAGATTTATATGCAGAATATTAATGTGCTGTATGAATGTGTTTTGACTAATCGATCAATTGATCAATATCAGTAGGTCAGCGGATCAGTTGATTAATTGATTGATTCAATGATTCATTGATACAGATAGTTGGATCAGCTGTTGTTAATGTGAAATGGCTTTGCTGCGATTCATATTCTTTATTTTTTGGGCCGATCGTTAAGCTGTTAACTTAAAGGTTTGGCCCTTACTATGAGTTGTTATATGTCTGTCTGCCTGTCCTCTGTCAACTGTGGATAAAAGCAGGATAACTAGTGAGTTTTAAGTTTATTTTTAAGATGATGCCATGTGCCAAATTTCATGCATATTTATCCATTGGGACTTCTTGGCAAATGGGTGAAATACACGCATAATTTCTGTTTATGTGTGTATGCCTTATTTTTTGGTCACGTCATCTACAGGTCAGAACCCTCTGCGGATTTTCACACGTTGTGGCGCAAATGACGCTGTCTCGATTTAAAACTGTGCTTCTCTGGGGGCTGAATAGATGATATTATTTAGCAGTGATGTGGGCAATATCAGCTTTTTATGATTTTTGCTCGTTCCTTGGTGAGTCGGTTCTTAAATACTGTTAACGTCACAACTGGTGTATAAACTGCTGTGTGTTTGTATGTTATCAAGTGACACAAGCGTTGTCGACTGCGGTCGGTTCTACCAACCGTGAGGAAACACCGTCTGAAGTGGTGTCCGTACAACAGACTGCAGCAGCACTTGAGCCCAGTGGTGACCAGGGAGTCTCTGGCAACATCCAGCAGTCAGCAGCAGCTGCAGCAGCAGGCCAGCAGCCGTCAGCAGCTGTGGTGGACATGGCTAACAACCAGGAACAGTACGAAGTGGCCAGACAAGAGGCTTCGGCAATGGACAACCAGGACGAGTCATCAAACATGATAACTATCACTGGTACAGTGTGTCTTCTAGCATTCGCCGCGATCATGATGATGATGATTTCTTGCATTTTTATTTTTAGTTATCCATAGTTAAGTAACGGTCGAGCTCTTGGTACAAGTTGTCGTCTCTCTGTCTGTCTCGGATGTATTGTGGCTAAACGGCGCGAGATAGGGCCTAGGTTGCTATTGATCACTAATAGGTAATAGCATATGCCTTTTTGGATGCAATGAAAATCATCGATCTTGGATGACTTCCAAGGTCACTGACAAACAGTATGCTTGGCTATCCTAGCAACAGATGCCATTTGGTAGGTGCCTTTGTACTTGTACGGTTCAGTGACACACTGTGTCGGATGGTGGTCCCTATACTATTTGCCTGTCTCCATATGATTCATATCGACCTTAAAACATTCAAGTCCTTCTTAGAAACACTGCTATCATATTATAATCGGTGATTTGTTTTCTTTTCAGACACTACATTACCCAGCTTAATATTAATCACTGCCTTGTTGTGTCTATTTTTTGTTTTATCAGATTATTGGTTTCGATGGCAGTCAATGCTATACATTTCTTATATATTTATTGTCTTATTGTTGATTGTCTTAATAGTAATGTTGTGTCTAATTGGCATGATTCTGTCAGTGTACACATAATTGTACTTAAGCGAACTATATTATCGTTTTTTGTCAATCGTGTGTAAATTTAGGCAGTCTGATTAGGGGCGAGTGCCTGAGTAATCTATTTTAGCATTGACTTCTTCTGTTGCATGTTCTTATGTTATTGTTGTTTGTTGATATCCTAACCTTACCTTCGGGTGGGTAGTCTGTTGCACCCACCCAGCACTGAGACTGTGTCAGTTTTGACCAATGCACATCCTCGAATGTAACCAAAGGTAACAGTAAACGGCTTTGAAGCCACGGATGGCTGTGAAGCCGAAAGCAGCATTAAAGGTCCATGGCCACAGTCAAACTCACTTGTGAAATTTATGTAGATCTGACTTAAACATTTCACTTTGCATATATAATATGTTAATTTAACCTTTATAAATATATGAAAATAATCACAAATTGTAACAAAGTGCAGCGTTACGTTACGTTGTGCAAAATAATCTATCTAGGTCAGTGGCCAGAAGTGACATCACCACGTGTACCCAGTCACTGTTTACCAATTAATTTTGATATTTTTAATGGCAAAAAATACTGTATCGCATGACAACTGCAGCAGTACATAGGTAGGCAATGTGATTTTATAATGCTTATGTTCTGTGCGTATTTCACATTGACTACGGGTACATGCGGTGACGTCATCAGCCTGTTAACATGGCGTCTCATTTTCTGCATCGTTTTCGTAAATCATAGATTTCAAATGTAAGTTTCTTCATGTTGACAAACACTGGGTGCCGATATTACTGTCAAAATTCTCAGAAAATTATGCTGTTTTAGGAAAATGGTAAGTTAATTTTGGTGTCCATGGACCTTTAAAGACAAAGATTAGCCAATACATTAGCACTGGTAAAGCGTACGATAACTGCTCATGTAAAGCTGGTTTGCACTTGTTTGGCTCCTGTTCTACGGATATCAGAAATCTTTTGGGTCTTCAGGGCACTTGGCCCCACGACCAGGTCAAGGTGGTTGACCGTGGTGGGGGTTTGCTGATATCATCAATGCAGTAAAAACCGATGTATGTGTGTATGTCACAGAATTGACATCGCTGAACACGGACAATGTCGAAGACGATGACAATGAAGATGTTGCTTCTACCAGCAAAGGTTCTTTTTACGTACTAATAAATGCTTCTCTTACTTTGAAATTGACAAAATTATGTGGCTGGCTCATATGTTAATGCTGTTATAAATAATTCATCTTTTCCACTTCTGATAAAAATTATTGTATTTCCCACAGTTACTCTAAGTTACGCCTCAGTCTGTAGAAGCTGCTTGCCGTCAATTCTTAATAATTATAACATTGATAATACAGATTCTAAAGATGCATAGGTGCTTTATGATACTAGGGTAAGGTAAATTGAACACGTGGGTTTTTTTTGGGACCAGGACATTTGTGCGTGTCATTGCTTTGATTTAAACATTAAAAAGGTTAAAGTTGTTGATGAGAAACCCATTGCAGAGCTAGGTACATCATCTGCCAGGGGTGTAGGATATTTCCTCCTAGACATGTTCCCCCTCCTGGTCGGTGGCACTTTGGCATTTCCCCCTCTTGTTTTTTCAAAGGTGGAGTTGCTTTTCGCGTTGCAAGGAATCTCTGCTCAGACTTGGCACTGATTATTATCATTATTATTAATAATAGAACATTTATGTAGCGCATTATCATAGCATTATCATAGTGATTCTGATAATATGTAGTTACTTGCCTAGGGGGGACGTCCTAGGCACTCGAAAAGTAGGGGGAACGTACAGGTGGGGGAAATGTCTACGGGAGGAGGGAAACGTTTGCGGTTGACAGGCCCAGGGAGGGAAATGACCATCTCCCCTGCCACCTCACATAGGTGAATGTTTTGGTGGAAATGATATGCATCGTTATAGCTTGTATACCACAAACAAACAAAGATATCAGCCATATATATTATGTGGCTGTCCAGTCCACTGTGTAACACTCACTCCGACACTAACATTAAACGTTTTGAACTGAAAATTAGCAAGCCAATTATTTTTGTTGTAGGAATGTTTACATCTTTTTTGGTTTCTGTACACTTATTTGTTTTTTTTACTTTACCGACGGACAAATGAACAGCCGGGCGGGACCCGCAGTGCTGTGCTTGCAGCCTTTGAAGACTACTGTGTCATGTGTTTGCTGTGTAAATTTACTTATTTACTTGTGTACAGAGCCCGGTGGTGACGGCCAGCCGGTGGCACGTTCATCGTTCATCGTTCATCGTAATCTTCCCAACCCGACAGCTGCAAAGCCCAACAGCAAGCCTGCGAAGAAAAGTATGCATCTTTGTTATGATGAGTGATGGCAAAATGGACTCGTTTCTTTGGTACAAGGCATAGTTGCAGCGTATTATAAATCTGCCTTTATTTTTGCTTCCTAAACAATTAACGTTTGTCAGACACAAAGACTGAAAATGAAGTATTTTGGGGTAATCTCACAAAAGTCGCTGTAACTATTGTTTGCTTTGGCGGATTTAACTGAAATTTGGCACCTTGATTGCCAATAAATGATGCATTGTTGAAGTACAATTTTGCCAAAATCTGATGTTTTTGTTGGAGTTTTGCAAACGTACAGTTTCCAGAGGTGTTAACTTGTGTATGTTATATTGGCAACGAAGATATTTTGTCATTGATATTCAACCATTAATAACTCTGCTAGGAAATAATATTTTTCAACAAAATTTGTTGTTTGCTTTAGCAATTCATTGCGGAGTATGTGTACAAAATTTTATTCAGATTCGTTCAGATTTGATATTTTTATTGTACGATGCCTAAGGAGTTACTTTTTTCCATACACAGTGTAGAAGTTTATTTGTTGTTGTTCATCAGGTTTCGTGCCAACAAGATCGCTGTTTGGCGATGAGTACTGCTACATCATGGATGCTAAGTCCGTGGGAAACCTTGGACGTTATTTCAATGTAAGTGATGCTGCTACTACTACTGTCATGTAACAAAACGTAAAGTACTTCCCGATCCTTAAGGCCCATTGGGTGGCGCTGATCTCCATTTCGTAAGGCCCTCAGCCAGACACCAGTTTACACTACGAGACCACGGAGACGTGGCTAGCGCATCCCGCAGCGTGCCTGTTTCGCTGGTACTCGTTGTGTTTATCCACGGAGGGATGCCAGGCTGAGTTGACCTGGGTGGCTGGTTACACACCGGGATGGTCACCCATCCAAGTACTAACCGGGCCTGGTGTTGATTAACTTCGTTGATTCAATCAACGACACTACCAACTGAGCCAGACTACCACCATCTGTCGGGGGTACTTGAATTAGGTAATGTTTTGCTTGCCAGTGGTCAAAGCGAGGTATGTGATCTTATGTGGGATAGGTAAATTGGGTACCATCCTACTTGGCTACGGTTAAGTTGGAGCATGTTCACTAATGCTGTGTGATCCTATATGGCAGCTTTATAGCTCTTTGGTGGATTTCCCGTAGAGCTATTGACACCCATTTAACTTCCATTAATGTCTACTAAGGCATTCCTGGACATGCAGGAAACAACAGTCTAAGACAAAATGACGTGTGATTGAATTCTAACTCAGCTGGAACTGCATTCTTAAAACTTCTCGTAAAGTAACAAGTGCTGTTAAGTGCTTATTAAATAGAGACTTTTTTTTAACCAAAATATGCTGATATTTATCATCATCATCAGGTGCAGTCTTGTGTAGGCCAAAGACCTATTGTCTGATCCATAACCTGGCTCGAAACTTGTTATTGTTGGATTTCTGTGAAAGTGTATTAAGAGTCTTGTTACTTTAAGACACAGTGCAAGAATTAGTCTATTTCTTTAATCTGACACTTGCTGATTGACTTTTTTCTTATCCACAGATAAGAAAGTGAACTGAAAACTGATTAGAAAATCTTTAATCTTTTTGGATTAAGAAAAATGCATATTCATGTGCATTGCATGCAGCTTTCTAGTGTTAATCGGTAATGTTCATATTAACTTTGGTACTATCTGGTAACATGTTCAATTATTTTTTTATCTGGTAGTGGCTTGATGGTGTAACAGTAACGGGCCGGACTGGTGACTGAAAGGTCCCAGGATCGACTCCGAGCCAGAGCACTGCCAGGTAACAACCTTGGGCAAGTTGTTCACACACATGTGCCTCTGTTCACCAAGCAGTATAATTTGGTACCGGTCAAAGGGTGGTGACGCTCTGCGGCTGGGAAGGTCTGGCATCACACTGGTTATGCATCACGGACTCAAGTGGTCTATCCACCTACGGGCCAACGACCAACGCATGGTAGATGAGCACCCCATCTATGCTTCTCATGGGGCACGGCGTGGTTTGCCTTTGCCTTTGGTAGATAATTGCAAATGTTGATTCTTGGAAAAAGATAAAACCGAAGTTAGACTTTAGTTCATGTTTGCAATTATCTTGGTATTTGTTTTAAGAGAAAGCATTACGTACTGCGTTAGTCCTGTCTCTAGATGAAACATGAACTCGCGTAATTTAAATGTTTGTGTTTGTGTGAGTAGCACAGCTGTGATCCTAACCTGTTCGTTCAAAACGTGTTTGTTGACACCCATGATCTGCGCTTTCCGTGGGTCGCATTCTTCGCGCAGCGGTAAGTCGAACTACGTACCTTTGTACGTACATGCATAGCATTGCATATATGATTTTTACACAGCTGCGATGTTTTACAATGTAATGTAAAAACAATTTGATATAGCACCAGTGATTTTTTCATTGTCAGTTTTGAATTAGAAGTGCTGTGTTGGCGCTGACCTGTCCAGGTGCAGTAGACTGTGGTAGTTCAGTGTTAAGCCTAGATTTAAAAGTGTCAAAGTACTACATAGACAATAGACATGGTCGTTGTCAGCTGCGCTCTGCCAACTCGAGGACATGTGTCGTCAGAAGGACCTGCAGCAGCTATGGAGATAGATGCTTTGCTGCTGCAGGTCCGAGGCTGTGGAACAGTCTGCCAGCTCATCTGAGACAAACTGACATTAACTTTGAACAGTTTAAATGGCAGTTAAAGACATTTTTGTTCGGGCGTTGAGAGCGTGGCGCATTGTGGCTATTGTTAAATTGCGCCTTCTAAATAATCTTACTTACTTACTTACTTGCTATACTAGCTGATCTAGTGTTCGAAGATAGTTTGTTCCGGAGACTAGGAGCAGCGATGGAGAAGGAACAAGAAGAGAAAGTAGTAACTTAGCTAGGGGGTTGAACGTAAATTTCTGGTAGGCTGGTATTGGGTTGCCTATGTACACTGGTAGTTAGAGATTCTGTTGTGCTTTGACTTCAAAATATGATAACGTTATACATTAAAATGGTGCAATCCCATATGGCAGGTGATGCGCTGTAGCTCTGAGGCGGGTTCCTGGTTGTTGGCGTGGCATGGCAGTAACATGCTGTGTTCGATCAGTGAAGCTGCTCTACGCCAGTCCGGGTTAGGACTCGGATGGGTGACTGTGGCTTCGCGGGCAGGTAAACCATCTCGATATGTAACCAGCCACCTAGGTCAACTCAGCCTTCCATCCCTCTGGGGTAGGTAAATCGAGTACTGACCTATCTGGCTGTGACTGATTTGCCCCTTGCTACAGAATTTTGATATTTCTTCGAAACTTGGTCGAAGTAGATCATTGGCTTGATGATGTTATTAATATCACATGAAAAATCAAACTAAACTGCCTAAAACTGTGGGTCTTACTTTGGCAGAATTTTCTGCGGAAAAGTCCGGGCTCTATTGATGAGACTGTTGTGTTTATATGATGCAGTCTTATCAAGGCCGGGTCGGAATTGACTTGGGATTACAGCTACGAGGTTGGCAGCGTGCCTGACAAAGTTCTCTACTGCTACTGTGGCTCGTCCGAGTGTCGCGGCAGGCTTCTTTGATTTTACCTCTTTCCGCAGTCACTCACTGTGTTCCAGTACATTTGGCTTGATGATGACAATAAAGAAAAGATTCCTGCACAACAGAAACAGAGCTGTGCTACTTCTGAACAATGGTGACAAAATTAGCAACAGTTGTGGCAATGTGCCGCAAATAATCTTCAAGAACATTCTCGGGAAAAATGATTGAACTGTACTAAAAATAATTGCATTTGTTTCTGGGGTTCTTCGTATTGCTGCAGACTGTGCGGTTTCATTGGATAGGCCATTCTGTTTCATGCTGCTATGATTTGCCAGAATGTTATGGTAGACTGCTGTAATTTTGTGACTATTTCTGGAGTCTGGTCCAGCTTCTTATTTTCCAGTTTTAATTTGTGTTATTGTAATTAAGGTTCGGTTGACTGTATCGACCTCTGTGCGAGTGTCGTATTGGTGTTTTAGTGTTGTGTTTGTAATTGTCGCTTCGTGTTTAGAGATGAGGTGCTGTATTGCTACAGTACATTGTCAGTAAGGACCGCAGATTTACACGGGCGTGGAATTTTGAGATGAGTCGTGGAATTTACCTCTTTTTGCCGAATTTTTATGTCTCGGTTGAATTTTGCAGAATTGGTGATGGCCAATGATTACTTTTGTTTTCCAGTTTAAATCAAACTGTGAAAAGCTTTCTAAGAAAATTGTGACCAATCTGCCAATCTTTTAAATATATTGACTTCTTCAGCAGTCAGTAAAATATTCCTACCACCGATGAGGCATGATCAGTGATTATTGAACACATAGACAGACGTTTATATACTTTAAATAATTGCATAAGTCATTAATTTTTTTCACAAACAGGACACGGCAGAATTGGAACAATTTGCCGCCATGAGCCACGGAATTTTGCAAACTGGCATGGGGAATTTGGATAAACCTGTTGCAAAAAACTGCGGTCCCTAGACTGTAATTAGTGCTAGATTTGGCTAGCTGATACTCATTCAGGGTGGCCACAAATCTGGAATACTCCGAAAAATTTTTGAACCTGGGAAACTCTGCAAATTGTCGGGAATTATGTGCGGCGTTAAGGAAAAATTATGACAAACAAAACTGTCACCAGATGTTGTTTCTGGGGCGCAAAAATGATCTAGAATACGTTTGTGGACCCCTCAGGGGGAGCTCACAGTACTCTCCATTATTACAATTAGGCCTACTTTTGTTGTGATAACCTGTGGAATAAAGTAAGCTTATGGCTCTGAAAAAGCCTGGAAAACTTACGGGATTTTCTCTCCTACTTTGTGGCCACCTTGTCGTTGCAGTTGCGGTTGATTGAACATTCTCGACGTTTGTATCGGTGTCTCACTTGAATGCTAGTCCAAACTTGATTTTGGCTAATTTCTTTGCCAGCTGTTTAAGGCTTACATCATAGTAGTTGGAAGCAGTGACGGCAGTAAGAAATGACTTCATTGCTAGTCGACATTCTTTGTACTGTAGTTTTTTTTGTTGTGTTTAGCTTTATTATATGCCCATCTTAACAGGCCACATTACAGGCCTTGCACGTCTGTCTGTCTGTTCGTCCGTTCCGTGCAGGTTTTTAACCGAATAACGAAAAAAAGATGTAGAAAAGCCAAATTTGTGTTAACGTTCTCCGGAGCAGGAATAAGCGTTGGGGCTGACGCTAAGTTCCTTTGTGCAGTCAATGACAGGATAGAGAACTTGCCCATTCTGCTGTTCTATTTGACGCAAGCCGAACACACTGAAAATACAAGTCGAGGTCAAAAGGTCGTCGTCTGTTGATTCATTTCATTTTTTTACTTGTGATATGATTCATTTGCTTTTTTTGCGTAGACTTTCTTTAGGCATTTGACTTTTTTTGCTTTTTATTTAAGTCAAGCAATTCACTTGGCCTGACTTTTCTGTTACTTTACGTCGAATATCAGCAGAAGTGTCGCACCAGTTTGACATCTTGGATAGTTTTCTGCAGTGGTAAGGGAAAACGCGGGGGTACTGAATTTTACCCATCTTGTTTTTTCAGCCTGTATACTTCTTCCATTGGAAATCAAGCTACTCTGAAGAAAATTAGTACAATTAGTGCCACCAGATGTCAGGTTTTTAGGCTAAAATGCACCGAATTCGATTTTCGCTGGGGCTTCATACCAGATCCTGGGAGGGGTGTTTGCAACGCTCCCTATGCCCCTAACTATTTTAAAGGGCCTACTCCTAAGGAAGGGACGAAGGGGAGAGGAGGGTGGAAAAGGGTAAGTAGGGGAAGAAATGGGGAAGGGAAAAGGAAAGAGAAGTGCAGTTGCTCCACTTCTTTAATCCTACTTTGACCACTGGTTTTCTGTTGGCTGTGAAGCTTTGAGTTAAGCTGTTGATCTTAGCAACATCAGTAATTTGTCATTACCTACAGGGTTGGCCAAAAACTGACACCCTTTTAAGTTTCTTCTTTTTTTGATGCGTTATATTTGCATTTTTTGTTTACTCACGTGTCTGTTTATTTGAAAGTGTCATTATTGCTTAGTTGTTTGTCTGCTGATATAAACAAGTTCAATTTTTTATGTGATGATGGTTAGGTTCATTTCGAAGATGCTGTTCGCTTAACACTCTGCATGTGGAGAAATACTGGGGTTCCAAAAGAGTTATGAAAATCTTTCCGAATAAATGTTCACTTTTTAAACTGCGGAAAAATAATAGCAATGTTAACGTTGTTCAGACAGTGAATTTCTGGTGTTTTGCAGTTTTTGTGGCAGTGTATTGACGTAGTTGAAAAGGGTGTTACTTTTCGGCCCACCTAGTAGTTGCTGTTATTCATAATTGTCGTTAATTATGCTAATTGCATTATGCTGTTATTTTAGTTTCTGTCGGTCAACAGTGACATCGAGTGATGTTGTTTCAGATTTGCTCTAGCCATTTTTTTCTTGAAATGCAAAAACATTATTATGGCACTGTTTGAAGTTGGGAAAAATGTTCCAGATCTAGTAAATGATGAATTGATTATTCATTACTTTAGGGACAGAATAGTTATAGCAAATCTATATGAATTTCATATTCATTGCCATTGCCATATTCAACGGTACAGTCGCTGACTCTCTACGACGTACCATTTAGCCACAACACCGCACGATTGGCATAGCAGAGTGCGTAATGACCCTTCAAGGTCATCCAAGGTCGATGGTTTTTCGGGTCATCTGAAAGGGCTTATGCGACTTTCTATTAGTGATCAATAGCAACCTTGGCCCTATCTCTCACCGTTTCTAAGACATATCAGTTAAAAAACGCGCAGTTTTTTAACTACTTCGCCTTCAACCCCAAATTTGAAAATGTTTCTCTTGCCATAGATCGCTGAAATTTTGCGTGCGAAGAGCCATAATACAGGGCTAATTAACCTTGTAATAAGTTTTCCGGTAAGACTTAATATTTGGCCGCAATACATGCGTTACAGAGTACAGACAGACGACGACAGACAACAAAAACGCAGTAGCCAGTCAGACGTCAGAAGACGAAATTCTTGAGTCAGTCATTAATGATGCCGTCGCAAGCTCACGTAGGCCTACAAGACGTGTTTGGGTTGCGAATCCAGATTAGGCCTACACTGCTAGAACTTCTTGCGAATCTTATTAGGCCTAAATGCAGCAAGGCCGCATTTTAGATGTCTGGTTTGCGCACATTTTAACGTTCACTCGGAAACTTGAGGCGTGTACATAGCGACAGGAATGACCTGAGCTGAAATACCAAAGTTGCGTTGCACGTACGTTATTAAACCCACAAACTAGCATTTCAGTTTATTATCTTCGCTTCGTACATGTTTTATACGGATGCACACCATACGCAACTTGCAATCGTTTCCTGTTATAAGTAGCCTTCTGGACGGACTAGGACAGGTTTTCATCTCGTAATCGACGAGCGTATATACCCGCAGGATCAATGGTCTCAGGGGTGTCTACGTCCATTGAGGAATACGCTCAAAGCGCATTACTTATCTCAAGGAGGGCAGCATTAGGACTTTAGGGGAAGTTAACGGAGAGTCATCGTTCCACCAGAAGTGTTTTGTGAGGCAAAAAATGCACCAAATTCATTTTCAGCCAGGGATCCGCCCGGACCCCAATGGTTAATCTTACAACGGTCTCCATGCAGATCTCCCAATATGCCGTGGAGGAAAATATCCTTTCCCATACTTTATCCATTCGACGCCTCAATTTCTTTTCTTTCTTCGAAATTTTTCTGCATCCATTCCCAAATAAGGATACCGTCTTATGTCATATAGGGGACAATGCGGCACTTGGCTAAGCTTGACGTGGGCGGAGTTCGAGTCGACGTTGAAAGGGGAAGGGAGAGGTGGAATAAAGTTAAACATTGGAAAGATGTATGTGGGGGGGGGCTTGCGTAGTGTGTCCAAGAGAAGATAGACGCCCCTAGGTGGCGTAGTTAAGGGGAGGGGGCAGGGGACCAAGCCTCCACCCCCAATCCTTCAGACAAGACATAAGCATACGTTTCAACTGCACTAAATGTGCCAATTTGGTCAGTTGATTCTTTGGAAAATAATAAAATCGTTGCCAACAGATCTCGTATTTTAAAGTTAAAATGCACCCAATTCGATTTCGAGTGCATGGGCTGGATTTTATGGGTCCTACTTCTAAGAGAAGGGAGAGAAGAGGAAAAGGAAAGAGATTGAAGAAATGAGTAAGAAGGGGAGAAATGGTGAAGGAAAAGGAGAGGGATGAAAAATTTAATGGGAAAGTAAAGGGAAGGGGAAGGAAGGTGAGTCCCCAATTCAGATTACTGGCTACGTCACTGCACAGGATTTCAGCTGCAGCGTGTTTATGAAATCCATTCTTTGCTGACGATGCCGAACGTTGGTTGCCTGCTGCTGCTGCTGTTGCTGTAACCGCTATACGAGCCGATCATTTCACGTCTAGGCCACTTCGTTGTTATCACGGCGACACCGTCTGATACGATCAGTGGGAGTAGGAACACTTCACTGACAGGTAGGCCAGCTAGTTGCGATAACGCTTTTTTCATTGACGCTGATTTCAAAAGTCGCGAATTGTATATACAGGTCGTTAAAAGTCATTGGATTTTTTTCTATTTTCCAGCATCTGGAAAGTCTGAATAATTATCATTTTTCCGAAGTCGTTACAGCGATACGAAAATTTTTATGGTGCTAAGAATATCAAGCACAATTTGGTAAAAATATCACAGTAACAGGTCTGAAAAATGTACTTTTAAATCGGGTAGGCCTTTATGTGGGCAGTATTACTGTTCATGTCTACAGATTATATTTGTTAACAGTGATGTCAAAGCTGTCACTATAGCACAAGAATTGCGAGGTTTCACCGCGGGTTAACGACGTGTAAACCTATTACAGTGCTAATAATGAGCTGCCAGGATAAAATTATTTTAGCTTACGTAGACTTTTCTCTACACCCACGTTTACTGTTCACGTAGGCCTACAGGTCTCCTCTTAGGCTACTTAGCACCCCGTAACTTGAGAATAAAAAAAATCTGGAAAAATTCCTCCACCAGCATGAAGTTGTCATCTCGACATTCAAGTGGACCACTGGTATTTCTGAAAATAAAAAAAATATCAACGCCAAGGGCTACGCAGTCTCCGTAACTTTCGAAAAAAGGTCGTCCGAAATTAAAACTGACGGACAGACAACTTACGGTAGCATTACCACGCTTTGTATTGCGTATACTGCGTCGCGCGGTTATGAAAAAAACGCACAATACATCGGCTTAAGCAACAGACGTTGGAAATTGAATAGTAAAATAAATGTAGGCCTACCTTATTTAGCATTGCCGTTTTATTGTCAATGATGAAACATCATATAAAAATACAGTGTGGCGTGTGTTCTGTAGGCCTAAGCAACAACGTCAATTGGGTCTGAATTTCAATGATGAAGTTTATTCGCCATGACATGCAGTAAAAACAGACAAAAAAGCCATGCAGTACAATGTAACAATAGACAAATCAGTGAGTCCAAATACGACAGTAAAAACACACACAAAAAAACTAACTACTAGGCCTGCTTAAAAACTAATTACTTTTACTGCACAGCTAAAATGTTCAAATATTTTGTGACGGATGTCCTGTTCAGAACAAATGTCAATCATAACGTCTAAGTCATAACACATTGATACAAATTCTACAGATTGACTGTACGAGATAAAACACTGTTTAAGAACTCCATTATCATGTCTATGTAAAAGCCTATGTAAAAACAGAAATTTCTTTAACAAGCATATATGCCTAAAATCCAGTAAATGAATAGCAGACCAATCCTATTTTTGGGCGAAAGATATGACGTCAGCCAAGTCGCTATCTGTATTTCGCCAGCGGTTTAACAATTTTCTTCACAAAATCATTTCTGTTTTCCTAATTATTAACTACTATTAAACTGACTACTGGAAAATAGTTCAGGCCCCTATAGTTACTATTTTGGCCAGACTCTAAACGGTTTCGACTGATAGACTGCTTGACTGGCGTGAACAGACGTCTACGCCTGTTTCAGTTCTTTTTTTGTGTTGCGCTAAGTTTTACTGCCGACTCTTTTAAACCGGACGAGTATTAATGAGTATAAATGTACAAAACATCAGTTTATACACTTGTTAACGGCAACATTTAAGGACTCGCACATCGAAAACAGCAACAATTACAAAAGGTGATATTGCCCGCATCATACTGACTGTGTGTCAATGTGCTGCTGAATAATATCACCTTTTGTAATTTTTGCTGTTTTCGATGTGCAAGTCCTTAAATGTTGCCGTTAACAAGTGTATAAAC
>Ga0056128_1003525_pt1 | contig 19245 bp, 7 predicted proteins | sample WorMetLIZISLAND2_FD_71113 | JGI IMG/M metagenome (GOLD analysis project Ga0056128, IMG submission 71113) | Marine gutless worms symbiont microbial communities from Max Planck institute for Marine Microbiology, Germany - Olavius geniculatus... ... | reverse complement strand
ATAATGTTCTGCTCCAGACCAATCCAGGCTGCACCAGTCGCTTCTTGACTTCACAAACATTCCTAAACTTCATCTGGTAGACACACTGCTGCATGACAGTCAAACCTTGTAATAGACCAGCCCACAAATTAGGATAAATGTTATTTATTGATGTTATTTCATTCATTTTAACATGTATTATGCTTTGTCTGTTTTCCCCAGGTAGTGCAAAAGCAGACGTTGGGTAAAGTAAAAAATAAAACACTTATTTAATAGCCAGTTGTGTGAGAAATATTTCTGCCAAAAATTACTAAAATCTGCTCATCATTCTTCAAGTTACAATTGATAATGTTGGGGATGTTTTTTCATGTTTTCTGTTTATTTCAACACATATTTTGCTTGATCTGCTTTCCCTACATAGTGCAGAAGCATACATTGGGTGAGGTGGGAAACTGAATGGTCATTTGACGGCAAGTTGTGTCAGGAATATTCATACCAAAAATTATCAAAATTTGATAATTGTTTTTCAAGTTACAGTCAAAAATGTTGGGGATGTTTTTTGAGACACAGTGTACATGGTAGCATAAAAAATGAAAACTCAATTCCACAGTGGCAAATTTGACTGCAGCCTATAAACTTCACTCCAGTTTTTAAAAAAATCTCAAATCTTAGCAAAAACGACTTTCCATTCAACACTTTTTAACGGTTAAACCAATATAACTCAGTGATTATCATAGTTGAAAAAGTTTGTGAGTAAAAAACAGCATTTGTGACTAATCGTACACAACAACTGTATGCAATGCATTTGTCTAATGCCACAGTAATTACGCAGATTTCACATCACAACTGTAACTTTTTTCAATCTCCAATAGCTGAAGTCCTTCAAACTTGTGTTAGGATTGCTCCGTGTTTAGATTCCGCAACTTCTGATGTAATATCAATAATATTAAATAACTAAGTTGCCTGTATTTACAAGTGTTAATTGCACATGGTTTACATTAGATAAATAATATACACAAAGTTAAAACACAGTATAATAATACAAACAACAAAAATACACAGTTACAATGGCAAAACATTATGTACAAAAACTTAAAAAATACTTGTAAAGTTGTACCGTAATTAAAAATGGCATTAGAGATAAAACTTTTCATGAAACTGGAGGTTTTTCAACTGATAGGAAAGAGTACTCAACAATCTTACCAAAAATAAGACAACTAGTTTTCCAGCAACTAAATCTTTGCGAGCGAGCATATGATTGGCATTGGATCCCTTGTTGACATCTACTACATCAATGTTGATGACAATACCTGCACCATCTACAACAATCACTAAAACATTATGGCACACATTCTGTACAAAGAATGCACAGTGTCGATGTAATGTGCACAAGTTAATCACTAAAATGGCACTCGGAGAGAGCAAACCTCAGCCTATTTTAGACGTCAATTTTGCACGTTGTGTTCTCCAGATGGTAGTACCTCATTCAGCTAAATGTTTCTCCTATCCAGAAATGCTAAAAAATCCTTCAATCCTATCCCATGCTAGTTCTAGATGCTGACTCAGATAACCACCAAAATCTAACGGCCTCTAAGTAGAACAAAGTCTAACTTTCCCTGAAAATTTCAGCCAAATCCAGGTCTGCAACTTTCTGTGTAATCCTGCTAAGAAACAGACTAACAGATGAACAAATAAATACCAGGGGCAGTATGCATTACCACGTCGTAAATTAGTTTGGACGTAAGGCCTACGTCACGACTAACTACTTCCAAACTAGAAAGTTACGTTCGACGACATGCAAAACGCTGTCGTAGCAAGTGACTAGCTAGTCACGATGTAGTTGACCACCGGTAGTTTGACTCTGGAATTTCCTGGCATAAACGTGCCCAGCCTCGCTCAGCGTGCAGCTAAAAAAGACATAGGCAAACTTGTCGTCTGCTGCAATCTCAGGTGTGCTTGGATCTAATTACCGCTCCACGGCCTAAGTAAGAATGTGCGATGCAAATAAATGAAACGTATCGAACGCTAAATGTTTTATTCAGCAACTTTGAATACTGGAATTAGTTTAAATAGCATAAGTGACTCGCCAGAAATTATCTACGACACATGACATGATTGCAACTGCTCCTTAGCGATGCCAGTTTACATTGACAATGACTGACTAAATATGTACGACAGGTCGCTGAAGCAACTAGACTTAGTTTGGATGTAGGCTCTGACTAGTGCTACGACGTCGTAATGCATACCGACATAGCACTACGTCTGACGTAAATTGATTTTAGTTTGGGAGTAAAGTTACAACATTGTTATGCATACGGCCCCAGGTAACAACAGATATCACATAACCTCCTTAGCAGAGGTGACTGCAACAACATCAAGTCTAAGATGGCAGACCTGACTCTGGTGCTAAAGAACCCATGAGCAGAAAGGCACATTCGTTTCTGTTGGCATTCTGAGCCAGTCTAAGAGCCAATCTAATCGCTGTTTCATCCAAGTACACCAACGGATTCCTGTAACATTTGTCATATTACTTCAGGCTTCATAGCAAACTGAAAGGACAAAATTCAAGGACTTTCAACTTGGACCTAAAATTGCAGTTTACAAGTACCAAAAATATCGATAAAAATACATAATATCATACTCACACTACATCAAAATTTAGAGTGAAATATATACTTTAGTGTACTCACCGATACTGCACTAAAAATGAAAAAAAGCAGATTATTGGTTTTAAAGTAAACAAGTGAACTATAACCAAGTGGTGGTGAATGCCAAATTTTACAATCAAAATTTTAATATGCAAAAATTTCAAAATATGAAATATTCAAATTCAAGGACTTTTCAAAAACTTTCAAAGACCTACTCTGTTTACAAGGACTTTCAAGAGCCTGGATTATTTTTCAAAATCCAAGGACTTTTAAAGACTTCTCAGGGACCCTATAAACCTTGTTACTCTCTTAACTACTGCCAGCTGTATCCTTCAATGTGCATCTGTCATTTAGTCAGCCAGTCTGTCAATCAATCAATCAGAACATATTTATACAATGGCATATGTCACTAAAGAATATTAGATGCATTAACAATACAACAGCCTACCAACAGTCAGCCTAGCACTCACAGCATTACCAATAATGCTATTGCCTCCTTGCTCAAAGTTAGGCAGAGACACGTGATTTTTTGCAACAATATTGACAGCATTGTGTATTTTAATGCAGTGCAATACAGCCATATTCTCCCACTACTGAAATGCAAAATTACTCATCACTTATGCTTCAATAATACGCACATAAACACATGTTCAAGCGAATTAACCTGCACTGGGTAATGCTGACAAATACTGGAGGTCCAACATCTCGATGGTCCCAAAGTGCAGCTCGAGAGATAGGAAATGAAAGTGATGCACATGCTGCAGTCTTTTCACGTGTGTTACTGCCAACATATTTTAAACATAATGTTGCAATTCAAATAATTACCACTTAAGACAGAAGCCGTAATACTGACAAGATACAATTAGCTACAATATAACTAATAATAATAGTAAATAATAACAGAAAGAACAGAAAGAAATTTGTATAGTGCCAGTATGTCGATTGATTTCAGAGGCACTAAGTTTGTGGAATTTTCTTAAGTTATAAAATTTTAGAATTTGTAGAAAGAGTTCTAAGCAATCCTTGAAAATCTCATCGTTTCGTAAATTACACTTTTACAATATTCCATTTTGTATTTCAAAATCATGACAAAGAATAAACAGTCACTTGTAATTTTCAATGCTGTAAACAGTTCTATGTAAAATTGTCAATGTACGTTCAAACTGTTGAGTCTTCATATAGGCTCAAAAACTTTTTGTCATGTTCAATATGTTAAATGAGTCTTGCAGATCAGCTAGATGAACAATTCTATCTCAATCTATAAATGTCTACTGGTACTTAACGCAAAAGTGTCCCATCAAAACCAGAAACAACAAAACCGGAATCATCACAACCAAGAATGACAAAACCAAGAAACAGTGATCTAAGCTAAGGTTAAGAAAATAGGGTTAAAAATAGGATTAAGATTAAGGATTAGGTATATAGGAATAGGGTTAGAACTTAAAGTTATTAAAGTTAGAGAGAGTGCTATAGATTGGGATCAGGGTTAGGAATAGAACTAAAGTTGAAAAATAGATAACAGTCATACAGATATGGATGAGGTTAAAGATAGGGCTATGGTAAGGATTAGGTTCAAGGTTTGTATAGTGGGGTCATTTTGTCATTTCCAATGTTGTCTTTCCTGATTCTGACAGGGAACCAATGCAAGTTGGAAATGAGCAAAAAGTTCATAGTAGACGTAAATTGACTAACAATAAGTGTCTACTGTTATTCAATTAAAGACTTCAACTATCAATTAACCAAAGAGTTTCACTACATCCATAATATTATGTTTGTGATTAATGATTTGGCAGTTGAGTGCCAGCTGGTGAATGGCCACGAAGAATCAAAGTTCAATTTTTCCCATTTTGCCACAATCAATGCGGTATCTTAATAGCAGTAAAATTACAATGCACACCCAGTATTCGTGTTTTGTCATCACTGTATATGAAGAATGCACTGTTAACCTGCTGTCAGCTGGCAGAAAAGCAGTCCTTGGAAGAGAAAAATAGCCAGCTCTTAGCATTTCAGCTTTCTTTTAATAAAACAACCAAACCTAACGATCCTCAAATAAAATCATCACCTGTCACCAACCACAACACAGTGCTCAGCTTATCAGTGATAACAATACATGTCATGCTGGTCTACTCCGACTACTTTCTGATGAAACCTGCATCAAAACGGGAATGGTTAATAAGCATAAAACGTAAAACAAAATTGCAAACGGGTCAAAAACGTAAAATTACGTAGCGTAAAAAGTTAGCGTAATGTGAATAAAGACGTAAAATGTAAAATGATGAATTAACATATTTAAAAAAACACATTTTATAGCCTTGTAGCTAACGATTTGAGTATGCCAAAGCGTCTGATGGATTTTGCAATGTTTAAGGCTGTTCACTGCCCATCAATGAACTCACCAGAGGATGGGACTTGAAAGTTGCTCTTCATTGCAAGAAATGTTACAGTAAGGCAAACAGAATGCTCGAACTGATTAGCAAAACAATCAAGTACAACCATCGATCAATTTTTGCTGAATCTGTACAAGTCTCTTGTTAGGCCACACTTGGCCACACATGCTCATATGTCAGGACAAAGAGCTGCTTGAGAAGGTTCAGCATCATTTCACTTGATTGTTTCCGAATTCACAAAAACTGCCATAAGATGAAAGGCTTCAGCAGCTAGGTCTGTGGTCTCTAAAGAAATGACGCAATAGAGCAAATCTTTTTGAAATGTTCAAAATGTTCAAGGGTTTCACAGCTGTTCCATGGACGAATTTCTTTTGTAAAAGTGAAGACAGCAAAACTAGAGGTCACAGTTTGAAACTTGTCAAGAACCACTACCATTGCAATGCACGTCTTCAGTTTTTCTCGCAGCATGTTAACAACTGGTGCAACAGTTTGTTACAAGATGAAGTGGTAAATTCATTCAAGAGCCGCTTGGAGAAGAGACTTAGTCGTCTAATGGACTTCTTTAAAGACTTATAACAAGTCTAAAAGTCTTATCAGCCATACGATTCGCAACAGTCACCTGCATGGAGTTCTGACGAAACGTGTGTCTGCAATGGGGGCAAACGGTGAGTACCCGGTGGGAGGTGGTTTATTTTACTATTTCACTTATTTTGACGTAAAGTATTTTATACCCTGTTTCCCTTCCTGCTGTAAGCCTATATACTATGTAGTAGAAGTTAGCTCTCACACAAATGCTCGTTTACTTCTTCACTTGTGCAAAGAATAGTAGGCCTTTAGTAATTAATAGAGATGTTAGATTCGTTTTTTTCCAAAATCGAATTTCGACCGCTAAAAGTTGGATTAAATTCGAATTTCGTTTATATATTTGTGGAGAAGCTTAAGCAATTGGCGTTTGATGTCTGGGAAACCAAGATTTTTCACTTCGATAGTGTGCATCAGTATACGACACGCGCCAGGGGCGCAGTGCAAGACGAAAAGTAACTGAACGCCACGGCGGTATGCAGGGAGGGGAAGTAAGGGAAAGAGTAAACAAACACGCAGCGAGCGTCGCTTGAATTGATGGCCGGCAGAGAACAAAGAAATCGACACACAGTGGTGCACTGCTGAAGTAACAGCGTTCCACTTTCAAGGCAAAACCGTCTGCGTCTAATTAGTGATGCTTGGAATCGAATATCAAAGGGCTGAAAAACAAATACAAATTCGAACTTGAAATTCAAAGTTCGCATATCCGAACTTCGTTTAACAACCCTAGTAAGTAAGTAAGTAAGTATGTAAGTAAGTAAGTAAGTAAGTAAGATAACTTAAGGGGCGCAATTTAACAGTTAGTCACAATGCACCGTGCTCTCAACAACCGAACAAAAATGTCTTCAGCAGCCGCCTGAACTGTTCAAAGTTAATGTCAGTTTGTCTCCAGATGTGTTGGAAGTTTGTTCCACAGCCTAGGACCTGCAGCAGCAAAGCATCTGTCTCCATAGCTGCTCTAGGTCCGTCTGATGACACATGTCCTTGAGTTGGCAGAACGCAGCTGACGACGACCTTCGTCAGAGACCAGCTGACAGTCAGCGGCCAGGTATGCTAAAGCCATGCCGGACAGTGCCAAGTAGACCAAGGTGGCAATCTTGAAATCCACCCGACGCCAACTGGAAGCCAGCGCAGCTCCTGTAGCACCAGCATTATATGGTCACAGCGTCGAGCACCAGAAACCAACCATGCAGCTGCATTCTGCATAGACTGCAGCCTGCTCATCAGACCGTCCGTGATGCCGTAGAAGTTAGTTACAGTAGTCCAGGTGACATGAAATAAACGCCTTGACCAGCATCTTGACAGCGTCAGATGACATCGACGTGACGAGCGGTTGAAGCTGCCATAGCTGGTAATAGCCACTGCGACACACGGCGAACACCTGTGCAGACAGCGTTACCTGGCTGTCAACAATGACGCCGAGGTTACGCGCCATCTCCGAGACGAACAACTAGATTGTGGAAGAGTCATGACATCGTCTAATTCGCCATTATCCTCTTAATCGTCTTTACTCTTCACTGTCCGTCATTGCCGTCTGTCTGTTATCTTCACTTAAATGCGTCGTCGTCTTTGTTATCTTCTCTGGTCGATGCAGTTTGTTGCCGTTGCTTAAAAACAATTGTCTTCGCCATTGTATCCATTGACGTTTTCGCTGCTATGGTCCTTTTCGTCGTCTTCATAAGTGATTAAGTCAGTAAAACGTAAATTTATGTAGCGCATAACGTTCAAATTATCTATCGCCGTGTTCGTTCTTTTAATTTTTGGTCAAAAGCGTTGTCTTCTCCGTCGTCGTCGTCTTCGCCATTCGTGTCATCTGCTAAAAAAGCGTAAAACGTAAAACACAATGGGTAAAAAAGCGTAAATTTCACGTCGATTTTTACGTTTTTTATCCGTTGCAGGTATTACGTTTTACGCTTTTTACCAATATCCCACTAAATTCAATATTATGCATTCTATTATATACTATATATGAGAGAGATGGGCAGTTTCCATTGGGCGAACCTTCCAGTGAATATTTATTTGCTCAGTTCAATGCAGTAGCCTAGACAAAAACTTCGTCCTAATTAGCCTTATTAGCCTGCTGTGGACGGGCCTAGTATAGGCTAGCAATAGCCCATCAAAACAAGTCAAGACAAGACAACAGTAACAACTTTCAATTTTCTTACGTTTGACACAAAAAAAACAAAAAGGCTTTTAAATATACTCATGCAAATACAATAATGTGACGCAAAAATGACTTGTTAGTACGAAAAATCGTAATAAATAGTTTTAAAATACACAAAACTAAACTTGTTTACGACGCGCTCACTTTCAAAACAAGTTTCCTAGTCTGTATCACTGCCCACAACACAACTACACCTTTACATAACGTATCCGGAGTTTTGGGCCATTTCGGTAATGAACAGACCATTCACATAATTTCGGCGGATGAATATCATACATTTGCTGTTGGATCTATTTTCAAGATGGATATTTGTTGTTTGTGTAGTTGTTTGTTTATACTTGAAATACCACATATTCTATGAGGTGCTGTCAGGAAAACGGTTCAGGATAATACCGGCCACATTCGTAGCAAGGTAAGCGCCACTGAATTCGTTAGCTCTTTGTATTGTGCTTATGTCAGGTAGCGATCAAAGCCAAAACTGATAACTACTGCTGCTTTTTACGGTAATATTGACCAATATTTTACCAGAAATTCAGCGTTACACATAATGTGATCATCATTTTAAATTGGCAGTCGTTTTTAGTAACTGGTGGCTTTGCGTAACATTTGCTCTAAGTCTGAAATGGTCACTAATTCATGTACACTATTAGTATAGCTGACGTTGGACTTGCCTTTAAATAATATGACTTGGTAAGTTTTAGTTTCCCAGCATTCTGTTTATACTGTGATTTTGCCTTTTTAGTAAAACTTGCTTGTTTTCATGAATGGTTGATGTCATGACTGCAGTATGCAGGCTATGGGTAATAAGCGAATGTGCGGATGTGGCAACGGGTAAAAGGCAGATAAAATCTGAGGATGCTAAGTGCGGATGTGTGGGTAAAAGATGGATGTGCGGATAACAGTTGTCACGTACATTACCAGTCATGAAAGTTGTTGAGTTTTTAATTATTTGCTCCGTAATTAACTGCTCAGCGGACGCTTTGTAGTCGGCAGTCGTTTGCAGTCTGCCACTGTGAATTTCTTCACAGTTCACAGTCTGCATAGGCCTAGACAATCACAATAGCCTAATTCCTGATCGCGAATTCATCTAAGCATTGACTTGGAAGACAATGGGCTGCTTTTTCACTTGACGACGACACCGCACAGCGACAAGATACAATGATGACGATGCGCAATAATGCACAAGAAAGTGCGACATTGACGGAAGAGGATGCCGCAACGTGTAACAAGATGCGCAGAGATGATATGTGACGACAACGCGGGATGATGACTATGATGATGACGACGCACAAAGATATACGACGACGCGCGACATTGCACAATGACGTAGGCCTACAGTGACGTCACAAGACGACGAACGACAACGCATCACGACAGGAAGTTACTATTGTAAACCCAGATTTGCCAGCTTAAAATTTTAACTTGAACAATATACAAAGTACTGTAATATCAAAACGTGCCGCGGTGCCTTTTACAAAGCATGGCGCCCAAACATGCGGCGCTCAAAGGCCTCAAATTAATACATGGTTATACACCACTTATAGGTCCAGAGGCATGGCTCAGTACGATGGGTAAAAGGTGGATGTCCTCCGCATCGACATTCGTCTTTTACCCGTTGGCACATCCACGGATCCGCACATTTGCCTTTTACCATCGTCCCAGTATGCATGCTCATCAGCGCTGGTTGCTCCATGTACTTGTATGCTACTATTTGCGATTGAACATTTCCAGTAACTGCTACATTTGTTTGGAACAGTTTGCCGGATTTAGTAGAACATCACAATCACTGCAAGTTTTTCATAGTAGACAGAAGAATGAACTTTTTGCTCGGACTTGCAGCTGTTCTGACTAACAATGTCTCAGTGCAGTGACTGCTATGTGACTTCACTGTTATTGTTAGTGTCCTTGCAGTCTTCAGACTTATGCCACGTTAAAGTACATGTATTTGTTCATCGCCATCATCATCATTTTGAAAGAATTAAAGCAGTAAAGAGATGTGTTAGATATTTGGAACTTCTACTGTTAAGAGCTTTCAGTCCCATGTGCAAAGAATTATGGAACTTTCGTTCCCACGTACTTTCGCTCCTGTTAATGAAAGTTCCATAGATGGATCTCTAGCTCTCTGGAACTTTCGCTCCCGCAGCCAAAATAATGTGGTTTCCCTCCCCAACACGAATTATGATTATTTAGTTGATAAACTAATGGCAATAAGGCGTTATGGCTTGTTTGTATCTTTGTACCCGTACAGCTTCATTGTAGTGAAAGATGGCAGGTTTTAGCAAATTATTTTATTTATTTTATCTTAACTTTATTAAGTTCCCTAAATTCTTTTTCAAATCTTTATAAATTTTTTCTTAAATTATATTTTTCATCAAGTTCTTACCATTATTTTAAAATTTGGTTTTTTCTCTAAACCTTAAACCCATTTTTAGTCTTTCGGAAAACATTTAGGTTAGCTGTAGCATGTCTTCCGCAGCGATAGCTGGGCTTTCTTGTTTTGGATGTTGAGCATTTACACCGCATGCTGACATCCTTTGATTTCAGCTGCTTCTATTAAGCATTAAGTGTGTACCCTATAATGTTAACTCTGAGTAAGGAGTGAAAGTTCCATATATGGAACGTCCCAGCTGACAGACAGAAAGGTGAGACTGTCTGCTCAGATGTGGAAATATCAAAGTATATATTCGATGCATGTCTGCAGAATGGCTGCAGTTAAGAACATCAAGACACATTTTTATTAGTCCACCCGGAAATGATAGTTTGGAGAGCAGACTTATGTTTTATTGCATATGTTTTATTTTTTATTTTAATGCAAGATCTTTGAGCTGCATCGGCCGATTGGCACGAACTTGTGCACGATGATCTGTAGTAGGCCAAATTTTATAATGTCAGTCCAAAATTTTGGGGCCTTCCCCCGACATATTTTAGGGGCTAAAACATGCAAAATTTGGCCCAATTTTGGACAACTTTAAACTTTAACAGCGAATATCTTTTGGAATGGATAAAGATATTCGAAATCGGGCAAGTACCTAATCGACCACGATTCCTCTTGCAAGTCTGGTGAACTTTGGTCCAGTAACCATGGACATCTGAAGGTCAGATTGTACCCACCTAAAGCATCTTTTTCGGATGATCGTATTTTGGCCCCAAAGGGGTCCTGCACTTCCAAATTTTTATGTACGCTAGAGAATGACCAAATCTCGCTAGTGCACCCCTTTTCCAATTGGGACTGGGGTCCCCTTGCAATTATTTTACAATAAGGAGTCAAAAATTGGCTTAAAATTTAGCGTATTAGTTGCAAGAACTTTGGAGCCATGGGCAGTAGCCTCATGAAACTTTGCCATCTGACATGCTGCTAGGCAGTGGTGATAACATGGATACAACTTTTGAGGGGCACCACCCTCTTAAAATTTAGGAGAGCAAAAAAAGTCCATAATTCTGTCCGATTTATAACAACTTTCGCCTTCGACTGCAAATATCTCTAGAACGGATGCAGCTATAACCAAGTGGTGAACGACATTATCATCTACGATCCTTCCCACATTGAACCAAAAAATTGGTGAACTTTGGTCCACAAACACCAGAGATTATGCGGCTAATGTTTACCCACCCTACGTTTGCACTGCACGTCTTGCGTATGCTAATGCATTAGAGTTCCGACCACGTGACTTTGCTACCACCCCCTAAATTTTCCTTTCCAATCGGACTTATGGCACCAGGTGGACTCAACGTTGGGCTTTGCCCCAAATTTCTAGTTGATTTTATTTTTTCTAGACATGTAACTAACTGTTTTTTGCACCAGCGATTCGTTTTTAACTGATACATAGTGTGTCATCTGCTGCATTAATAATAATTAGATATTCAGGGCAAAGCCCAACGTGAGTCCACCTAGTGTCGTAAATCTGATTGGGATGAAAATTTAGGCCCTTGAAATTCCCTTTGTGGCAAAGTCACGTGGCCCAAAGTCAAATGCAGTTAGCATACACAGAATGTGCAGTGCTGATTTAGGGTGTGTAAATGTTAGCCAACTAATAGTGTTGTTGTTAGTGGATCACAATTTACCATTGGTCTTTTGTTCAGTGCAAGAAGGATCATGCTTGATGACACTATTTACTGCATGTCGATATCACCATCTATTCCAGAAATATGTGCAATTAAATTTGAAAGTTGTCCTAAATCATGCTAAATTCACTGTCGAAGTTTGAAGTCCGAAATCATGCCAAATTTTGCATGTTTTTGGCCTGATAATTCTTTTGGGTTAGGGCCTGCCAAATTTTAGGACCTGCATTATAAACTACAAGAGACTTCCGATTGTGGTGCAAAATTCTGCAGCGATTGGCTGGTGGAACTTCGAGATACCTTGGCGAAATAAGTATAAATCTGATAAAAAAACATCTGCGGTAAAACAGAAGTCCACTCTGAAAACTATGCGGACTAACAATAATGACTATTATATGTTGTATAGGTTGTACAGCTGTTATCGGTCACTCAGCATTTTGGTTCTGTCAGCTCTAATCTGATGCAAATATGCATATCTAAACATGAATAGTTAGACTGGTTATTACATTACTTATGCATGTGTGTGCATGATCCAGGTGCGATGTCCGTGGAAAAGCAAGCCGTCGTCAAGTCCGAGTTCAGTCCGGATGGAGGCTTGAAGTTGACGATCAAACGGCAGAAGACCACTGCCGAAGATCCATCATGCAAGCCAGAGTGGGTGACTGAGTCGCGAGGCACAGGGCTTGGCAAGCTTGTCATCAAGAGAAAGAGTCTCGGGTCCGCTGTGTCTCAGTCTGCAAAGACGACTAGTACGGGCTCGCATGCAGACCGGCAGACTGAACAGCGACCAGTTCTTCGGCTGTCAATCACGTCTAGTGCAGGCACCGATGGAAGTCTCCATGCACAGGTCAAGAGTTGCTCTGCTTCGTCATCGACATCGTGTGAAGCATCGTCAGTGGTGGAGGATGGTCCCTCTGGCTCTGAACTGTCACCCTGCAGCTGCCCTCTGCAGCAATCTCCTAAGGACAGTGGCATTGACATGAGTTCACCTCCACATGACGACGCTGCTGTTGGTGCCGAGCCGAGTTCTGCTGCTGCAATGTGGATTGCTACTGATTCTCACGTCGGAGACAGCTCCGCTGCTGACATGGAGAAAATGACGGTGAGCTGTCTTGAGAAACTGGAAACGAACGTCGCCAACTTTGTCGATGTTGGTAATTGTAGCAGTAAGACATTATGGCCAGCTGCAAAGTCACATTCCTCTGAAGGTCGTGCTCGTAAGATTCAGTCAACACTGAGAAGTCAAGGCGAACGTTCCGTTCTCAAATCCTTAACCACCGGCACGTCTCAGAAGTTTGTAAATCCATTGGCAAAGTCATACAGGGTTGGACGTTATCAACACATGTTGCCTGTTCATCGTATTCGCTCGGAGGCAAATGTTGCTCGACGATCTAGTCTGGAAGAAAGTCCTACTTATAACATGATTACTTCACGGTCCAGTTTATCTTCTAGTTTGCCACGAGTGAAAACTAAGTTAAAGCTGCTGTCTAATAATATGTATGCTCCGGTATTTGATCAGGAGATGAAAAGAACAACTAACCGGCATGATGCTGATGAAAACATCAAACGTTTGAATGTTAAGAAATCATGCGGTGAAGTTGTGGAATGCAAAAGAAACCAACATTCGTCCAAATCATCTTCATCTTCTGCGTTTGAGAATCTTCAAGTGAAATTATGTTTTGGCAACAAACGTCGTCATAATGGTCGGGGCAGTGGAAATGAACCAGTGCAGAAATTACCCAAACTGAAATTTGTTGTTAAGTCAGAATCATCTCTTTCTGTTCCTTCCATTGAACAGCGGTTGGAAGATGACTCAGTCACAGCTGAAGAGAATGTGCCCAGGCCTACAAGACGGAAGCTACAGCAGCGTGAAGCCAGAAAGACGAAGGTTCGTAGCTGTAATTCACTTCCCGATGTAAATCGTTCCAGTGCAAACCAATCATCACCATCTGTAACAGCAGATATTAGTAGTTGTCATGCCAAGCAGAAACGTATAGAAGCAGAACAAGTTGCTGATATGGAAGCACCAGGAAAGAAAAGTGAAGTGGACAGTTTTGCCGAACAACTATCCAACCACTCTCCACAGCTTACCGATTCACAGCATTTTGTTACAGAGGACTGCGCTGAAACTAAGGCTGTCAGTACTGTGCAGTCCATCCAGTGTGGTGCTGCTTCTGTTGCTGATGAGTCTGTTTCTACTGCAGAGCCAACACGACGGAAACTAAGGCAACGTGAAGCTGGAAAGGCAAAGGTCTGTAGCTGTTCAGCATCGGCAGATTCACTCCCCGATGTAGGTCGTTCCAGTGCAAACGATTCATCACTGTCTATGACAGCAGATATTAGTAGCCGTCATACCAAACATAAAAGTACTGGTACGGAAGCAGAGCAAGTCGCTGACCAGGAAGCATTGGAAAATAAAAGTGAAGAGGACAGTTTTGCCAAACAGCTTTTCATCTACCCTCCACAGCTCAGTAATTCACAGCATTCTGTTACAAAGGCCTGCATTGAAACTACGGCTGTCAGTACTGTGCAGTCTGTGGACTGTGATGCCGTTGCTGCTGATGATGAATCTGTTTCTACTGCAGAGCCAATAAGACGAAAGCTAAAGCTGTGTGATACTGGAAGGGTGATAGTCCATGGCTGTTCAACATCAGCAGATTTATTTCCCGATGTGGATCATTCCAGTGCAAACTATTTGTCACCGTCTATGACAGGAGATATTAGTAGCCATCATGCTAAACATAAAAGTACTGGTACGGAAGCAGAGCAAGTTGCTGACCAGGAAGCACCAGAAAAGGAAAGTGAAGTGGACAGTTTTGCCAAACAGCTTTCCATCCACCCTCTACAGCTCAGCGATTTGCAGCATTCTGTTACAGAGGAATGCACTGAAACCATAGCTGTCCGTACTGTGCAGTCCATGGACTGTGATGCTGCTGCTGATGGATATGTTTCTACTGCAGTGATGACTTCATCTGCTTTATGCACGGATGAGCTGTGTGCCAGTCAAAGCAGCACTTATGATACATTGAATAAGGCACTTGCTACAGCAGTACAGCTGGAAACTGGAAAATCTGAGAGTGCTTTGAGTGATCAGACCAAGTCTTCTCCGCTTCCACCGGATTGTAATGGTGCTGTTGCCAATCATGCTGTCAGTGTAGATATTGATAGTGAAAAACATTACTCTGAAGGCTCTGGCTTTCGTAGTGAGATAGAGTTGGGCAATTTGAATGAGAATGACAGTCATGATGCTGGCAGTGGAGTAGAAGAGTTGCCACTGCCTGATAACAGTGCTTGTATTGCAGTTGAAGAGATGCCGACCGTTCCTGAGCATGCTTCTACCAGTGACTGCAATGCTGCATGTGATGAAGTATCGGTACTTGCTTCCGGTGAGACTGATGTAACGATTACCAGCATGCCTGCTGATGACATACTGACTCAAGATACATTCACTGACCAGTCAGAGAAGAGCGATGTTGATGCTATTGCTGCGTTTGATGAAAGTAATGCACCTTGTACTGTTGAGCCTTCAATAGCTGTGCGTGACAATACTGTGGTTCCGTCATTGTCATCTCCACTGCTGGTTAATGATGATTCTGCTGTTCAGAACACTGCCTGTTTTGATTTGCCTCCATGCAGTAATGACGGAAATGAAGCTGACAACAGCCACTTGTCATCAGCTTCAGCTGTTATCATGGAAGATCCTTCATTGTGTGCTACTGATTCCGGTGACACTAGCATCGATGTGGTTAACACCAGTACTGTCTGTGCTGTTGATTCAGTTGAACTGAACAGACAGGCTACCACCGAATGTCAGCAAGACCTCAGACAAGAGGCGGTAGATACTGAAGAATTGCATGAGAAGGATCCCAACTTTGAAGCGCTTGGTCTTGCATCTGATACGGACTGTGAACCTGGCAATTCGTGTGAACAGCTAGTTAGTGATTTTGCCTGTCTGTTTTATGTGCAAAGCCACCCACCAGCTCCATGCTACAGTAAGGAGCCAACGGAGCCAACTGTTGCTAATAGTGCCTCTTCAAATGGCTACCTAGCTGCCTTTGCACAATTTGTAAACAATGTTTCTGTTAAGAAAAGGTCCAAAAGGTTGAAGGATGTATGCAAGACTGATGGTGATTCAGAATTAGCCGATGAGATCACGCCGAGGCCTGTCTGTAGTGAGACATCCGTTCAGCAGAAAGCTATACCCTCTCAACGACGACACCGATCGGTTAGTTCGGAAAAGCAGACTGCAAGGAAGAACAGATTGCCACATCATGCTGCCGATGGTGGAACCACCAGCACTGCCAAGTGTGTTTCAGCCAAAGAGACGAGCAGCACTGTGAATTCTGAGTGTTTACAGAGGCTCACTCCTGCAGAGGATGAGAATCCGACACCCACCCTCTGTGGGGAGGAACTGACAAACATTGTTACTTCTGTGTGCAAAACTGACGATAATTCAGAATCAGCCAGGGAGATTACACCAATGTCTGTCGGTAGTGAGACATCTGTTCTGCAGAAGGCTATACCATCTCAACGACAACACCGGTCACTTAGCTTAGAGAAGCCAACGGCAGGGAAGAAGAGATTGCCACATCGTGCTGCCGATAGTGGAACCGTCAGCACTGCCAAATGTGTATCGGCTAAAGAGACATGCAGTTCTTTACATGCTGAGTGTTTGCAGAGACTCACACCTGCAGGGGATGAGCGTTTGACACCCAGTCAGCAAAAGGCTTTACCATCTCAACGACGACACCGATCGGTTAGTTCGGAAAAGCAGACTGCGAGGAAGAATAGATTGTTACATTATGCTGTCGATGGTGGAATCGCCAGCACTGCCGAGTGTGTATCAGCCGAAGAGACGTGCAGCTCTCTGGATGCTGAGTGTTTGCAGAGGCTCACGCCTGCAGAGGATGAGCATTTGACACCCGTTCAGCAAAAGGCTTTACTCTTTCAGCGACGACACCGATCGGTTAGTTCGGGAAAACGGACTGCCTGGAAGAACAGATTGCCATATCATGCTGCCAATGGTGGAACCATCACTGCCGAGTGTGTATCAGCTAAAGAGACATGCAGCTCTGTAAATGCTGAGAGTTTGCAGAGACTCATGCCTGCAGAAGATGTGCATCCGACACCCACCATATCTAGAGAAGAAGTGACAAATATTGTTACTTCACATTGTCGGCTGGTCTCTTTGAGGCACAGAATCTGTCAGCTTGTTGAAAGTCTGCTGCCTGATGTTCAGTTCCCGTCGGGTCTTCGACGAGACTCGGCATCCGTTGACCGATTTGTACAAGACATAACAGACATATTATCCGACGGTGAAGCACATACGCATGACTTTCAGAGATGCTCAGATCCTCAGGTTGCCCTACATCGTATGCCTGACCAAAGTTTGCAGTCTTTACAACAGCAGGTACTCCGGCTGCTGTCGTTACTTCTGCCTGGTACAGATCTGTCAGACATTAGTTGTGATTCTCTCGACGTATTCCTTGAAGTGGTGACGTCAGTTAATCGGCCATTGCCGGGGAGCTCTTTCACTGCATCTCAGCCAGACGTGCTTCTTGACCAGGAAGCGAGCATGCAGTCTGTGAATACGTTTTATCAGCAGGTTCGGTCATCATCAGACACTAGGCAGACTGGCACATCATTCTCACCGTCAGAAAGTCACATGTCTCCTCCTCTCAGTACATCGTACAGTATGCCCATGATGCCCAGTAGTTTACTGCAGATAAACAGCCCCAGCGGCCCTGCTGCCAGTGGGAAGCGGTCCATTCGACGCCAGGTGAAAGACTGCCTTATGTTCCTGGACCGAGATCTGACGTAGCAAATGTCACCAGTGTTGTTGGCAGATTAACGCGGGACCAAATACGTAATGTTAGTTGTTGCTGTTTGTCAGTTCTGTTGGTCAGAAACGTTTCAGTCAGGTGATTTTTCCACTGTATATATGTTTAGCAGTGGCCGAACTTTGTATGTAACTGTGTAATCAGTTCTGCAAGTTGCTTTTCGTGGAAACGTTTGGCATTATTCGTTGTTTTATATGATCTCATGCATCAGCACAGCTGCGAGTGAGCATTTGTACAATTTGACGTGTTTGTTGTTTATAGTTATGCTGGTAAGAATCTTAATGGCAGCCTACTGTTGTTACGAGTACAGTCAGTGTGTGACAATGCCAGGCCATGCTTCAGTTTGATAGGTATATGAGCTGGTGTCTAAGGATCGAGATCAGGGCTGGAGAATTGGTTTGAAAACCTAAGTTTTTCGATTTTAAAAAATCTTAAGTCAGCACTACCAATTTTACGTTTTTTATCTGTGGTCCAATTTGTAGTGCATATCAAATTTAAATTCATATTTTAATCATGATTTTTGAGTTTCAGTTTTGTGTCATTTACTGAACAAAAATGATGTGACATGGAGAACTGTGTATGGGATGTTCTTCCTGGGTCTTAGACTTTGGGTCCCATCTTCTTTTACAGTAGAACCTTGAAACCTAAGAAAAACCAAAGAACTTACTTTAAAAAACTTAGGTTGTTCGCAGCCCTGAATTAGATGGCAGCCCAGCTGTAGTGTATATGCTGCCTATAACTGTATCATTGTTTTTCTCCAGGTGCTGGGTTTGGGTTCTGTCAAGTTATTTATTTCTGAGTTGGTTTTTTGCATTCAGTGAAGACACATTGTATCATCATCCTTTGATTTTTTTCATGTCGGCCGAATCCCACAACTTGCCATTGGGTCTTGGAAAGTGCTGCGGAGTTTGCAGAATCAGTGTGAATACAGAATCTGGCTGGTCTGTCAGACTTAACTCGAGTTAAGTTACCTTGCTGTGTTGTGCACATTTTTTAGCAACACCTTGTACATACTCAGTTCTGAAGTTCTGTCGTAATGCTTAAAACAAAATTCAATACTAGAATACTCAGCTGACTTCTTACTCTGGTAGCTAGTCTGACTGGACCAGTTTTGTGTATTAAACTGCTAACATATTGATTATTGACATTCAGATGAATTTTGGGGTGTGTGGCCATACCATTCAGAATTTCAAATGCCATAAAAAGGCCATGTGATTGTATTCTGATAATGCCGTAATAGAAGTGTATTTTGTTCTGTGAGAAGACATCATTTCGTATTGTTCATGATTTTAGTTTGTGGATGGCATGATGCAGTTTAGCATATGTTGACTTCTGTCATTTGTATGCTGAAATATATCTACTGAGTGTGCCGCTCGCTGCATAGAAATCTTGATGAACCGTGAGCAAGTTCTAATTATTACCTCTGCCAAGGAGGTTATGTTTTTGCCAGACTCTGTTTGTTTGTCTGTCTGTCTGTCTGTCTGTGTGTCAGCAAGATAACTCAAAAAGTTATGGACGGATCTTTCTGAAATTTTCTGGGAATGTCGGGAATGGCAAAAGCTACCAGTGATTCAATTTTGGGGGTG
>Ga0056128_1003522_pt1 | contig 19248 bp, 10 predicted proteins | sample WorMetLIZISLAND2_FD_71113 | JGI IMG/M metagenome (GOLD analysis project Ga0056128, IMG submission 71113) | Marine gutless worms symbiont microbial communities from Max Planck institute for Marine Microbiology, Germany - Olavius geniculatus... ... | reverse complement strand
TTGCAGGTGGTGAGATAACGCTCATGCATAGCTTCCTCTTACATTTCTTTTCATTAAACTTTTTATCTTGTTATGTCCGGTACTAAATGCAAATTATACGGGAAATTCGTAATTTTTACGGTTGCACTCTGCCATGTTTGTTTTCGGCGCGGATTTTTCATCCCGAGCGGATTCGGTATGCAAAATCGACCTCAAAAACCGATTTTTGAGGTCGATTTTCGGAGTCGACTTTCGACTCCGATATCTGACTGTGTGTCATCGGCTTTAGGTATTTTTTGGTATCACGTCGTGTGTTGTTTACGTTTTCTGGTGTACTATATACGTTTGCTTGTTGCAATTTAAATATGGGAAAGAAACGGTATCAGTTTATACTGTCTCTATACTAAGTTACTGCTAGTTTTAGTGTAACTGCCTCCTGTATTTTATTTTATAGTTGTAGTTCGAATTTTGCATTCATACGTTCATACGTATTATCGCTCACTACGTCTCTAGTCCGCAGTGCATGTTACTTCTGGTACCGTGGTGGAATCACATTTTGTACTTATTGTTTTAGTTAACAAACTTTTTTATTGTGTCTTATTTGTTTGTATTTTGAGGTACCCAAACGCTAATCTTTAAGAGGATCTGAATAACAAGCATTAAGCTATCAAGAATGATCTAGGAAATAGGTTACAAAACACTAAAGCTTGTAAACAGCTGAATTTTATCGTAAACTGGTGACTATAATTTGCGGTATTGCAGAGGCTAAATTTTTCACTGACATTGTATGCTATTGATGAAGCCAAGTCTGGTTATAAAAATAAGTTATCGATAGATGGAAATACAACTTGAATCTATGCTAACATTTTTGCAGTTGTTGCATTTGTATTTTGTTTGCTTAGAATAGATATTGTGCTTGTATTGGCATTAGATGATTTGCATTATGTTATATGTCATTTCGTGACTTCAGTGGTGCTGGTGTTTAATGTCGTGATTTTCTTGCGTAGGAAACTTGGGCATCTTCCAGCAGCATCAAAGAAACAGAAAATTGCAGAAGTGACAAAGTATAAATTTAATTTTGCATTTGCTCACATATTTAGTTTGAATCTTTCTGCATTTATTTGATTAATGCAACATGTTGGCATACCGTTTTTTCTGTCTGTGTGTGAATCAGTTTCTGCACTTTATGCAACATTTTGCCTGTTACCTTATATTCTACATGTACAGGGTGTGCCAAAAAAACCGGACCTGTTTTAGCGTTGATGACTCAGCAATGGTTACCCGTAGAAAGGCGTGTGATATGTCAAAAGTTTTAGAATGTTATAGACAAAGAGGGCCGAACTTGCATAGCAAATTGTTTAAATATTCTTTGCCTAATTTGCATAAATCTTCATTACCCCTGAAATTAGGCATTTGCCTGCACTCCCGTGTGCCCAATTCCATTGAACTCAAAAACTCACTGCCAAAAAGTCCAGATTTAAATTTTGTGAATTATCTAGTGTTGGGGCATTGCAACAGATATCATGGTCACAAAATTTCAATAACTGACCAACTAAAACGTGTGCTAATCGAATGCTAGGCTCGGCTGATCCTGAACACATTGACTCCAGTGATCGATCAGCTGCCTAAAAGAACTGAGGACGGTTATGAATGCAAAAGCTGGGCAACTGCCTATGTCAAATTTCATCTGAACTCAACGTATGTGTCAATGATTGTTGATATTTCACTATATGCTGAATGAAAATCAACTTGAATTCATGTGTTACTGTCAATTTAGCATGATTTTAGGGCTGGGGCAGATTTGTGTAAATCAGGCAAAGAATATTTACATGCTGAGACATGCAAGTTGTACACTTTCTGTACACAATTTCGAAACTTTTGGCATATTACGCATCTTTTCATCAATAAACGTCGCTAAGTTATAAAAGCTCAAATATCCATGTTAAATGCATGTGTTAAGTCAAATTTGGCAGAATTTCGGGGGTGATGAATATTTATGCAAATTAGGCAAAGAATATTTAAATGCTTTATTATGCAAATTTGTCATTTATTCTTTGCAGCATTCTGAAACTTTTGATGTATCGCACGTCTTTCTATCACTAACCGTCGCTGAGTTATCAACACTCAAACAGGTCCGGTTTTTTTGGCCCTCCCTGCATAGTGTATGTTTTTGTATAGCAGCAGCTGCAATATGAATAAATGTTAATTTATTCAATTGCAGATTCTGTTAGACTTTCTGACATTTGTCACTAACTTGTTGAAAGAATGATGTTTATATGACTGCATACTGTAACATTGTGTTTAGTTAGGTCTAGTTTTGTGTCTAGTTTTTACTAGCAGTTTTTCAGTGCAACTTTTATTGTTTTATTATATCCCATCCTGCTGTCTACATGCTTGAGTCCAAAATAAATGATGATGACGATGATGATTTGTTGGAAGTTCTGTTTGTCCTTTGAACCAGAATTCCAGTATGATGGTCGATGGATTCAGTTCTGACAGCAGACCAGCGGGTGTTTCTGCAATGCTGAAGTGAATTGATAACATAAATGGTGTGCTTGCATAGGGCTTCTGCTGCAGATCGTGATAGAACAGGGGTGATGACACTAGAGGAGAAGCTGGCTAAAGCTGATCCCGAATTTCTACAGTTTTTGAAAGACGAAGGAAACCGTGACATGCTTGGCTTGGCGGCCGATGACCTGAGTGCTTCAAGCAGTGATGATGATGATGACGATGATGATAATAAAGATGATGATAAAGCTCAACAGTCAGCTGCTAAAGTAAATTTTTACCTATAGCTCAATATTTCTATTTAGTTGTAAATTTTTGTTTCCGCTTCAGTTTTATGGTGCATGTGTTGGCTTAAGTATAGTAATAATTTTATATACTGCGGAAGTCCTTAGCATTGTATTCACAGTTTTTACTGTTAATTGTAGCAAATGTCTGTATCAGTGTTCTCAGATGTTGAACCTATCAAGGTTTGTTACTGGATACTAGCATTGTCTTGCTAATGAAGAAAAATGATGTTCAATTTTGTTCACTTTCATCCAGGAGATTTTTTTGATTGGTTACTATGTAAGCTTTGTACAGTACAATGTATACATTGTGATGCTGTCATTTTATTGTATCTGTGTAATTACTGCAGGTTTTGTTTGATGCAGAGTTATTGGCCGACCATTAGGTCGAGTCTTTGATACGACGTGTCATCATCATCATCTGTATAATGCATGTATTGTGGCTAAACCGTACCATAGTATCTGTGTCTCTGTCTGCTGTGTTTTGGCTACAATTTTGAATGCAAAGTTGCTGCATGCAACCAATCACCCATGTGCGTTGAATTACTGAATCATATCCTTGAATTAATTGTAGCTTTTGATATAGCAGCATCACCATAGAGTGTATGGACTGTATACTCACTGTGGGAAATCGCTTTTATTCTGTCACCGGAAGTTGGAGGAATATACGAGGTACTGTCGGCACACCTTAGTGACAGCTGGGCTTCTTGTCTTCGGTGCTGTTAAAATCTGGCATTACTATTCACTACAATGAACTGGTTGGTTGCAGCCTGGACATGCTGCTGTGCCTGCTGATGACAGTGATGTCAATGATGACAACATGCAAAAAAGCCGGTCAACGTCAAGTGGTTTGTCAAAGAAGAAATCGCCTGTCACTACAGCCATGGTTGAACGATGGTCTCACGTGCTCAGAGTCAGTTTGTCAGTCAGCTTTGATCAGTATTTTAATCATGTTTTTTTTATTCAGGCTAGTGCTGATTGTGTGAGAAAATTTATGTTTTTATTCAACAGTCTTACATCATTTGTCATAGATGCAGCAAGATGCAAATTAGGGCTGCTGATCGATTAAAAATTTTAATAGCGATTAATTGCACAATCGTGACTTGTCAACTGTGGTTCTTATTCGAAAATATTTCTGTTCGTTTTGCTTCTTGCCTGTTTTTTCCTCCTCAGGCGTGTACTTCACGAAGATAAAGGTTACTAAAAAATATACAAAATGGACAAATTAAGCGACTAAAAGTTTAAAAGTTATGCTACACAACGAACGTGCACAAATTAGGAACATGACCACTTGGAAGAAAGGTAAGCAAGAAAATTGCTTTCGATTAATTTTTTTTTGCAATGAAGAAAATTAATCGCCTTTAATTTATTAATCGTTAATCGCAGAGTTAACTGCGATTAATCTGCAGTTTTAATGCAAATGTTACATGTGTGTTTTTTTTTACTTACCCACTCTTGTATCTAAACAAATTTTTTCATGTCATTTGAATGACTATCATTTTGTAAAAGCTCGTCACCCAGTGTATCTACTTAGCAATATGACTGTAAAATGAAAATTGGACAATTAAAATTCTATTAGTTTATTAGTTGTTGTAAATTACAAAGCGATTAGTCATGTGATTTATCATTAATTTACATGGTTTTAGTTTTTATAAGCAGTTAATGGTGACTTCAGCAGACTTGGCTTTGAGCAAGGCCGGTGTTATTTCTTTATTAGACAGGTCATACGACGAAGCTGTTTGCTTTCGGTCATTGGCGCCATTTTGTTTTTGTTTGTTGTACTCATTGAACGTCTACCGCAGAATATTTAATTTTAGCAAAGAATATTTATTTTTTTGACCCCATTTTTAAAGGCAGGCGATGCACCATTTTCGAGATATTTCCAAAAAATGTGTTTTTAATTCGGCAAATATTCACATGTAAACAATATGGCACCCATAGGTCCGATTCCCAGCAGCCTAATCCGTCGGATGACCTGTCAATAGATAAGCACTGACCTTGGCTGTGAGCATGGAATCACAGATTGTGACTGTTAGTGCAGTGTTGCATTTATTACTACAGCATCTTGAAGTGTTTTTCGATGGTAGCTGAATGCGGTAAGGGAATCGGTGTAATTTGCATCAGCTTACTCCACCAAGCATTTGATAGCAACATATCAGGCTTGGGGCATTGGTAATAGCTTTATGACAGAAATTTACCCTTTCCAAGTTGCTAAATAAAAGTTTAAGTGTGTGTGTGTGTTTTGCACTGTTTGTCATCTAGCTTTTTGGAGATTTTCCAGAGCATATGATGTATCCAGCAAAACTGGTTAAACCGTTGACACATTGACACATGAAATAGCGGTTTGTTTTCATGTAATTGTAACACAGGCAAAGGCGTCTGTGCCAGTGATGCTGCATCTGATGGAAGCATTAGTCGCTGCATTGCAACAGGTGGGCAAACTACAAGATCGGCCGTGCAAGTTCAGGGTCTCTGGCAGTGCAGGTATTCATATCATTTTATTTGTAAAATTTTCACTTCAGCTACAAGGGGTTAATTTCAAACATTTGCTATTAGTACAGCAAGTTTATTTTGCTAGCGGTCAGCAAGGTGTCTGCAGTTTAAGCAGAAAATAATGTGGCACATCGTGAATGGTAATTTATTGTTTTGCATAAATTTAGAAGATCGTTACATGGTGGATACTCTGTGATGTAGCCACCACAAAAGCTCTGAAAAAGTGGGATGAAAATGCTAACTTCTGCTGAGGGATGGAAAAGTTTTCTGCCCCACTTTCAAAATTGGGACAGAACTCTTACCATCTTAGCTGTAGGTCTCAGGGCTCTCAGTTGACCTGAAATTCCTGAAATGTCACATATGTCCTGAAATTGTCCTGAAATTTTACTCATTTGGTCAGAATGTCCTGACATGGACCTTTGTTATTCTGTCATTACGACATTGCATTCATTTTATACTTTACTTAGTTAACAGGACTTTATCAGTACAAGTCATGGCTATGTTTATGTTGCTGACGTTGAGTGACAAGTAGTGTTTTCTCTTGTGACATTTGATTGTTCTTTGTGTAACAGTGCCTTAATAACATTTTTTATGACTGCAATACTAATCTGCTTCAATCAATAACATTTATGAGGACAGAAAAACGTGCATTTTCTGTGTCTTGAGTCTTGTGAAATCGACAAAAATGTCCTGACGTTGTTCTGGAAAAATTTGTAAAAGTTGGGTCCTGAAATTTCACTTCTTGCTCCTGAGAGCCCTGAGATCTCTAGCTATGATGTCCTGAAGATAAGCCGATGTGTTGCAAACCAAGAATACAATTCATAAACATCATTGCCAGAGGTATTTTAGGTTTAGGAAACAAGAAAAGCCCTGCTAACGCAAATGGGAATGCACAACAGCCGTGGCACATGTTTGGAAGCCCAGTAAAACAAAGTCTAAGTTAGTCACCAGAGGCCGCCAGATGACCGGCAGCTATAGTGTCTATAGTGTTTTACTCGTGCTCACCAGAGGGTGTGACGTTTCTCGCTCGGCGCCGTATCAGCTGGATACCGCTAATTTTCCCCACCTCCCTCTCATTTAGTGCCCTCGTTCGGGGTGACCCCCTTCGAACTTATGGAATAGCTTTACGTTTCCTGAAACTAGAGTCTTCCAGGCAGCTGACGGTGAAGATTTGGTGATCTCAGCTTGCACCATTTTTGACTGATCCACCTGTGTGACAGACGGACGGACAGACAGAATTGTGATGGCTAAGACGTGCTACAGCAGTAGCTGCTGTTGCGTGTAATAATTGGTTTAAACAAATGCTGGAGTGACGTAATTTTATCTCTTAATTGACTTGTCGTAAATCTGTGAATGTAAACTTGCTCGCAAATTGGCATTTATGCATTTTTCTAATGTTTATAATTGGTTGTAGTAGTTGTTGATTGTGATTAGAATTCAATGCGGTCACACGAACGTGCATTCAAAAACTCGTGCCTGCAATTATGCGGCATTTGAATCTGCCCAAGTCAAAAGGCAAAGAGCCAGTTCTGCCTTCGTCCAGCCCACACTGGAAGAAGATACGACTTTATGTCAAGGCATACATCGGTGATGTCGTCGAGGTTGTCCATCATATTTGTCATCACTAAATTATGTTGGAGGTTGATAAAATATCTAAACTGTTGCCAAAGTTGCTGCTTGGAAGTCTTGTTGGCTTAACTTTTGTGATGTATTAATGCTACAGTGGTAATAAAAATGATGATTATGGTGACCATGGATTGAGAACTAATGACTATGGTCCCGTTTTTTCATGCGCATGTGATGCCCGATCAAACTGATCTCCGATCAACTTTGGGACTTCATCGGAGATATCTCGATGATTGTTTTTCCATCACAAATTAGTGACTAATTATCCATCAAATCTCCCATCAAGTTGATGGCTGAATATTGGTCGATCAAGTCAGATAATTGACGATTAAACATGGTGATCTGCAGTTCGTTGGTTATTCGCACCAGAAACATCACTTTTCATTGCCGGTCAGAACGGCAATTCACGCATTAAAATAAAGTTCCCAGCATGGCGATCAATCACTACCGATCAATTTGTACTGTGCATAGTGTTTTGTGAAGAAATAAAATGGATAGACGCTCCCGTATTGATTTGCGATAGAATGTATTTTTGACAGCAGACGATATGGAGGATATCGTTGATATTATTACTATGACTATGTTTACTGGCTATGGCGTCCACTCGCAGCACATGCTGGGTAATTTAGCACAACACCGCAAATTGAGGTCACTGTCAGCCAATCAGATTGGCATAAAGTAGGCTCAGTTGACGGCCGATCAACTAATCACCGATCACGTTATTGGAGATCGAAAATGTATGGAAAAACGAAACACAGTTGAACTTGATCGACAAACAATTCCGAACATCAAGTTCATCCGAAATCAGTAAATTGGAGATCATATTTGATTTGATTGTCAATGGAAAAACTGGACCTTAACCATTTTAACTGTGTTTATTGCCAGCAAATGTCAATGTGTGATTGGTAATCATACATCTGATTATGATGATGATATAAATGGACAGGTAAACTATGGTGCTGAACTAGCAAATTTGGTTTTGGCTCCGGTCCTGTAGGATTTTGCTTCCAAAAATCCAGCTCGAATGGGAATTTTTGCAAGATTTGGAAAATAGAAATTCAGCACAGTCTGGTTTACTGTATGGTGTATTGTGCTTGTCTTTCAGTTGCTGAATTCTGTCGGTTCTGTGGACACAGTGCGTTCTGTGCTTAAACATATACTTGACCTGGTCGTCTTCTCCGTCCCGTTTCCGAAACTTTCGAAAACACTGCTGAAGGTTAGAGCATCTGCTTCTCACATACATCTGTCTTCTTTTGCGTTAAGTTTATTATTGTACTCTATGTTGATGATATAGCATTTGTAGCATGCTTCACTTTTTTTGTGATTAATCAATTAATCAATTAATTTATCATTTGTTATGCCAAAAGGCAGCACAAGTTGCAGTAAGAACAGTACAAGATACTGTAAATATTGGACAAATGGCTAATCTAGTGAACTACTGAAAAACATCAAGATAACTAGAAGGCGCTCGTCAGAGTGCATATATCCACCAAGTGAAGTGATTTAAACATTACTACTGTAAAATGTAGAAGTTTTCACAGAGGGCGCCACCGTTCTTGCCAGTTGTGTATGACACGTTGAGATGATGATGAGTCATCCTGTACACACATGCACACATGGAATGATGGACAGAATGACCAATCTCTTAATCTCCTCCAGTGTTCACTTCGTTCACCTTGGCGGAGATAATAAACGTGAACATGTTTTTTTTTATATTGAGTGCTTATGTTTGGTACTGGGTGCAATGGGTTTCAACTTAGTTTTATCATTTCAAGTTCTGTTTTCTCAACGGTTGATCTGCAGTGCATGTGGTTGGTTCGTGTAGAAATTGGTCGAAGTCTGGTCGGAGAATTCTGATGAGCGAAACAGAATCATTGCATTCTGCGCCATCCACCGGCTTTTGTTGTTGTCACGAGGATCGTTGCTTCAACGTGGTTTCAAGGTCTGGAGACAACATGTATGATGTGTGGTCTCCCTTAGGTGGTACTGAACTATACCATTTACTGCAATATTGCACACTCTGTATCCCGGGCTGAAGAATTGCCTCGGTGACACTGGGCTAGAGTGGGCCGGGCCGACTTGCTTTAAAATTATACTTACAGCAAAATTTTTGTTAAATTCTCAACGTTTATCTCAAAGGTGCATTTCGATTCAATGCTGGTAAATGGCTGTATAGTCGTTTTTTATTTATTCCCGTAATTTCCGTTGTTGGTGATTTTTTAAAATAGTGGTAAAAATCATAGCTGATGTGAACTTATGAAGTTGTGAAACAGGGTCAGCTGGGCCTTGTCGTTGTGTGAAATAGACGCAGTCAAAGTGGGCCAGGCCGGCAGGCTGTGTTTAACGATTGAGGCCTGTATACAAGTCTGCTGTGTTTAAGCTTTTGGTTATGTTTTGTTGACCATTGTTGAGTTGGCTGTTGTTTGGGGGGGAAGGGGCTCAGATGTTTTGTGTTGCTGACTTTTACGCAGTCTCCAGTGATAGGGGAAGGTTTAGTTGTGAGCGTGTTTCATTAAGTGAATCTATACCCACTCACGTTTTCTTTTATATCTCTGTGAAAAATATTTAGATTTTCACAACATTTTCGTGGAATGTTTAGGAGGAAACAAGCATGCCACACATTGAAAGTTAGATATTCTTTGCTACCAGTGATGTCATGCTGATGTCATATTTCCATGTTTGTAAATTATAGGTTTTGCCATTGAAGACAGACATTGGTGAAATGTGAAAACACACCAATTGGTCATTGTGCTGACTGACCCCAAAAATATGCTAACTTGTTATGCAATTTTCCATTGTGAACTGTTTTCATGGTTTATTTTCTTGGCTCAGTACGAGATTCTGAACTTTGCCAATGTTGGCAGGCATATGTGCACTGCATCACTGTGTGGATGACCACTTGCCCGCTGTCAGTCGAACGGCTTAATACTGTCGGTCCTGTGCATTTTTTTTTATTTAAACATTTTATTTCATTAATATTTAATTGTCTGTGTATTGTCCGGAAACATCTTGCACAAACTTTCCACTCCATAACCCTTGCTGACTCGCAAACATTTTATCAAAGGTTTGTCTTCAATGGTAAAACTCATAATTTACAAACACAGAAATATGACGTCAACATGACGTCACCGGTAGCAAAGAATATCTAACTTTTACCTGTGGAATTCCTGTTTCCTTCTAAACACATCTTGAAAATTTTGTGGAAATCTAAGCATTTTCCACAGAGATATGAAACAAAACGTGAGTGGGTGTTTTTTTCCTGAACACAGTGTACAAATGATTAATTATGTCATTTAGTCTGACATGAATGGCTGTGTGACATGCTAAGCTCTGTGTATTGATATTAGTTCTGTTGATTGACGTGTGCAGCTTGCGTATGCTGCGTATGTGAGAAACTGCAAGTTCACGTCACCAACGACGTTGCCTTTCATACAGCTGATGCAGCATTCTTTGGTTGAGATTGGCCGCATTGATGTCAGTCTGACATACAGATACATGTTTGTTTACATACGCCAACTGGCCATTCACCTGCGCAATGCTATCACTGTCAAGAAGAAGGTACGACTAACAGCTGTCTTTTGTATTAGCATACTTGTATACATAGTAAAGTCTTTTTCAGGCCATAAGGCCCATTCATGCAGCACTGATCTCTGTACCTACAACTCTCAGCCAGACACCAGTTTACACTGCAAGATCACATATACAGTGCTAGTGCATTGCACGGTGTGCATGTTTACGTCCCAGCTTTCACTTGTATTAATTGCACCTATGCACGAAGGAATGGCCAAGCTGAGTTCATTGGGTGGCTGGTTATAGACAAAGATGGTTTACCACTGATGGCAAATATACTTTGAGGTTAATTTCTCAGATGGGCAAGAGGATTTAATGATGTTCTCCATCGTTTGCAATCATAAACATATTCGATGTTACAGGATAGAGCTTTGTAATCTATAGGGTGCGGCAAAAAAGATGCCCCCTAAATTTTTTTGCCGTTTTCAAGCAACCACTTGGATTTTTAGCTTGAAATTTTACAGGTTTATTTATGGAAACGTTCTACATCTAAATGCCAAGTGAAATATGATTCTGTTGAAAAACGACAAAATTATAGACTTCTGAGCATGACCGCCTACCGATTTTTCAGCATTAAAAAATGTTTAAGCTATGAATGCTATTTAATTTTCAAAAACCGGTTACCACATTATTGCCGATGACGTCACAACGAAGCTTTGACAAACAGTAATTTATTTTGTTTATAAATTATCAATAACTTATCATTCTTTTAAAGCAATCGCCGGCTGCCCACCAGATTCATCTTCCAGCAGAACGGCGCACACAGTTAACTGTCCAGATTTTATCACAAAAGACCAATGGCCTCCAAATTCGTTGAATACAAACCCACTGGACTATCACGTGTGGTGTGCAATGTTGGAGGCTTACCGCAAGCTTAAAACAAAGCCGTAAACAATCACCAAATTTAAGGTATCACTTCAGGTTATCTGGAGCAACCTAGCACAAGGACTGATCGACAAGACTGTGAAAGACTTCTCAAATTAAGCGACTGAAGGCTTGTTTTGGAACTTGTAGCTGTCGGTGGACACTTCAGACATTCACAGTGACAATGGAATTTTGGTATCTGATCATTAGTTAACTGTGTTGTTTGACTTGTTTCAGCGATGCTATTGAACTGGTGTTGTAGCTTGAACATTTTTCACGCTGAAAAATTGGTAGGTGATTATGTTAAAAATTTTATAACTTTGTCATTTTTCACTGGAATCAAATTTTGCTTGGCACTTAGCCATAGAACAATTCAATAAATAAATCTGTAAAATTTTAGATTAAAATGCTAAATGGTTGCTGAGAAAACAGCGAAAAACTTTAGAGGGCTACTTTTTTTGCTGCACCCTGTAGGTGTGAGTATGTACTGTTTTTGAGTGCAAATTCTCCATTGTATTGTATTGGTCTGTTATGCATAAGAGATAGATTGTAGGTCTGATGTCTATGATAGACTAGGCTGGTGTGTACTGCAGTTTTTGATATGAGTAGGATGACTGCCAGACTTTGTTGTCTGATTATTAAATTGTTTTAGATAGTGTGTAGATTATTGGTTAATTTTTTTGGTAGTCAGACTCAATGCCATGACAGACGAGCTTTATTTAGCATTGAAAGGCAACTAACAGACTAGCGGGTTTTGTTCAGGAGACAATGCAGACAGTCTACAACTGGCAGTTTATGCATTCTTTGTCGTTGTGGACACGAGTCATTGGTGAACTGCAAGCGGATGAGTCTATCGCATCCCTCATTTATCCACTCACGCAGACCATCATTGGCACCGTCAAGTCAGTGACACACAGTTTCTTTCTGTGCAGAGCATCAACAGTCACAACATTGCTGAAATTGTTCGCTTAATTTCTAGTTCATTTTAGCTTTCATAGTTTTTACTATTTGTGTGAGTAATTTGATGGACATACAAAGAGAATTGGGTAATTATGTTGCCTGTTTCTTCCAACTGAGGTAACAGTTAATAAAGATTAATGGCATCGATGATGACAAGTATAAACGATTGAGCATTTGTGATGAATCTGGTTGAACTTATTCATAGTATTATTCTTTTGTAAGGGTGTAAAATGGGTTTTTCATTCATGCTAACCAGTTTAGTTAGATTAAATCATCAGTGTGTGTACTATTGAGACTGCTATTTATGCACATCTGTAGGTTAGTGCCAACAGCACAGTATTATCCGCTTCGATTTCTTTGCATTCGTGAGCTCAACAAGTTATCACTCAAGACGTCGACACATATCCCAGTCTTGCCGTTTCTGTTAGAGGTAACCAATCGATAAACTAATGTTTTTATTGCACCCTGCCCTCCAGTAGACAGCATTCTGAGATTAATGACTATCTGGAGGATAACAGGGAAGATTATTAGAACTGCCTTTACCATTACATATGCATACTTTTTGCACAGTTATTCTTGGCAGTTCTTACAGTTTCAGGTTTAGGTCATTTTTGGTGTTTTGCTTCATAAAGGTTAAACTTTCTGTGAAGGTTAAACTTCTTGTTGTGTTGTCATATGTATGTGCAATCCTGCCTGCAAAGGCCGTCCCCGAAATGACCCATACTGTGTCGGGCGGGACGTTAAACCCTACTCACTCACTCACTCACCCAGCAGCTGGGCCGGTATAAAATAAACCGTGTTTACATAACAGTGTTCCTGTGTAATTATGAATGATCTCAAATATTCTATGAATTTATATGAGTGTGAAAAGCATTTTTATTGTGTTTGATTGTCTCGTTTATGCAATGTACATAGTTGTTGAGTGAATGACAAGGCAATTTCACATTTTATTTGAAATGAACTGGCATTAAGTTAGAACAGTTTAAGCAGCTGATAACAAGACATTTTTATGCACATGTTGAGATATGATGCATTGTGATTAACTGTTAACTAATGCCTTTAAACAAGTTTCATCATTATCATCAGAACGCGTCATCGGCGATGGACCATTGCACTCTCTCCACTCCTCCCGATCATCAGCCACTGTCCAGGCCTACCGAGCAGTTAAACGTGGCACTTTCAGAACTTTGCGTAACCAGGCACATCGCGGTCTTCCTGGCTTTTTTCACTTACCAGAATGTGGTACCATGCCGGCATGTGACTCAATTGATGCATGAAGGACGTCATGTGCTGGAGTGCCTTCTGGCAGGTGTCTGACATGTCCGAACAGAGCGAGCTTTCTGTTATAGATAACTGCACGTATGTCTGGTAGACCTGTCTTTTTGGTGACAGCAGAGTTAGTTACAAAGTCTGACCCCCAAATGCCAAGAATGCAACGCTGCAACTGCATGTGGAAGGCTTGTAGTTTTTTGCCATCAGCCTTAAGTATGGTCCGTGTATCAGCTCGACGAAGGAGGGATAATTGGACATAGGATGTGTATATTCTAAGCTTTGTCTGTAGGCTTAAGCGGGATTGTTTCCAGACATTGTCAAGTCTCTCAAATTCCCTTTGATGCGATGCCAATGCGGCACAAAGACAAGTTTGCTTACTTCCAAATAATTGCCGGTTTAAGAAATAATTGCTGATTCAAGAATTGAGCGTTGTCAGCTTTGGTTGGTGGTAGTACGTTTGGAAAGCATGCTAATGAAGACAAATAAACATTTGTCTTTTGATTTTGCTCGTTGTTATGCTCTGCTTAATTGTTGAAGAAGTGACAGGCTGATTGCGTGGTTCAAGTTGTGATAGTTATTAGCTGTGGTTGATTGGGATGTTTGTGTAGTTTAAGCTGTGGTAGTCATTACACGAGTTCATGTTTCGTGGAGAAGTAGGATTAACACCATAGTTAACGTTTTCTCTTAGCATAAATACTACAATAATTGCGAACATGAATTGAGATCTAACTTAGTCTAAGTTAGACCTTTGAGGTAATGTTTTCCTAAGAACCAAAATTTGCGATTATCTACAAGAAAAGAAAAAAGATAATCTGAAATGGCAGGTAACACCTTTGAAGTTAATCCAGGCATAACCGATTAACACCGGAGTGACCAGACAGCTGTAATGCAAATGAATATGCATTTTATCTTAATCTTTAGAGATTATAAATTTTCTTATTGGTTTTCAGTTTACTATTTTATCTATGGATTAGAAAGAATAATCGAACTCGGTTCTTATTGAGTGTCAGGTTAAAAGAAATGGATAGGAATGAAGATAAACTTCTTTCTTAGTGAAATATAAACTCACGGATTGTCTGCGGTTGATGCATTTAGGTTTTACAGCAGATGGATTTCCAGCATAAAGTGCAAGCCAGCAAAGTCAAGTCGTCATTCAGTCTTTACTGTGTTCTTAAGCTGTCAAAGGCTCAGCTCAACACTAAGGCCTGTCGGGTAACTGATCCTAATTTCTTGCACTATTTTGATCACCATTTGCAACAGATTGTGTTACTGACAAATTTTCTTGTAGAATTTTTTTATTCATATTTCTGTGTATTGGTAACAGAAATGCTGATTCAAGTTAGTTCACTGTATTTGGTATTTATACAGCAGTGATCTTTACTTAAAGTGTCTTTTTTGTTGCTTTGTTGTCATAAATTTATTTTTTATGATCGAGGCTATGTTTTTGCTAAGAGTGGTAATAGAAATCTAAGGTGCATCCAGCAGTGTAGCGGCTATGAGTAGTTCGCTGCTGCTACAATACTGGACACTTGGCTACGGCAAGACAGCTACCAGCTGCTATGAGCATATTGTAGCATAAAAATTTTACACTACATTATAGTTTAGGCCAACATTTGGGCTTCTGAACATAACAATTTTTGGACAACAGTTGAAAAACCACTGATATGTGTCACCATACAGTGTAAAATAACATCAAGGCACAATTGTTTGCGTAATTACTATTTTTTTTTCGAAACTCACCTATTAAAACCACCAACAGCCATCTTTAGTGGACAAATATGATGTCACATTTGTCTGTGCTAGCCGCTAACGTAGATTGTTGTCTGACAAAAAATTGTAGTGGCTCGCATTGTATCGCAGTCGAAATATTGTAGCCGCTACGTTGCCAGACGCACCTCCAGTGCCAGCTTTAATGATCTTAATCTGACTGTCTGTTTTGCACGTTGAAATTCAATACATCTTTAAGAAGAATATTTCTATAGCAAAATAAAGATTGGAGGACTTGAATGCGTTTTTACTTTAATAGAATTATACCATTTATATTTTTTCAGTGGTTTGGTTGTAAATTTGTGATGTAGCTGCTTTTTAACACATTGATTCAGTGGTTGCTTATGATGTGGGTGATAATGCATCTCTTTTTTAATACAGAATTCTATGTGTACTGCTTTTATCATGTTTAACGTCTTGTGTGCTTTGCAGGACTCTGTCGTTGACCAGCTTCACGAGCTGATATTTGAATATTTGAATATTCACTCTCACACGATCGGCTTTCCAGAACTTGCTCTTCCCATTCTCATGGAGGTGCGCTTGTCATGTTATGTTAATGAGCTGAGGATGTAATATTTGAACATTTACGTTGACACAGTCAGCTTTACAGAACTTGTTTTTTTTCATTGTCATGGAAGTGCACAAAGTCATGTCATGTCAATGATAATTGCAGACTTGGCAGTTGCCATTCACAATATGTTGTTGACAAGTGATCCCATGCAGTTTGTTGAACAGTGAGAAACAACACAATCTCCACTTTGCATTATAGTTACAGAGGGAAGTTGATGTAGCATAGTTTAGGAAAGAGGGAAGTAACATTGTTTAGGAACACCTGGGCATATTTTTAGTGCACTGCGCTTGAATGTGTTTTGGCGCAGCTGCGGAAATTCGTGAAGATGTGCAAAGTTCCAGCGTACACTCGTAAGATGAAGGAGTTGGTTGGCAAAATCACGGAAACATCAGCCGTGGTGGTGGAAAGACGCCGGGTGGCAGCGCTGAACCTGCAGGATATGAACACTGTAGTATGTAGTCCGACGTGTTGTGTTACTATATAACACAGTGCAATATCATGTACGGTAATTACTACTGCTGCTGCTGCTAGCCTTCTATTACTACTATCAGTACTGTGGCATACAGTCCGACATGTCATGTGACTGATGATCCCATTTAGTATATTAATAAGTTGACAAATTCATCAAAATACAACCTGTTCTGGCTGCTTGGAGGGATAGTCTTTTAAAATTATTTTAATTTTTTCTGTGCATTTCATTGTTTTTGTTGACGTTTTGGCAACTGCTGCTGCCTTCGTCAAAATGACTGTCCACCAGGTGTCGCTGTGGCGAACAGTAAGTAATCATAGATGTGTGGAAGTTGGCAGGACCCTCTAGGACACATCTATGATTACTTACTGTCCACCACAGCGACACCTGGTGGACAGTCGTTTCGATGAAGGCAGCAGCAGTGGCTGAAATGTCGACAAAAACGATGAATACAGAGTTGCATTTTGATGAATTTGTCAACTTATTAAGTTACCTTTCAATTTCATCCTATGAGTCCATTCGAAGAGATCCCATTTGGTAGTTTAGTTAGTTGTCAAATTGGCTGCTTGGAGGGATAGTCTTTTAAAATTATTTTAATTTTTTCTGTCTTGCTGATTTACCAGTTTTTTGGAAGACTTGCTGGCCAGTTAATGACAATGTAGATCCATGCTTTCTTACGATTCGAACTTCTGTTTTGACATATGGCGCGTTACAAATGCAGACTACTTACTTACTTGCTTTCTTCTCGTTTAGCCACAACAGAACACAGGATGATCATTTACAGTAACATTTAATAATGCGATTCTGTTGAGGATGGAGTGTGATATTTCACCGTTCTCTAATGCGAGGATTATTGACAGAGTGCTCTGCTTGTGTGACTTGGTGCTGTAACGCTAACGAGTGAGGCGGGTGACCGAAAGGTCTCAGGATTGACTCCGAGTCGCGGCACTGTTGGGTAACAATCTTGGGCAAGTTGCTCACGCACATGTGCCTCTGTTTGCCAAGCAGTATAGTTTGGTACTGGTCAAAGGGCGGTGATGCCCCGCTGCTGGGAAGGTAACCATAGGTCTGGCATCGCACTGGCCGTTCATCACGGACTCGGTGGTTTATCCCACCTACGGGCTTAACAGCCAACGTATGGGAGATGAGCACCCCTCGTATGCTCCTGATGGGGCATGGCTTGGATTGCCTTGCTTTGCTACTGCGCATTTAATAACAGGTCTACAGCCTTTTGAAGATTTGGAAGACTCTAGTTCTTGACTTGACTGATAGAGCTCGTGTGTGCCATTGCCATCACATAGTTAAGTATTGCAGTGTTTGTTTACTCACTGGTACTAGGCATCGTGGGAAGCAAAGAGCCATGAAGCTGGCACTCCGCTGAGCAAATATTACAGCACATGGAGGAAGCTTCGAGATCAGCAGCTGCAGGCTGAGGTATTCCTGATAAAACGTGAACCTTAGATATCAATTAGTACAATGCAATAGATATAATCGTTAAGATATCGGATTTAATTATATGCAAACTTGCAGCAAAGATCAGATGTTTACCGGCAAAACATGGCTACAAAACAAGCTACCACAACAGCAGTTAGTTAGGTGAACTGTTGCAAACATTATGATCAATGTCTAAACATATATAAATGGTTGCAATTTTTTTTGAACGCTGCTCTGTTCCTTTTTCTACTTTGGCTCCACATGGCTGACCAGACTCAGTTGCATCCTAGTGTGCAAGTGTCAGCACAGCATGGCTCCTGGATACCTGGCCGATCTCTTCCGACCTGTCTCCAGCATCAGCAGGCACAGACATCTCCGAACTGCTGAATATGGACATCTACGGATTCCACAGATCAGACTGTTGACATGTCGAAGACTTGCATTCAGGCACACTGGTTTATCTGTCTAGAACGTCCTTCCTGACTTTTATAGTTGCTTTTAGACACCAGCTTGAAGTTCTTATACAAGTCTACTAAAACATTGAGCAGTGAGCACATAGCTTGAGTATTGCTGTTTTACTGAGGTTACAATTTTATGGTTATTTCTGTTTTTTCATTGTATTTTCAGCTGTAGCCTGTTTTTGATGTTGGCTTATATCAAAGCTTAAAGTTGGTGTTTAATTCTGCATTGTTTGACGTATAACAGTGTGAGTGACTGGTGTTTTCTAGATGCTAGTAAATGAAGAGGTTTCGGAGATGGATCATCCGTCAGCTAAAACTAAGAAGAGGAAACGTGTCGAGAAGTCTGCAACTAGGTTAATGTTACAGCCTCTTACATTTAGTACAGTTCAGCTTATTTCGTGTCGGTTATTAGTGTGAGCATTTTTTCATAATAGACTTTCACCTTCAGTAGAAATTGGTTGTTCTTGACCACCTATAGGTATTAATACTATCAATCCTTTAAGAGTGCCTTTATTAAATACAATAATTTTATTATCGTCCAGTTTTACGGTCACATGATCCCATCATTGTCTATTATTAAAAAAGTGAGTTAAAACTTCTATCAGACTTGTAACAAGTCCAGCAACAGCCAAGTCCAAGTCCCCTATCCTCAAGTCCAAGTCCAAGTCCACCTTAAACGGGCAAGTCCAAGTCCGAGTCTAAGTCCTCTTCAAAAAAGCCAAGTCCAAGTCCAAGTCCAGTAGGAAAAAACGAACCTGCAAGCAGTTTTATCCCATTCCAATGTTATTTCTCTTGCTGTTATTGAGTATAACACTTTATCGTACACAAAAAAGAACTAATTCTTAAATATTGTTAGCAATTTTAATTGATGACATTAATTTAGCCGTCTTTGATAATTTTACACAGTCCAACATCTAAACTTGTTCACACGATGTTGCATTTCAAAAACACCAGTTCAGACAGAAGTTTGTCGGACATTCTTGCTCTGTT
>Ga0056128_1003521_pt1 | contig 19250 bp, 10 predicted proteins | sample WorMetLIZISLAND2_FD_71113 | JGI IMG/M metagenome (GOLD analysis project Ga0056128, IMG submission 71113) | Marine gutless worms symbiont microbial communities from Max Planck institute for Marine Microbiology, Germany - Olavius geniculatus... ... | reverse complement strand
AAGAATCTTGTAAGTTAATATTAAATCAGCATGTAATCGACGAAGCTCTAGGCTGGAAATGCTTAGGCGTATTAGACGTTCTTGGTAAGTAAAACTTTTTAATCCATGTAATCGCTTAGTTTCTAATTCTCTTTCATAGACCACGAATTTGTATAAAATCAATGAAATGAACCATAAGAAACGGACTAAATTAAAAATGTGATTTAGCTGGCAGACGTTTTAGTTAACACGGTAGACGTCTTCGTAGATTGAAACAGATATACAGTACCTTGTGTTAGTTCGAGAATGGTTGGCCCATCTCTAGGAGACCGCAGTCCTCGACAAGATGCGTCGGCCGACATGGACAAGTAAACGACAGTGCCGTGAATTCTATACATCTGCACATCACTAACATCATTAAACGACTGCAATGCAATTATCTCAAGCTGAAAGCATACCTACTGCAGTCCACTTTCAGGCTTCATAAGCTACTAACTATGCAATTCGTTGGTTAGAATATACGATATCGTGAAACACATAATGACAGACAGCAAAATAATTCACAAAATTCGAATTACAGTTTGTGCGCCGCTAAACTTTGATAGGTTATACACAGCGGATATTAGCCTATACTGAAATGAGACAAAACTCGCTGACTTGCTGACATAGGCGGATTTAAGGGGGGGGGCAAAGAAGCCATGCCCCCCTCAAGATGCCAACGTCGCCCTTCTGTCCTTGCATATGCAATGCGTTATAAATTTTGGTAGTAAAACTAATAATATTTATACTCAATATATGTATTTTAGGGGGTTTTAAGCCACAAAAAGCGTTTGCTTCCGGGGCTGCGCCCCGGCGACCGGCCCCTATACCCAAGAAGTTCACCTTGTTCTCGGCTTTCGGCCTCAATGTTTGGCCCTTGGGGCTAGTTCGCCTTTTTTGACTCCAATTTCTGGCTACGCCTACGTAAAAGTAAGCAACTATAAACAATAACGCCACAGGCGTCTACACCATGCAAATGCTCTAAGAAAAAATAAAGGGGAGGTTTTTTTGGAAAATTAAGGGGAAAGTTGAATATTATTATTGTTCTGCATCTCTGATATATTTACGATATCTTGCGAGCAGAAGTGTTCTGTGATGCTCAGAATGCAACAAGTTTGTTTTTCGCCGGGGCTCTGCCCCAAACCCCACTAGGGGAGCTCACGACGCTCCCCCAAACCTCTAGTCAGCTAGAGAGGGAATACCCTCTCCCCATTCCCCACTTCGTGGACGCCTGCGGCGCCTCACCTTGAGTTAAGAGGAAACTTGCTCCAAGGACTTAGAGGAATAGACACCCCCGAGTAACGCTTTTTATCGCATGTAAGTCAATCTCCACGGCAGTCCTTGTATTCCTGGTGTATTTCTATACTGTTTTGATCATAGAAAAAAACGAAATTTAGCATCAAGAGTGCACGAAAATACGCCAATTTGACCTTAAAATCTCAAAAAAAATTTATGGGGAGAGGACACTGCCCCTCCCTAGACCTTTCCCCCAGCGGGAAGGGGGACACCCCTCTCCCCACGCCGCACCCTCCTTGGCGCCTTCGGCGCCTCGACTCGGCTCGCGCCTTCGGCGCTCGACTTTGGCCCCCAACTTTAACTCCTGGATCCGCCTATGCTTGCTGATTAGCTTCTCTTCACATGTAAAAACATCTGACCGTTCCTGTCGTTATGTATATAGAGCGCGTTTTACTAACTATCATAGTCTGGCTTAAGCGGCACTTACATGTGCGATAAAACTACAACAAGGTTTTAAGTTGTAGGTTGATGATATGCAATTATGTTTTATTCTTGTATAGCAGTGTAAGCTATATAATCGCACACGTAGAATATGGGCGCAGCGGCGTTGTCCACTGGGTTTTAAAAAATAGGAGATACCAAAGAGTTGCAAATTTCCGACAGATTATTGGTGCTCAACATTTGTCATTTTTGCCCCTAAATTCTCGAAGTGTAAAATTTTTATTTAACCACATTCTTTCTCTTATGAAAAAAATTTTCCGATAAGCCAAGAATTTTCCCACGAACTAAAATTTAGTTTGAGGGTAATAGCTAGTTCTCCGCCCGTGCCCCCCGTCAAGACACCTCTACGTAGACGGTGTTGTAAACGTACGTAGCAGCGGTATCTGACGTCACGTGAACGGTGAGTGGAGTCGTCGGAGTCAAGAATTCGGGCGACGAAAAACGCTTCCTCGCCGTCTTTCCACGTCGCAACGCATTCTATCAGCAGCTCTGCAATATCATCAACGCGCAACAACTACCTGTGTTAATTATATCGCCTGGTTACGTCATGTAAAACAAAACATCACGGCTAAGCTTTACAAACGGGTGCGGCTGTATGGCGAACCGCGAAATCTCGCAGTGGCACGACGAAACGCGATGACACGATGTAAACGTTCTTAGAGCAAAAACATTACCTATGCTTTAAGGTGGTTACACATTTTTGCAAATGTACCGGTATTACTTGTCGTGACAACGTAACCATGGCCTTAATCTGCTATATACCATTTAGCGAGTCTTGTTACGTTATTTCAACACGAACAGTGATGAAACTCGTGGCATCTGTATAGCCTATAGAATTTGTTAGATTTTTCGTCAAAGTCACGACCTTTATAACTGATTTACTCCATAGGCACGCACCACTTGCACCACGCGTAATCCGGGAATTTTCAATCGTCATTTTAATGGTAAAAGCTGTTTTAAGACGACGATTGAAAACTTCCAATGAAAAGGCGACTTTGTAGGCAAACAAACCAACAAACAAAAGATACAGGAGGTCTGAGGAGCACATTTTTGCCGTGGTACAGTATAGGCCTAGGCCTACAATATTATTTTACTGGAACCGCAGTCAGAGCTACGAAGGCGATAATTGGATTCAGGATTGACATGGATAGTGAGTCGTTCGTTACCATGTTCGTGTGTATAAGCGGCAGACGAACATTCCCTGAAGTGAAAGCGCAGTGTGTAAGGACTGGCGCACGGCTTGACGTACGATGCTGGGTAGACACACGGTCCGCCGCTGTTGTTGACGTAGCTGAAGTGATACGCTTCTCGCAGCGGACACGGCGCCAACGACGAACGATCAGCGTCCACGTCGCCTGGTGTCAAACACGCACAGTGACAGACGTACGATATAACCAATAGCACCAGACTAGATGCGCAAAGTAACTACCTGCACCGTTGGACTGAAACAGAACACATAATGCTTGCATGATACCTAGTACAGCAGACATTCATGTTCGTCATGTTCAGAAAATCGTACATACGAGCACAAGCAGAAAATAAAGACCCGTGACTTTTTTGCACTGAAAGCTTGCTGTAGCTCTACGAACATAGACCAAATGCATCCACGTTCTATTTGTGTAAAAAAATACTGTAAATTAACATACGATATGACGCCTATTTTGGTTTTCAACGCTTTTTGTCTTTGACTTAGAAGCCCGTACGAGACGGACAGACGAACGGGTAAGACCAGTAATGCGGCTTAGTAAGACGGCCTCAAATAAGTTCTGCAGATAAAGCAGTGACACGCACACAAATGACACTGACAACAGCAAACACTCGTCAGTTCATAATAGATTAATAGCATTTAGTACCGACTTAGAAAGGACGTAGTCTTACAAAGTAATGGAGAACTGAACAACTGGAACTAGAATTACAGAGGAGCCTATAACCGGCTAAGTTTCTAAGTGTGAGTTTCACAACAAATACTGGAAAAGCCTGATCTCTGTTGTCTGTTGTATGAGGTATGGGCAAAGCCTCAGAGAAGTGAATCGTAGAGACTGGCTGATGACAATGACCTCTGATGAGCGTGTGTTGAACGGTCTGAGCGCTGACAGTAAAACACGCTTTATGCATCCCATCGTGCCGCACGCAGAAACCTTCGTACACAGAGACCACCAGAACAGTTTACTTTACATGTACTTCAGCGTCACGTTGTAGATCATAAGATGAGAATCACTGCATCGCACTTATATTAAATGCAGCTATAATGTCCACAAGTTTTAATTTTTCAGTTTTTACTCCTCGCGCACTATGTTCATAACGTAGCGAAGAGGAGTATATGAGATCAGTGTAACATTGAGAACCTTTTGACGACCGATCTCTGTTCTTGGAAGAACCTTCCTAAAAGAACTTCAAACGGCCATATTTCCATAACGGTGCCAGACAGGCGCATGGTCATAATGGACCACCCATAGAAAGTCGACCACCGCAAGTCGAATGGTCACGTGATCGATGACGTCACGTGACCCAGAAAGGTCAAGGTCGTGATTCTATTATCTCTGAGGCGCCATATATTGATAACGGTGCCAGATAGACGGGGAGACAATTTCCAATAACGATCTCGACGCCAGTCACTGTTAGTATAATATTAAACCGGTCTCAAATTGACGTCGGGTCTCTAATACAAGTTAAAAGGAAAGAAAAAGCACTTAGAAGAATACAGGAGAAAATTATGCGCGTGAGGAGTACATTAAATTGGTCACAGTCTAATAATATTTCTTGTTATTACTTAAGTTATACGACAAACGGCACTGTGAAAATCTGTAGAGAAATAACCATGCAAGCAAAGTACACTAAAGTAAAGTGTGCTGCAACTGCAGCAACGTTCTGACTAGGCCTATAGATGTATTCTGTCACAGTCATTGCTGTCGTGACCAGAAAGAATATTAGTCTGTTTGACTGGCAGCGCAAAAGAAGAAAAACGGACGTACTCTGTCGAAACTGCAGCACATTGACGTGACGCTGCTCAATGAACATGCACACGAAACAATCGCGCTCCCTGTGAACACACAGCCTGAGTTAGGTTCTACTGCTACCCAAACATTTTAATTTTTGTTTTCTTCCTTTCACTTTTAATCAATTAATTAATTCAAATTTTTCATAATCGCCTAAGTCACACAAACTACTGTTAGGTCCATTAGTTAGAGTTCAGTCCAGGAAATAGTCAGAAAAAGGATTTGGTAAACTATAATTTATAATGATGACACATTTGACAGCACAATTTGCTTAAATGATAACAAGCATTGTAGCTTTCGGTATAACTTTACTGTAACAATAGCGATCTTATTCAAGATTATTCAGAGCTGTGCAAAATTAATCGAAATGAGCAAATTACGTCAACACGATTTTTAACAACTGTAGAGAGAGTCTACTATACGTATTTTAATAAATAAATCAATCAATCAAACAATGAAATTCTATTAGTTCAAAACAGACGTTTACAAACTTAGTAATAAAAAAATATTGAAAATATCTTTTAAAATCACTAATGTAAAATTAACAAATAGCATACGTGTTATTCATGAGATAGTATCCTCGTTCAGCGTAGACGCAAGTTCCCTTAGAACTGATTTGTGATTGGCTAATGATGACGTCACCAAAGTTGCTCTCAAACCATGTTCCTCGCCAGCTTGGCGGGAACACGCACAGGGAACAAACTGAAAACAGAAAACAGCGACACAAGTCAATCAAAGTCAAATACTGGCGCCCTTTTAATAGTCTATGCTAGCGGCAAATGCATACGCAGACAGGAAATGTGGTGTCATGACCATGTATGCAGAAAAATAGAATGGAATTGGTGCGGGACTCCCCAATGGCCTGTACTGCATAATGGCTTAACAGGCCGTGACAACGGAGTATTATTTTTCATTTAGTTGAAAAAGAACTCCGAGGGGTCTTAACTATGTTTGTGGTGTTAAATGTTTCATACTACAGTCTTGAGCACTGTAAGCCCATGCCTATAGCTAGATCTGCCGTCTATAAGTCACTAGTAAAAGACAGAAAAGAAGTGTTGCTAAATTGTCAATCGCCTCTTGCTATCGCAGAGGCAAATGATTTCTGTGCATCAGAAGTTCAGAACTACTGCAGACGAGCGCAATGACTACAGGCTGCGTAAGCCGTCGACGTCTATCGACCAGGTCACATTATCGCTAAGTAAGTAATGTGTCGTCGAGGCCATTTCTCACGAGATTTCATTGAGACAACGAGATTTGCGTCATCTGCGCGACGTCGATCGTCGCAAATGGCTTAACATCTTTACGCTGCTTTTTTCTGTCCGTCAAACTAACCCTACTGCCTCTTACCAGCAACTGCTTCTATCCCCGTTTTGTCGACTGCTAGTTAGCGGTAACGTTCGTCGTTAAACGGCGACGATTTTCTCATTTCATCGGTTTGCGGTCGCCTTTAAAGCCAAGCAGCATCTTTACATGCATGGATGAGTAGTGGCGGATCCAAAAGTTTAAAATATGGGGACGAAAGGGTGGGGGAAAAATCATGCATTTTGGTGCAAAATTTTCATTTGTTTTAAGATGCATCCAGTCAATAGGGGGCGCCCCTCCCCGCACCCCCTTGAATCCGCCACTGTGTATGAGATCTACACATAACAGCTACTCAAGATTTCCTTACATTGCCGACTTAATTTAATCTGTATGCGGTGTTAGAAGTTTTCACAAGGGACCTCACGGAGAGTCAAAATGTTTGCAAACAACAATGCTGTAAATGTTGCCACGTCAGAGCTGCTGAAATTGCGTGTTTAAAACACATAGGATCCTAAAACTTGATTTCGATTTACTAATGAAAAAATACCCAGTATAATAAAGATACTTTTTTAAACTGCAGTTTTTTTATATACCTGTAAATATTGGACACGTTAATGTTGAAAATATAACGCGGATATAGTGGGTCAAGCTAAAGAAAACTTCAATTAGGCGACGATCAATTATGCCGCGTTTACACGAGGCGATCGTCGCGGCGACTGGTCGCGACGACGATCGCGCCGACGATCGCCTCGTGTACTCAGTACATTAGACACCTGGGTCAACATTATGGCCAAACAATATTGAGCAGCACAGTAGTAGAACGCAGGTTCCGTTTGACAGGACACATCCCGTGTTCTCGATCAGTGGCGCTCCAATACAGCAGTTCAGTGAATAAGCTGGGGAACGCGCAAGACATTCTGCCAAAAAACGCGGAGAACTTGCAGAAGAGCTTTTCGGAGAAGACTTAAAACCATTACCTGTAAGAATATAAAGTTGCTGGCGTCTGGCTGACATTCTTGGCAACAAACTGCTGCCTAAAATATCCTGCTGCACATTGGGGAACTCATACAGAGCAGCAAGCCTCCTAAGACAAATTGCGGTCAGCTGAGTCTCGTTAAAGGCGGTCTCTCTGGTGCGCAACAGTTTGTCCGCCGTAGAAAGACAGTAACCGGCGGCCGGTGACAAGAAGCTGATCTGTGTCTATAAAGTCGGAGCATCTGCATACAAACGACTAGCACTCTATGCACGGCTGCTCAGCTGAACTGAGCTGTCCATGCGACGACTCGACAGTTTGGCTTAGAGACTGGATTATCGGACTGACGTCAATGCAGCGAAGCACGCCAGCTGTTACCGCTACTGCTGCTGCTGCTGCTGCTGATGATGATGATGATCGTGATGATGGTGGTGGAAGTGCATGTTGCTGACCAACGTTTAATTCTCGTTGAGACATTTTGTCAACACTTGCCATACTTCAGTGGCTGACTACTTCCGTTACAACGTGAGGCCGTTTTGTTTTTGACCTTGGAACACATTTACGCCGCGTTTTCTTCCTGAGCTCAAATCCGCATCATGTCTCCGAGTACTATTGAAATTCAACTGCCGATCTAATCAGCCAGTCAGACTGTTTGTTATTTAAGCAATCATGTAGGTATTTAAAAGCAGTGGCAGATTAGAAGAAAGCAAAGTTTTCATAGACATTATTGTATATCAGCAACTTTTGCCAACGCAGAGTTCTACTTCATCTCTGACTACTGTACGTGTGTATTGCATGCTCTGAATGTATTGTAACCAGCATCTTAAATTTTAAATATAAATTATGTAGTAAGTGATGAACTTCGGGCCGCTGTTAAAACGCTGGAATAACCTACCTACATAATTAACTTAACTATTCTTATAACGTTTTAAACGCCAACTTAAAAGCCAAATGGCAAATTAAAATGTTCAACTGTACAACTTTCTTAGTAATTAAGTTTTAATTAATAATGTACAATTTCAATTGCTTTCATTTGTACAACAAACATTTCAGGCCTTTCACAAGTTCGCAGTGTGTTCCGTATATATGAAAACAAGCGGCATTGTTGGGACAGTCATTGATTCTGACGGTCTGCGACACGTGGTAAAGATGGACAACCAGCGAGAGAGAGGCAGAGAGACTGACTGGGATAAAAGTTGCAGCGGCAGCAGCAGCAGCACCAGCAGCGCGTCTAGGTGAAACACACAGCAAAGACGGACCGACAAACCGAGCGACGGACAGGGCGTTAATCCGAAACATGATTGGATGTCGCAGGACATCAGTGACGGCTGCCGCCACCAACCGTCACGACACTTCGCGGCTATCCGCTCTGTTTCCAGGTTTGCGACCAGTCGGTACTCTGTGCTGCGCGTAAACAAACCGCTGTTGGGTAATTGTATGGATAGGCGTAGGCGACGTCACGGCGCTGCTTAAAACAGCAAAACAAGAAGTACTGTATACAGCCGTGTCATAGTTACAGCGACTTATTCAGTTACGTAAACAAAACTTTTACTTTCAAAACCAAGACTAAGACTTCGTTTTTTGTCCTCGAGGCTCCTCAAAACTAATACACTTTTCATACATCACTCAGTTTAATAAAGGTAAGGTAAAGGTCGGAATATAGCTCTTTAGAAGATTAAACTTCTCACAGAGCTACGGAGCGTAACCTGCCATATGGGGTCACACATATGTTACCCGATACAGGTAAACGCACCCCGCCTTAACCCCAACCAGATGGGCCGGTACTCGATTTATCTACCCCGGAAGGATGGAAGGCTGAGTTGACCTAGACGACTGGTTACATACCGAGATGGTTTACCTGCCCGCAGGCAGTCACCCATTGCAGCATTAACCCGATCCGGCGTACAGTAACTTCGTGCTATTGTATTAAATACGCCAGCAGTTTCGTTCCGTGATTCCGCCAATACTGCTCCCTACAGAGGCACAGCACCACTACCAGGGCGTCTTGCCGTTCCAAACCGACTGCTCATCCAGTGTAGTTGTGTTCTTCAATTGCTAGACGGCCTATAGGCCTACTAGCGTGCCTTCTCTTATAGCTTTCTCTGCTCTGGCGACGCGCGCCTGCCATGTCCATTGATTAGCGAATGATAGATCAGTAGGTCTGGCCCGCGACTATACCGGTCCGACGTCTCGTCTGATCAGAATGCGCCACCATGACACTCCCGACCAATATCGCACGACAAGCACAACGGTGGAACATAACCTTTAACTGCATGAGTGGAACATAATCTACACCTTTCCTCTCAACTTTTTTCTTTCCTCTCAACTAATCTCTTATTTTCTCACACTCTTTTATCAGGTTTCTACAGTGGTTTAGCAGCTTCTCGGAACATTAGACCACTTTAAAAACGTGTGTGTATATGTATGTACACCGTGTCTTAAAGAACATCCCGAACATTTTCGATTAAACCTTGAAAAAAAATTATCGGATTTTATAAGTTTTGGTAAGAATATTCTTGAGACAACTGGATATCAAATTATTATGTAGTTTCCCACTTCACCCAACGTCTGTTTTTGCACTACCAGGGGAAATCAGCGCCAACAAAATGGGGCTTACTGCATTTTTATCGAAAGTGGTATTACTACTTAATCTAAATAACGCACAAAAACACATTTTGTTCACATTTGTGACGCTTTAGCCGACGCTCTGTCCAACTGTTTCGTTTTTCAGCTGCCTGCAATAAAATTGATCGAAATGTTGGTTCATTGTGCAAACACAGGCATGGATACGATTTTTCCATTTCATTGACAGCAGTATCGATAATGTTATGCTCCAGACTAATCTAAAATTCACCAGTTGCTTCTTGAATTTATAAACATTCCTGAACGTCATTTGGTAGATACGTTGCTGCATAACAGTCAAACCTTGTAAACGACTGGCTGTTGGGGACCACAGATCTTGATAGACGAAATTTATTGACGTTATTTTCATTCATTTCAACGCGTATTTGCTTGGTCTGTTTTCTTCAGGTTGTGCAGAAACAGACATTGGGTAAGATGAAAACTTAAACAGTGATATAATAGCCATTTGTGTCGGAAATATTTGTGCCAAAAATTATTAAAATCTGATAATCATGCTTTAAGTTACGGTCAATAATTTTAAGGATGTTTTTTTTAATGTTTTTTGGTATATTTCAATGCACATTTCGCTTGTTTTTCTTTTCCTAGGTAGTAGATATTGAGCGAGGTGAAAAACTAAACGGTTATGTAATGGCAAGTTGTGTCAGAAATATTCACACCAAAAATTATTATCATTTTTGTTTACGTTGGAATCGAAAATGTCCGGGATGTTTTTTGAGACACAGTGTATATATGTATACTGATGGTCAACTAAGTCAAAGTTTCAACGATCGACAAACTCAATGGCTTGTACCAAACAAAAGTGGCCACTTTATTTTAAGGAAAACAGATAAAACAAAACTTATTAACTAATTTTAAATTTGTTGCTGCATTAGCTTGTGAAAAGTATTTGTTGCAGTTGCACTCTACACTTTACATAGGTCATTAAGTCCATCTGGTAAAAATCGTAATTTACCGTAAATATCCATCATAAATGTTAATTCCTTCCTCATTCTCCTGTCTTAACAGATTGTTTACAGTTTTACACAGTGTGTTCAAAATGTTTGTCCCCAGGAAGCACATATGCTTCGACTCATTCATTTATGATGTTGTCGTTCATGTTGGGACTCGAAAGAGCGAAGACTGTAAACTTGACTAACTTATTCGACAATTATTTTTAAGAAGTATCAACTTTACAAGCCGGTAAGCGACGTGCTCGCCAGTTGCAATGCAAAACGACTTTTGGTAAGTTTTAGCGACAATTCTGTGTACAGCACAACTGCTGTGGATAGTCTGTCCGCTTTGCAGACAAATAGACAGACGACACAGAACACATGGCAGATGCAAAAACACACACAGACACGGTGCCTGACAATAAAGGGTCGCTTTATAGCTTGCAGCTTGCAAACCAATATTGCACAGAACAACAATGCGACGAAAGGCTGTTTCTCAAACCCGAGTTGGCGTAGAGTGTTGTGATAACAAGCACAGTGATGAAGGCTGCTTGACTCCATCTTAGTCCGCCAGAGAGCGCCACTCTCAGTCTTCCATCAACCTCACCTGATGATGATGCAGTTGTCATGACAACGTTCTCAACACGTCGCGTTGCACACTGTTTCACTGCGCAACAACATCGCCACGTTAATATACCAATAACTATTGCAAGTTGCAACTTATTTAATGAACGTTGTCGGGTAAACTCGCATCCTTTTCACCACTCCACGCATGCGGCGGTATTGCTGGAGCAATGTCTGTCCGTCTGTCTGTCTGTTTGTCCGTTCGGGGCGACGTTGGCGTATTGTGATCACAATCGTTGGGTTACCTGAAATTTTATTGCACTATTAAAATGTTTATACAAAGATCTGATGCAATGCTATACTAGGGATCATGTGGCTTCTTAGTGGAGATTGACTCAATTATCAGTCGACAAATTTCAAAATGCTTTTGTGTCTTTGATGACGTTCTAACTTCTAACAATACAAGTTTATACACCAAATTTTATTTTTGATCACTGCATAGTTTCGCTTGTAGCCCTTCATTTGCTTTTTTGACAAAATCGCAGTCTTCTTAATGTACAAGTAATTTCGGTCGTTCGCAATAACCAAAAACCTTTGCGTTCGCCTCAACTACCGGTACTACTGCGAGAAGCGAGACCCAAAACAGAAAAAGAGAAAACACGGCTGCACTGTATCGCCGACCGACAACGTTTAGCATCTTCACTTTCTGCGTAACAAACTACGAAAGAAAATGTATACCGTGTTAGCCGCTGAATGAAGCAGGTGGCCCCCTTGAGCGCATCGTCGAGTGCGTGAAACAAAAAGCTAAATGTTAGCGATGTCAGCGTTTGACCAGAAGCAGAGCGTCCGACTCGATCGGCTACAGTCTTATAGGTCGATGTCTTGTTGCTGCTTACTTCGCGATTGATTGGTGCAGCAAGCTACGCCCACAGTTTATAGGACGGCTTGGTTTGGCAACAAAGACGAGTTGACTCCTATCATTATTAAAACCGGGGCTAAAAGGTAATCAACTGCACAAACGCCGATGATGTAGGGTAGTAAAAGATTTTGTTCGGAGTATGGAAATGGTGCTATACCTGCCTTGAGTCTTTCCAGAAAATCCAAAAACGTTTGACATTCTGATGGGCTTCGTTAAATACTGTTCTGGTGAAGAAGTGCTCTCGGCTCCCAGGCAGAGTGACGTTTTGTAGTTGTGAAACACAAAATCCCACTAGACCTGTGTCCTGCCAGGTGCTAGACGCTGCGTTTGGTCGGAAAACAGGTCTCTGATTTGTTGGCCGCCGGCTAAGAACCTGATTTAAAACAGTTTTTGAGCAAAACAGGAGTTACGACATATTAAAATTCTTCTTCAACCGCCATGCAATGTAACGTTCCATTTCGCCGCCTGTATGCGTCCAAGCAAGAGTGAAACCCTGCAGTTACCAACCAAACTGTCTCAGAACACTTGTGCGCGTCGTTGACTCGTTGACTCGGTTTCTTGACTGCCCGGTACACCGAGGCGTGTGTTCATCGCGTGCTTCCTTTAGCTCGGGCCGATCGGCTTAGTCCATCAGACTGGCCCGTACCGTGTCGTGTCGCTGATCTGGTGGCAACACAATCACCAGATAAACGATGTCGCTTCGACGTCATTAACGCCTGGCAATGACGTCACGACAGCGCATGCGCGCCAGCCAGCAAATTCACTCTCCGACTGCTGCAGCTGCGACGAGTTGCTTCGGAAAACCCGCACTCAGGATAAGCGGCAAAAAATCAAACAAAATAGGCTGCAATAAGAAAGTACAGTATGTGCACTTGTAAGCACGCCAACACGCAAAAGTCAAATGACTCAACTGAATTGCGCATACAGCTAAACTGAATTAAACAACTTAATGAAATAAATACAAAAATAAGCGTTTGAGTAAGTTTGCATTATTTCAATCGGCACGGCTAGTTAACTACTTGCACTCGACAAATCGTGAGTCGTTAAAAACAGGCGGGTGACTAAAGATAAATATAATAAGTTGTAATTTTTTGACGGACATTGTAAATGTCAGACAGAATTCCGGCAGACAGTCGCAAATTTCCAACAAAGAAGATTATGGATGCTAAAAAATCTAAGTTTTGCCTTTAAATTTTCTCAAAATGTTTAACCAAAAATTTTGCATTTTAGACGAAGATTTTCGGACAACAAAAAATCTTTAGACAATCTTTCGACAACCCAAAATTTAGGGGGAGTAGCAACTGCCTCCTATCCCTTACTGCCACAATGTCATTGTCGACAAAAACAGAGTCGTTTAACATTATGTATACGTTCGTGAAACTGGCGCCCATTTGGCCAAGTCTTCAACTATACTGCAAGTGATAGTGTAATAGTGTGCTGTGGGTGCATCTGATGTGGAGAATATATTGACGAAGTCAGGCAGTTCCGTCTTCACTTTGCGATCCTCAATAGTCGTAATGCACATGTCTCTCTGCTTGTGGGAGACTTGTGACAAGTCGCAGATACCGATGTCATGATACCTCGGCTGGGTGGACTATACGTGTCGAATCATCGATAATACGACATAGGGCCTACATAAGACGTCGATCAGCGACGCCATCGGTCCAACGCGACCACGCCAGACCACCCTGCTAGTCTGTCCATACGAGTCCGTGAGCCTGCACACCGTATCGATAAAGATATTGCACAATCGTTGACATGGTGGCGGAAACCAATTGCTGACCACATGTTGTCCAAATAAATCGCGTTGCTGCCCTGCTACTGCAGACGACAGCTGAATAGTGATGGGCGATAAACCGGTATAAAATGACCGCGGTAGTATGATAACAGATTGTCGTTTTTACGCGCGATAGCAGAATGCTTCGCGCGTTTTAGCTATGGTCTGAGCTTCTGTTTGTCTGTCCGTCCGTCACACTGCAGTATTGTGTCAAAACGGCGCAAGCTAGGATCACGAAATCTTCACCATGGCTGCCTCAGGGTCTCTAGTTTTTCGTGACAAAATTTCGTGCCCCCGGGTGCGAGGGTTCCCCTCGAACAAAGGTGTCAAAAAGGGGTATTCCCTAAAAACGTTATTTTGCCGTTATTGGCTCGTATAGTGTGAAAACGGTTGCAGATAGATACAGACATGCTGCTTATCATAACAAGCACTGTTTAGTTTTATCAACATTTTTATCAACAGTTTTAGTTTATCAACATCGATGACCTTGAACGACCTTAAACCCCCAAAAAAGGTTTCAGTGAATTTTTTTTTGCAATTTTTGGATGCAGTGCACATTTCAACACTGAATTGCGACGAAATGGCGGGAGATAGACCAAGACAACCTGCGTATGAAATTTTCAGCATTAAACGTTGATTTTAGCAGTTCAAGTCCGACACTCTAGGTTTAAGGAGGCCGGCGTAGGCGGGCGTTAAAGACGGCTACCCCTAAAAGTGGTTATTTTACCCCAATTATCTCGTGTAGCGTTAAAACGGTTGCAGATAGGCACAGATATGCTGCTTATCATAACAAGCAATAGGGACAAGCCTTTTATTGGTGTCAACGGCGATGACTTTGAATGATCCTGTATCCCAAAATAGGGAGTTTTAATGAATTTTCTTGTAATTTCTGGCTGAGACACTCAGTTTTGAAAATAAATTGCGCCGAAATGGCTGGAGATGGACCTGGACAACCTGCGTATGACATATTTAGCATAGAACGTACATTTTTAAAATCTAAGTTTTGATCTCTTAAATTCAAGCAGTCTTCCATACGGAGGCCTCACATTTAAAACTCTTTCAAGATGCATTAATGTCTTATTGCTGTAGGCCTACAATGAGTGCTAAAGTGGCAGGCCCGCTGCTAGCGCGCGTCACGTAAGCTTTGCTCAAATTACTTGTTGCATGAGGATTGCCGCAGACGTTACGTTACTAAGCGAAGCATTGTATTCACTGGCAGTGTGCAAACCGATCACACACTATCTCTGACCAACTCCACACCAGCTTAAGGTTGATTAGTTGCGTTGAAGTAGAATAGTACGAAGAAAAATATGGTACTGTAAAAAGATAGCATGCAATATTGTTGGTTAAAATGTTGATAGATTGATTACTTATAAAATTGATAAATGGCTAGTACTGCTGAGCGACCGCAGACCTTTGTACGTAGGTGGCGATTGCCATTTTTTATTATTATCTTCTTATTTTTGATTATCTATTATTAATACACTGCTCTGCGACATGCTACAATAACACACTCTTGTCTTTTCATTTACACGATTTACCAATATGCTGATTATTTGCTCGAAACATTTAGTTGATCTTATGCATTTTATTTTGGTTCCTTCACTGAAGCAGGGCTATTGCTACATGCAGTGATTTTGCAAGGCCTAAAGATAACAATGAACAGTGAACACACTTCGGTGACTATTGTATATTTTGAAATAAATAACTTATAAGAAAATCAAACTTTTGTACATATATTATGTACGCAATGTCGTAAGTCTAAGTATAAAAATAATTTCATTTTTGTATGTCGTTGAGTAAGTCTCGCACATTTGATTTTACGAGTGTTGGTATCGAGATGAGGACTTAGTGAAAGTGGTATTAGACCTGCGAGTGTTCGGCGACGACAACGACTGACTGTGGTCTATCTAATGAACTGCTTTGCCAGATGATGGGTCGTGACTGGCATCCACTGTCGGCGTAAGATGTCGCCACGTCGTCTTCCGGTTTGATAACGTGTCACGTGATCAGTCTACATTGTACGACGTCGCCACCCTGCAGCTATGTGTGCTGTAGATTGCTACAGGACCGAAGCGGGACCAACAAACCAGGCGACTAGATCACATAATTCACATTAATCATTCACGCCATATTACTCCGTAACACTGTCTCACAGTCAGCAGTCTTACGACCTCGCAATGCTGAACAATCAACGTTCCTGGATGGAAAATGTGAAAAGTTTGCATAAATACGGGAGGAAAACATTGTTAATGGAAAATGAGGAAAAACTAGTAACTCGGATTTCACGCTTAATTTTTCACATTATGGAAGTTTTTAGACTTATGTGTTTCGTCTTCCAAGCCAGATAGCTCATCTCACAGTACATAATTTAGTATTTTCGTTATCCAGCAGCAGAAGAAGAAGCAGCACTGCACTGTTGTAGTAGTAGTAGTAGATGGTAAACATAACAAAATCAAATAAGCCTACTTCAGTGACCGAAAACTGCATAGCTATATTTTGTCATGAACACGTGAGAAGACAAATGAGAAAGCTACAGGGAGGCCTATGGTACGAAAACAACATGTCGAAGCATACGAGAGTCATTCCATAAATAAGTTAAGGCCTACAAAATAACGCCATTCCATTGATTCTTCAAGTAACGTTTTGTACTGAATTTGGTTCTAAACGTACGTGTAAATTTTTTAATGACGTCATTATGGTGATGTTATTTGCTAATTCAGCACAGTGTATTTGTGTGTTATTTTCACCCACCAGTAATTAACGTATCATGACTCACAAGTGAAAACAGCACCGAAAAGAAAAAAAACGGATAAACTTAAGTTAGCATAAGCTCTTTAAACGCAAAACATCAATACTATCAGTGTTTTATTTTTTAACATATTTGTTCTAGTTTGCTCAAACATTTGTCTCTTCTGTCAATAAGCTTCTGAATGTCTGATGCAAAGAATGATGCTGGCTGCTGTTTATGGCACTGAAGAACGACTAATTGCACCTCGGTATCTGATGCACATTTTTGCCCATCTCGTAGCATTGTCTTACACCAAACGTGTAATGTTCGCATTGTAAAACACTTGTCGCAATATACTGGACGCATTTGAGAGTGAATCTAATTTGCGTTAAGTTCTTTTACCCACAAAACGAACATAATAGCACGCTGTTCGTTACGGGACAATTTCAGTGGCAATGTTCAGTGATGTCACCGTAACAAAACTCACATCTGGTGCTTAGAATTAAATTTTCTATAAAACGTATATTTCTGATTTTTCTTATTTAAAAAATTAAAGAAATGGCGTCATTTTGTAAACTTATTTATGAAACGACCCTCGTAAATGTAAACATATAATGCATTTAGCAAAAAAGAGACCCGTTTATTATTTATTATTAATGACTAATGAGACCTTTTAGATAAACTACAAAAACAGTTCAACTACTTTTCATCTGTCATTTGCACGCAGTGCGCTCTTGGGGTTTTGCCACATTCTACAGGGTAGACAAAAAAAACCGGACCTGTTTGAGCGTTGATAACTCAGCGATGGTTAGTGGTAGAAAGACGTGTGATATGTCAAAAGTTTCAGAATGCTATATAAAAAAACGACAAATTTGCATAATAAAGCATTTAAATATTTTTTGCCTAATTTGCATAAATATTCGTCACCCACGAAATTCTGCCAAATTTGACTGTAACACATGGATTTAACATGGATATTTGAGCTTTTATAAATTAGCGATGTTTATTAATGGAAAAGCGCGTAATATGCCAAAAGTTTTAAAATTGTGTACAAAAGAAGTGTACAACTTGCATGTCTCAGCATTTAAATATTTTTTGCCTGATTTACACAAATCTGCCCCACCCCTAAAATCATGCTAAATTGGCAGTAACAAAAGCATCTGCTGAAGCATGAATTTAAGTTAATTTTCATTCAGCATACAGTGAAATATCAACAATCATTAACAGATACGTTGAGTTTAGATAAAATTCGACATAGGCAGTTGCCCAGCTTTTGCATAACCGTTATCAGTCCTTTTAGGCAGCTGATCGATCGCTGGAGTCAATGTGTTCAGGATCAGCTGAGCCCAGCATTCGATTAGCACACGTTTTAGCTAGTCAGTTACTAAAATTTTGTGACCACGCTGTTGCAATGCTCCCACACTGAATAATTTACAGAATTTAAATCTGGATTTTTGGCAGTGAGTTTTTGAGTTCAATGAACTCGAGCACATGGGAGTGCAAGCAAATGCCTAATTTCAGGGGTAGGCCTAATAAAGATTTATGCAAATTAGGCAAAGAATATGTAAATGATTTACTATGCAAGTTCGGCCCTTTTTGTCTACAACATTCTAAAACTTTTGACATATCACACGTTTTTCTACTGGCAACCATCGCTCAGTTATCAACGCTCAAACAGGTCCGGTTTTTGGCCCACCCTGTATACGCAAACTCCAGCTTAATCATCGTTACAAAACACAATAAACGCTCCAATTTAGCGATAAAAATGTTGTTTAACTTCCTCCTGTTACATAGATTTATATTCATGCGACAATGTTTTAACTGCAAGGTAAATATTGTACAAACTAAAATTGTATGTTACAGACATATTTAGCTGCTGGATTCATTTACCATTCACATCGTATCTCGTCATCGGATGGCTGATAAAAGCGTCATTTTGCCTAAGCACTCGCCAGAGCGCAGCACCTGCTTTAAGCGACATGCAATTGTTCGATTCTTCGTTATGATTAGAAGATGCAGAACGCCATAGGAAAAAGAAAGTATTGTTCCGTATGTAACTCAAATGCTAAAAATTTTAATTTTGCTTTTAAATTTTTTCAAACTTAGCAATAGTAAATTGTTTCATTGTGACATTTTAGTTTATTCATTTCGGACTAAGCCTATACAAGTCCACTTTAATGCATATACAGGGTGGGCCAAAAAAATGGCACAGTTTTTTGTATACCTCATAACTTCACCAAATATCAACCGATTTTCAAAATTTTTTTACTGTCAGAATTAGGAGACAATTTGCAATAAAACTCTCACTATAAATCTTACCACACCTTAAGTGTGTCACTACACTACCTTGTGAAATGTCAGTGTCTTAAAAATAACAATTAAAACAAGATGACTTTTGTAACAACACATTTTAAAAAACTAACAACAGAAACAATACGCTTGTTGTCTCAGTTATTGTCTAAAAATCACATCTTTACAGTTTTCACATCAAATTTCCAATGTGTTCGCCTTGCTGCTGGACGACGCATCCAAGACGGCGACGCCACTGACCAATGGCGTGATCAACTAAACGCTGCGGCACTTTGCCCCACTCAGCGACAATGGTTTTTTTTAGCTAATTGACTGTCGTGAATCGTCAACATTGATAGGCCCTCTGTTGAA
>Ga0056128_1003520_pt1 | contig 19250 bp, 10 predicted proteins | sample WorMetLIZISLAND2_FD_71113 | JGI IMG/M metagenome (GOLD analysis project Ga0056128, IMG submission 71113) | Marine gutless worms symbiont microbial communities from Max Planck institute for Marine Microbiology, Germany - Olavius geniculatus... ... | reverse complement strand
TACCCTTTCGTCGTGCTTTCTCTGCTATCAGTCTCAGGGCTAGGATCTGCTGTACTGTACTCCTGTCTTTTCGAAATCCTGCTTGTTCGTCCGCCATGTGTTCTTCTATCTGTGACCTCATGCGCATTCGTTCATATCATAAAAACTTGCGTGTAGAAACAGTTAATGCTACAGCCATGAAGCATGCAAACTTTATAGCTGTCATACACCGCAAGGTGGAAACGCAATAAAAATTCGATTATCGTGATCACAGTTATTATCCTATAGCCCAAAGTGGTTTGCAGTAGAATATAATGCAGAGTTGAGATTTTGCAGAATTTTGTCACGTATGCACTTATCGTCTGACCGATATGTCTATTTAGAAACAAGATAAATATATGCAAAGCAGATTAATAGAAATAGTGAACTAGTGTAGCCATAATCTCACAGGTCACAAAAAGCCACAGACTGCAAAACAGCATTAAAAACATTACACATGGAAAATAGCAACAATTTATAAGAAAAAATGTAGACTACTGAACAAGTATTTTATTGCGTATAATTTACTGCGTATATGGCTTTTTTAAACTTTTGTAAATGCTGGCAAAATTGTCGTAAACGTGCGATCTGAATGGCGTGCACTGTGCGCCACTGACACTGCCAAAAGAGCCTGTTTTTTCTTTCGTTTTGGGTTTAACCGCATTGGGTCACTGTTTACGTGATTCTGGTGAACGAAGTTGTGTGCGTTATGGTTCTGTGCGAGTGACCTTGTCATACGCCGGCAGGTTACAGAGTTCAGAGAGCGGAAGAATGTCATTATATGCTGATGATTGGCAATAATGAGGCATCGACATTAATGAGACGTCATTCTGGCGACACAGTGGCGGTGGGCTATGGCGACACTGTACTGTATGTATGCAGGCAGGGCAAGCAGCATTCCCGAAGCGCTTTCACAGCTACTGCGGCACGACGACGTCGACGCATATTAATGTGCGTCGCCCGGTCAGCTGAGCACAACACAATTACTGTAATTGTCAACAGACAGTCATGTAGGGCATGGATACATGGTTCCAGAACCACAACAACTGCAGCCATTTAGGTCTAAATGTTCATTCTTGTCGGTCACTCCAGTAATTACATTCACATGAACCACAAAACAGAACAGTGATAAATACACGAGCGCATTTCATTTATTCACGGATCTCATCAAAAGTCGGATCGTCATCACCATGTAATGAATGCTTCTGTAACCGATGAGACTCGGTAAGCCGCATAGTGCATACACAACAACGGCGCAATAGATTCTCTTTTTTTCCACAGTTGCCGACATAAAGCAGATTCCTCAGACGCCAGTAATAATCTGCAGCCCGTCAGTTTCGCCGTAAGTCTGCGACGGCGAATACCAGTAACCAGGTAATTTAGAAAAATGTCACGTCAGCAAAGGCAGTATATCTCGGTCAGCCGATGTAAAGCTCTATAATATATGCTATCGACCGACATATTTATCAGCACGTGAATATCGAACACAAAATTTGCCGAATTCTGTGAAACTGGGTAACAGATAAACAGACGCAATGACGTGTTCGGCGACACATTAGCGGATTATCGTCTCACGTGTTCAGCGGAAGGCGACGTGGCGACGATTGCGCGCGGATCCGTTGTTCTTAATGTAACAACATTACTAATCGGCATAATGATTTCTCAAAAATCAACCACAGCTATATGGTCTCGTCTTAAAAAGTCTCGTGCACATCCCTGATCACAACACCTGTGGTGGTCCATGGAACTCTACATAGATAACAGCGATATCTATATAAGACTTCCTTGGGTGGCCGCACTCGACCGCCGAGCGCGTCCATCATTAAAGTGTCGTTGATTTAACTGTCGCTATCAACGAAAGACGACGCCACCGCACTGCGTCGTTACTGGACCCGTGTCAGCTTTACGACCACATTACGACACGCAGCTATACGGTGTCAAACACCGCGGGGTCTCACTCTCTCCATGGTGACCAATATATTTGGCTAATTTCAACGCGACAAGAAGATACTGGTGCGACACTGGTGGTCGCTTCTCAGTCAACTCGCAGCAAGCGTCGACACGACAAAAACTGGATTTAACAACTTTTGAAACAGCTTTCAGCTTGAAGATATAACGAAAATCGACAAGCAAATACCCATAAGCCTTTGTAAAGATTATGACATTCGCTCTTAAATTCACCTTGGTTCGGTTGGGAAGTGTTCGTTTGTCCTGCTGACATTGCGATGATGAACGTCTTACATGATAGAATATGGCATCAGACATAAAGCAATAACTGGTCCCATGTGTCCACTTTTAGGCTTTGCCACGAGTAGGCCCTACAGGTATAGGCTTATACGTCTGGCCGTCAACTGGTACGCATTATATAACAGACAGACAGGTAATATTAATGTTGGCAGGTAGGTAGGTAGGTCAGGAATGACGACCAGAGGCCGGAGATCGCTGAACAGCTGCGGCTGCAGGGCGAGATATCGACTACAGCCAGCCAGACTGTGCTGCAGCCAGGCAGGCAGGTGCGACTGATTGGCAAGGAGTCAAGTATTCGGCTGCAGTGACAGAAAAATCATTGAACACCTTTCTCTGCTCGGAGTGCATACCGGTACGTATGCTTATAAGCGATCAGGAATCGTTAGCACGTCATGTGTCTGCGATTTAACTAGTACGCCTATACCAAATATACATGTAGGCCTACAGGACTTGGATTAACTGCCACCAGGCATACAATTTTTAGTACACAACGGTCCGTAAAAATTGTAACTTTTGTTTTTACGATAACTTTTATAGCTCTGGATCAAAATTAGTCATCCTTTTACTATTGCAATAAAACTGAAATAAAAACTGTCACTACATCCACGATTTTGCATACATTTTAAAATGAAATTTTTATTGCCGCACACTGCATAGTCGCACTGAAAAGAATACGCGTACGTCGTTCAACGATGTTAGCACTAACAGACGCCGCTCAGACCTGGTCTCATTATACACTCGAGTTCTCTCACACGGCATGAGCCATGCAAAAGCCCGGTACCCGTTAATCAGGAAAAAGAACATTGCTGAACGACTCGAAAAATTATTTGAGAGGTTTGCGCCTGCTGACACTCGACGGGTGAAATTATGCGGCATTATACGACTCTCGGTACAACTGTGTGTACGTGCAAAAAACGTTTCGGTACGGGCAAGGCAGTGAAGCGTTTCTAATGCAAACTATTTCACACGGTGCGGAATAAATGCAGTTCTCGCCGGAAGGCCATGCAGAGCTGTGCACAGCAGCTGATCTGAGATTGCTAACTGCTAAGTAGGCGTATCGCCACTGTCTGCAATGTGCATAGCATAACTAGCTGACAGAGAACGTCCCACGACACCGTATGCAAACCAACTGATGTGTCCTCCATTCATCAAGAACACACAGTAGCCTACACAAAAGCAAATCTACCCCAAACAAGAAGCACAGCTGTCGCTAGGATAGCCGACCTTACTGGTTGTCAGTGACCTTCAAGGTCATCCAAAGTCGATGATTTTCATTTCATCTAGAAGAGTGTATGCAGTCACTTACTATTAGTGATTAATAGTAACCTTGCATGGCCGTCTCTCACCGTTTCCGAGATATCGCCAGTTTTCCGTTTAAAAAACGCACATTTTTTCTACCCCCTCCATTCCACCCTGAATTTGAAAATGTTCCCCTTGCACTAGATCGCTGAAGTTTTGCATGCCTAAGTTCATGACGAAGAGCTAATTATTCGTGTAAGTTTTCTCCTATGACCTACCGTTTAGCCACAATACATTCGTTACAGAGGGACATACGGACGGACGGCGACGACGACAGACGACAACCGTTGAACCGTACCATGAGCTCGATCGTTACTTAAGTACAGTCGGCTAAAAACTATAGATCTGAAAGACTATTGGACGCAACAGACTCTGACTGCTACGGATACTTTCAGTTTTCTTTTTTCAAAAAGTGAACATTTTGGAATAGGGGGCTTAATTGTCAAAGTATGCAGGACATTTTACCGCCTGGGTGTCTTCTTTGTAACCAAGTCAACAGCTTCAAAGTACTGAGCAAAGCACGGGTGAAAACATCATGTTAGTCAGCAAAAATGAATAAAAATGCAAAACTAGCTAAAAACAAAGAGTAACGATGAATTCTACATCTCTCAGCGGCACGAACGATACAACAGCAATTAACTTAAGCGCTAAAAATTAGGCATGAGACTAACAACTCCAGCGAACTTTTATGTTTATGTACCTGGATATTCTACAACAAAAATTGACTCTAAGCGTTACAAATGACTAAAAATGAGTCGTTGGTATACGTTAGTATAGGTGCAGCGAGTCTCTGCCCTGATCGCTGAGCAGTGTAGGCTGTGTCGCTGCTGGCGCCGGCCTAATTAACGATTCGATAGCGATCGAAAATTATTGATTAATGGGGAATAAATAGAACGGTCGATAGTGTGACAAATGACGACGCAATGTGTCGGGTCGAAATCGATAGATAACGCTGCAGTGCGGGCGATGAGGATAAACGCAAAGAAGCAGCGTTGAACAAAGGTGAGTCGAATCTATAACAGCCCCCGCAGAGCGTGCTCTAAACTGTGCTTGCGAAATGCGCATAGCAATTCGTAGCCCAGCTTAACTTTAATGATGCAAAAAATACTGGTAACTGCGGATCTCCGTCCCCTCAACATTGGCACAACTTTGTGCTTACTACGCTCTAGGCCCTATTTAAAAATGAGGAAAAATTAGGGTCTGCATAAACTAACTTAATATCACGTGTACAACTGTATCAAGAAGCGCACTATTTATCATCACAACGATCGTCATCATCACGGTAACTGGAACTTTCGTACACGAGAACTTTCGTTCCCGGGAACTAAAGTTCCATAGGTGGAACTTTCGTTCGTTGGAACATTCGTCCCCAGGAACTTTCGCTCCCTAACATTAATTATTAAGCCTATACTGTACACAATTTTACTGCGCTTTTTAATTACAGCTACAGTGTATGCTGTAGGCGTCGATGGTACAATTGTCGTCTGTCTCTTGTCCGTCCATCCGTCTGTCCGTAACGGATGTATTGTGGATAAGTGTTGGGTCATAGAGAAAAAACTTTTTGCACGAATAATTAGTTCTGTGTCAATGCTCTCTGCGTACAAAATTTCGGGGATGCAGTGCAAAGGAAACATTTTCAAATTTGGGGTTGAATAGACGGGGTAGAAAAATGTGCGTTTTTTCAACGGAAAAATAGCCATATCTCGCCCTTTCAGATGAGATAAATATCATCGAACTTGGACGACTTCGAAGGTCAGTACTGCAACAGGAACTGTATAAGCTGTAGTGCGTCTTCTCTAGCAACAGCTGGGCTTCCTTGTTATTATTACATCCTGTTGAAACTCTAGCTATATACCTCTAGCGAGTGACACAAAATTGGAGCTTTTTTCGCTAAACTCTATATATGCACTACGTAAAGATAAGGGGTTCAGTAATCAGTGTCAGGGAACGAAAGTTCCAAAGGACGAAAGTTCCCGAGGACGAACGTTCCACCTATAGAACTTTCGTTCCCGGGAACGAAAGTTCTCGGGTTCGAAAGTTCCATGAATCGTCATCACGGGATCTAACGTGGCCTCAGTGTGCATTATTTCTGGGACTTACGTTAACGACTGCAGGTTTCGTTAAAAAGCACAGACGTACCTGAGAATGTTCAGCGTGTTCGCAATCAATCGTTATCACATAAGTCAGAACAAAAAGGTCACCATACTAGCACACGTCGTCGGCCAATGGATCATAAAATACAAATATACGGCTGCTGTGTTTTCACCGCTTTATGACGGACGCGCGTCGATGGCACGACGACAGACGCCTGCGATCCAGTGGAATATGAGTCCGGGTCATTCCAGAGACCGACTGTCTGTCCGTATACACCTTTCAGCATAAACATCATTTGACATCACTCGTCTTCCAGCCTCACTCGTCAAAATGTCTCGACTTCTCAGTCGACAGCAAGCGGTACAGATATATCGCGGCGCTCGTTCCTGGCTACACCCTGCTTCCTTCATTCGCGGCTCAGCATCACGTCCATTCTTATCAACATGGATGCAGATTGCAGTAGCAGTGTTCCAGGGATTTCCGTCACTTCAGTATTTCCAGCATTTAAACACAACGATCGACGCTGCGCAAAAGAACGTATACGTGACAGTCAGCTAACTAAAAGACAGTGTTCGGCTTATTTATAGGCTACTCCCGATCCAACGTATATTACAAAATCTACGCAGCAATATAATTATTAGAATAGTAAACCCATAATAAATTTTGTAAACAACGGGAAAACGATGCTATTTTCCGTTCGCACAGAAATAAGGCCTCTAGCGCTATACCCTAACTCGCGGATGGAAAAATAGCCAACGATGCACTGATTGCACGTCTGTGCAAACGGAAAATAACAACAATTACGGTGTTTTGGCCATGTTTAACATTTCCTAAACCGTCACATAATTTCTTCGTGCAGTTTGACGGATGAACCAGATGGAACCGCCTCCGATTCCGAATACCATCATGTCGGCGTAAATTTCTTATACGACTGACTCTGTACCACATTCATTCACACACGCAGTGACCGGCGGCGCTTTCAGTTCACCGCCCACTGCAAGCAGTAACGCTACCTGCCTTTGGCTGTTACTTACGTTACAGTACTTACTGACGGAAAAGCACATATTCTCGGTGCTGAACGATATACGCGTTTCTTCGTCTTCATAACAGCGATGTAAAACTAATCTGCAAAAAAATGAATATCCTTCTCACAACATTATTCGTTGCAAGTCACCTCCTTCCAAGTTTGCTAATCACTATGAAAATTTGCCGTCTCCTACTTGACACGAAGACAATTCGCTTGTGTCTTTTATATTGCTGACATCTTGAAATAAATAGGCCCTAAAACAGCAGAACGCCGTTTCGCATAAAATGCTTCATTGCTGCTAAAAAAATCAAAACACTATTTGACAGTATTTGTCGGTGTCGCATTGCCAAAAAAGCAGTCACACAGACAAGCGGCGAACATGAAATGAGAGAAAAAATTCGGCAGTGAATTAGAAGCAGCAGCAATACAGAGTAAATTTATGTGTTCAAACGGAAGCACGCCGACTATAGCAGCGAGTGCTGCGTGTAATAAATGAAGCAATACGACGTCGTAAAGTGCTCGTTTAACGCAATATGAATACGGCTGGAAGCCACAAGCAAGCACGCGATCGAACGGCAATCAGACAGGATCGGTTTATAGTCATTTATAACTCAGCCTCCTCGCTAGTTACTCCACTAGCTTTCCGTTCTCCACGTACTCCAGCCAGCAGATCCGCGCAGCGTTATAGTTACTCACGCCGTCATCAAGTTCGTTAGTTCAAAGTTAGCAAACAAGTGGTCTCGGTCTAATAAACATTATTCGGATTCCGCCGGCGCCGAGTTTGAGCGCTGCGGTTGATGAAATTTATGGGCACTGTTGCAGGAAGTCCGGTTGCCTGGTAGTCGTGTATACGTCGTCGAATTCTTTGCAGTATACGTATTCAGCTGCCGTCCAGTAAAGTACGTTCCCAAGCAACGTTAACGTGAGCGAGAAAGCACACCTGCCGACCGGCAGCAACGAGCAATGTCAATACTGAGCCAACGCCGGACCTACAGCAGAGCCGTCAGCTACATCATGGCGCAGCTGTCATGGACGAGAACAGCTGCTGGTGATCACGACGAACGCACAGAAGAAACCTTGTAGCGTCACGCTTCAACTCGTGGTCTCTGTCAGCCTGCGAGTAAACAATACGCTCTTATTAGCCTCCTTTGGCATGCTGTTTGTCTACATTTTGTTGGCATATCAATTAGTTTCAAAAGTAGTTTCAACGTATGCAAAATAACAAGATAACATCACGGGTACAGTCGCGTCGAAGTTATATAGTAAAGGCCACTGAGCCAGTGATCGAGTTTTCTATATAGACCTAGGGTCATTTTTCCAATAGCAGGTCATAACATCCCCTTGCCAGCGCCACTGAATACAGGTGGTGGACAAAAATGCCATGTACGCATTGTGTGAATGAACCCTCCACCAGTCATTGACTGGAAGCGAACGGCTGGACGAGAGTTAAACCTGCGAGCTCTGCGACCTCCTGGTCTAGACTAGAGAGACAAAGACGGAGACAGCGTTCGGTGCCCTGATTGCTATAATACAGGCCTATGCCATAACATCAAACTATCGAAGCTTTAGAGAGTCTGGCAGTAAAACATTGTTTGACGTCGTACAAATGAAATTTTTCAAAGTAAATAGCTTCTCAATTAATCAATATGACGTAGTAGCCTACCGACGATTTGTCTGTGAGACTGTGGCACGGCAGTGGCTGGCGCAGACTACGGAAGCCAAGAGGCAGATGGTAGCCCGGAGTGCCCTGGTCACTCAACACTCCGCTCACAGTGTGTGTGGCCTAGCGTAATGACCACGCTGCAGCTGCATCTCTGAGGTCAACTCAGGTACATTTTACACGGCAGTCCCATCGTGCGGACAATTGACAACAAGAGCGATCAAGCGCCCTCACTCACTAACTCATTCAGCAATCAGCGTCAACCAATCAGCGTTGCCGGCGCCGTATTCAAACCGCTCACCGAGACCAAGACTCCACGGGAGCACGACCTCACTGCGACGACTGCGAGTGCTGTACAACAGTCCTACACTACAGTAGTCTCAGTCGCTAGTCTGTCACGAGTAGCAGGCATTACTCTTTCGTTTTCCCCCGCGAAACCTTCCAAACCGAATATTTCTTTTAAAGGACTTCAAACATTTTCCTCTAGGCCTATTCTTCATCTCCCCTTTCCATTTTTTCTACTGCCGACCAGAAACCAGGCCAAACGTATTTTCTGATCTTTATTTTTACAACCTTACCTTCAAAAATCTGAAGGATTTCGGCTGCCAGTCATCCGAAGTTTAAGACTGGGATAAGCTCCAAACCCATGATAAAGAACGTATAGTGCTGCAAATATTTCTCGATGTCTGCGACATGAACCATATGGGGTGAACTATACAGAAATCGTCTGCATTGACAAAAATGAGTTTTATACGAATTCAAGCATGGCTTTGAGCAGCAACCCGTAAAACATAGCCTACGATTCTACGAAGAAGGAAATTAACCAAAAACACACGCTTCAATTTTTTTTATTTCTCTCTGTGTTTTATTGTTTTAGTGTGTTTTTCTTTTTTAGCATTGATTTGTATTGTGTATTACTGCTGCACCCAGAGTGCGAAAAAGGTTCTTAAATTCTGTGTTACACTAACTGATATTATACATAAGCTGTAATCAAATCGATAATTAGTTACTGCACAATATTTTAAAAATAATATTCTTTTCGCAAATTTCGAACACCTGCCGATCTGCACTGCGCAGACATTCGCTTGCTGTTTACACGACCGCAACGACACAGGTGACACCATGGCGTGCGCTGTTGATTAATTTACCTGGTGCAACACGTAAGTTCGAGCTCCGAAAACAGGTCGGCTGTGGTAAGTCAAATCGCCAGACGACTAAAAAACGTTGAACAGATAACGGTGAGGTGTCCGTGCGGAAAAGCAACAGAACTGGAGTAGCGATCGGTCGAAGTGCTCGGTAAACAGTAAACACAGTAATTCTTGTCCCGCGGCAGCGCTGCAGCCAAGCCAGCAATACTTGCTAGTCGCTCGCTTGCCCGTGCAATGACTGACTGCGTGAGAAAAGCTATAGATACTGAGCTGCAGCCCGCACCAGCAGGCCGTCCCATACACAGTGGCGGCGCCAGCTTTTAGGTAGCAAAGCCACTCACATTTTTCAGTCGGCGGTCGGCGCGTTTACTCGCGCAAAAGCAAATATTGGTCTAAGCGCAGTAAGCCAGTGTTCCGAGTTTGTATATCTTCATCATGCACATTTTAATTTCAATCTGCTGTCATTTTCCCTGGGTGAATTGCATGAGAATGAACTGCGCATTTTCTGTCTCATTTAGGGAACGAAAATAACACATAAAGGTTAAAAGGTAGATTAGTCCTTCTAATCTTTTTGGACCCACCATTGCTGTCATGACCTGAGCGCTCCGGCCACTCATCAGGTCTCTACAGCTGTCATTAGCGTAGGACTTCATACTCTGAACAGTGAATTAGTAGAAACAAAAGACAGAAGCGAGGTCAACCAAGGTCAACCAAGGTCAGCCAATTACATGCAGGATTGACCTACACACATACACACAGCTGTCGGTATTTAAATTGATTAATTAATTATTTATTTACTAATCAAATCAGTGCAATTAAATATTGCTGCTCCGCACAGAACTAGATTTCACCTTTGTTCGACGTTGTGTTTTCTTTTGTACACTAGCCTATAGATAAATAATCTTTAAATAAAATTATCGTGTGGTCATAATAATCTGATATTCATTGCACAACTTACAAAATTACATTGGATATAACACACTACATAATATACTTTGATGCATTAAAACAGTTTCTTTCCTTCTCACCGTAGACCAACATGACCTTAAACGACCTTGAACCTCCAAAATAGGAGGTTTTCGTGATTTTGCGATTTTCGGCCCCGGCTTAAATTTCAAGAGTAAATTGCGCCGAAATGAATAGGGATAGACAAAGATAATTGCATATGCATTTTTCAACATTAAACGTAAATTTCAAATTTTAAGTTTAAGTTTAAATTAAGTTTAAATTTCGTCCTTGCAGCTTCAAGGAGTCCTCCGTACTGGGGCGTCAAATTTGGATAGGCCTCCCGCTCAAAATCAACGATCTCTGCTAATATCCACTAATTTAGCGTGACTGTGTCAAAACGGCTGCAGATAGACACAGATTTGCGGCTTACCGCAACAAGCATTATAGGCCTACTGACGATGTTTCAGGGGGTACTAACGTTGATGAACTTCAACGACTTTGAAACCTAAAAAGCGGGTTTTAGTGATTTTTGGCGATTTTAGGCTGCGACGCATATTTCAATAGTACATTGCACCGAAATTACTGGAGATAAACCAAGACACCCTGCGTTAGGCTGCGTATAAAATTTGTTGGAATAAAACTTACATTTTAGCTATCTAAGTCTCGACCTTCTAGGTTTAAGGAGTCCTCAGTAGAGAGACATCATATTTGGGTACCCTTTCAAAACGCATTTCCCAGATGGCAGCACCGATATTGTCACGCGTCAAGTGAGCACTGCTCAAATTACTTGTTAGGGTCTAACAGGACGCTAGCATAGCTTGCGATGCATTACATAGGTTTCACTGATGACGTGTTTTGTTTGCCAATAAATAAAATAAAACTATAAATATGGGGCAGAGCCCAACGTCAACGTGAGGCCGCCCGGCACCGTAAGTCCGACGCGTGAAAAAAAATTAGTGGATTAAAATTCCCCTCGTAGCAAAGTCACGCGGCCCGAACTCAAATACGTTACCTTACACAGAACGTGCATCGTCGACTTGGGGTGAGTCAACATTCGCGCGCTAACCGGCCACTTTTTCGTTGGGAGATGTCAAAATTTTATTGAAGGGAGCTATAAACCCCCAGAGAGCTAAATAATTTCCTGAAGTCAAATACTTGACTTTGTAACGACCTTAAGTTTTATGCAACGACTTTGAATGCCTGGCTTCATTAGTTCAACCAACTGCACTCAATCAGCGACTCATGTAGGCCTATGATCGGATCAATGCACCGAGACCAGTGGCACGAGACGTTCGCCAGACGCCAGCACGTGTGTGTGATAACACGCTGCCAGCATAGGCCTGTAACCATACCTAAGTTACGATACCCTCTAGGCTGTACTATGGCATTCTGTCTGTCACAATGTATAAACACATTGTTCCAATTTTTTTCAGCACTTACTGCTGAAAAGCTCTGTTTCTCAACTTTCTCTCGACGTTATGTTTACAAAATTCCGACGAGGTAAACGTTGAATTCTCCGCTCTCGATAGTCCTACAAGCCTAAGTCTTATGCTTTTTACACGTGATTCGCCTTGTGTCAAGGCTCTTTGCGTGCAAAATTTGGGCGATGCAGTGCAAGGGGAACATTTCCAAAGTTGAGATTAAATGGAAGAAGTTAGAAAAATGTGCGTTTTTCAACGGAAAACTGGATGTACATGTATCTCAAAAACGGTGAAAGATAGCTGATAATCACTAATAGAAAATATCGCATAAGCCCTTTTACGTGGCACGAAAATCGTTGACCTTGGATGACTTTGAAGTCATTAGGCACTCTGCTATGCCAGTCGTGCGGTATTGTGGCTAAACGTAAGTCGTAGGGGATCGGCGATGGCGCTGTTGAACAAAGCGACGACGAGTTTCTATAGGTTGTCAATAGTAGGCCTAAACATGTCTCCATGTGCAGCGGTTTGGCCGCAATTTTCAATGCAAGGTTTAAACCTATTAGTCGCCGTATCTCAAAAACTGTCGGCCCTTCCTAGCGAGAGCTGGACTTCTTGTTACGCTATAGCAATGTGTAGTAAATGATATTCAATTGATACGGCTGTTATGATTTGTTTGAAGTTGAGCCAAAAGCCGAAATGTGTGACAACTAAACTGCCCACTGTTGCCGGATCAAATACGCTGGAAAAGATGTAGGCCTATGCTATAGTTTCGACCAGCGTCGATTCAGCCTTCTCTCTTCTATGGGACAGACCTAATAATATGAGTATAAGCTTTCGGGCAGAGTAATCGTAAAGTGCGATGGTGGATAAAAGCTATACGGTATTATAGTCCGGTGTGATGGTTGACTATATTATTAGATGTTCTTTTTAATAACTGAATCAACATGCAAATGACTCTTATATGAAGGAGACAAGACTTTTTCACAACACTAACAGACTGTATTTCAGATAAAGTGAACAACAACCTGACATGTAAATAAATGCAAATTGCAGTCACCTGAAGAGAATATTTGAAAATACAAACAGCATTTAAAGAAAAAGAACTTCTATACCAAAAACAATAAGCTCAGTTGAAAAATAAACAACTAAACATTGTATAAAAATTTACATCAGTAAAACGTTAAATAGTGACGAAATTAAATTGCATTGCTACTAAACATATCAGCCACGAAAAATCTTGCACTTAATTTTCCAAGACCCTCGTGCGTTCAGTGACGTTTATAAGAAAGGCATAATTCAAACAACTGCTTTTATCGTGCAGCATTCGAGTATACGAAGCTCACTTGGCACTAGCCAAAAGTTGTACTAACGCAAGGCTTTTTAGAAACTCAACAGTACAAAACTAGCGAATGACATTTCAACAGTTTGCTTCCATATTTTTAAACGTAACAACCGACTGGAGAAAAACAACAAACGAAATAAATATCAAAAATACAGCTAGAAGAAACCAAATTATAACCGTTGCTAACTCTATAGTCTGAAATAGATGTATGAGCACTTCTAACTCAGTAGTTCGATCCCTCATGTGCCACTCAGCATCAGTTTATATAGCATATTTATGTCATTATTATAAAAAGACAAACACATACAGACACAACGACAGATGGCTGCTGACAACAGTTCCAAGATGATAAGAACGTATATAGCAGTTATATCGGCATTTAGCCCAATAATCGCACAGTCCCACGTTTTGTTAACGACTTTGCATCAAAGTAATTATTTTTGCTTCTACCGTTCTGTGCAACGTAGCATCAGAGTAAACCTAAACTTATGAATGCATGCTTGCATCCATAAGTTTAGGTTTACTCTGATGCTACGTTGCACAGAACGGTAGAAGCAAAAATAATTACTACAGGCTTTGCTTCCACAAAAAGGCAATTAGCCACAACACATGCAAACTGCCCATGTGGAACTGTCGCAACTGTATCGCTGATATTATGCAGCAAAACGGTCGGCAGAGAAACCGCAGACGACACATTAAGCAAAGACTGGTCACATTACATCAAGATGAGAAGTTATCTGCGTGAATAAACAATGCAAAAAACGGCAGTTTTGACATCAACAAGCCACGATGAATAAACGACGGCGACTGACACTGCACGGCACAGGTATCTTAATCTTATACGTACTACCAGCACAAAATGTACAGACAATGTATCGTACAGTGAACAGTCGAAATATTGTGGATTCTGCTACCGACAAACCTGCATGATGCTCCAGCTTCGGTAACTGCATCCAATGAACGAACTAATCACCACCGACAGCACAAGACAACTATTTACATTTTGCTAACTCATTGGACCCATCAGCTTGTGTCTGAGTTTCAAGGCTGGAAAACCGCTAGATTTTTTTAAACAAAAAGTTTTTAGGTTCTTAGTTATTTTTAAAGTTTTCGTGCATAACGAAGACAAAACAAATTTTAAGACGCAGGAAGAACATTCCATACACCATTCTCGATGTTATGTGGTTTTTTTCTTTGCTGAGTGAATGCCGTAACGCCACAACTCAAAAATCACGATAAATTAATTAATTAATTTCATTTGTATTAATCTATAACATGCACAACAAGTAAAAACGTTAGAAACGTAAAATTTTGACTTTTGAATTTTTAAAGACTTTCAAAACCTAAGAACCTTGGTTTTTCGAAGTAATTTTCCAGCCCTACTCTGCAGTTCGTTTGAGAGAACAGTGAGGCTAACTGCCAGCAGTGACACCAACACGCAGACCGACCGACACACAGACAAACATATAATACAGTTCTCAATTCATTCTTTATTCTAATGGCGCGCTAAAAAACAAGTTCTACTCGGCCAGTCAATCAAATTGCACGGACAAGACGCACGTACAGGCATATACAATAAATGCAATGACGCACTGTACAGAACAATGTACAAACATACACGCACGATGATAGGCCCTACGCCACGGCAACGCTGTAACGCATCTGCATCTTTGCACTAGGAGCATCGCACGTATTATAGCCAAAAAAATATAAACGACGTTGCACGTTTTCTAATATTTAAGACCGTACATGCAAGTAAAGCAAAAAAACAAACAAATTAACAATAATATCATACAAAACTCAAAGCAACGTGACCGAAAGACAGTTTACTGACGCGTTTTTCTTCTATGCAAGCTGCACAGTTCATTTTGACGTCGTATTTCGAAGCAATTTTTACATATAGCGATAAAAAATAAGCAGTTTATTACACTTAATATTTTTGCATCATTCATGTCTTTTCCAACAAAAAACTAAAATAAGTATGATATGTACAGCAGAACCAATTGTGCCACGCAAAGCTGGTGAAAACAGGAGAAAACAGTTCTACAGCTGGGTGATAGAAGTTGCGTTATGCATCAAGCAACGAACACTGTGACATTTGTGCAGTCAGTGCTAACTCATATGAGTAAAGTCATCTACTGAACCATTGATCCCGTCGATCAACACTCGGATGTCGTATCTGGTCTAACATCGTAAATAGTTTAGATATAAATGTTAAAAATATGCTCACATCATCTGCTTACATGGTTGGCGAAATGTACAAAACGTCGTACATAAAGGGTGGGCCAAAATGGCACCATTTTTTGTATACCTCATAACTTCACCAAATATTAACCGATTTTCAGAATTCTTTTACTGTCAGAATCAGAAGACAATTTGCAGTAAAAATCTCACTATAGATCCCACCACACCCTAAGTGTGTCACTACACTACCTTGTGAAATGTCAGTGTCTTCAGAATAACAATTAAAAACAAGACAACTTTTGTAACAACTCATTTTAAAAAAATTAACAACAGAAACAACGCGCTTGTTGTCTCAGTTATTGTCTAAAAATCACATCTTTACAGTTTTCACATCAAATTTTCAATGTGTCCGCCTTGCTGCTGGACGACGCATCGAAGCCGGCGACGCCACTGACCAATGGCGCCATCAACCAAACGCTGCGGCACTGCCCCACTCAGCGACAATGGCTTTCTTTAGCTGGTTGACTGTCGTGAATCGTCAACATTGATAGGCCATCTGTTGAAGGGCATCACGAACAGCATAATCAACTGGATTTAAGTCTGGGTTGTTTGGGGGCCACATGTCAGGCTCCATCAACGTTGATCATGCAACCGATCAGTGGCGTCGCCGGCTTGAGTGCGTCATCTGTCATTTCACGAGGTAGTGTAGCAACACACTTGAGGTGTGGTGGGATCTGTAGTGACACTTTCATTACAAATTGTCTCCTGATTCTGACAGTGAAAGAATTTTGAAAATCGGTTAACATTTGGTGAAGTTATGAGGCATACAATAAATGGTGCCATTTTTTGGCCCACCCTGTAGAATTAAAATAAACACCAAAATGCTGCATGTTATAGGGCCTAAGTGGCCTAAATAAACTATACAGTATATGCCAGTAGTAAAGTAAGAAAGTCAAAGTTAACAATATAAATTACATAGGGCCTGGAAATTAATTAAAATCAATGTGAATAAGTATTTCAGCAGTAGTCTAGAAAAAAAGTGAATGAGTTTGGGCTTTAAACTGCAGCAGAGTATTGGAATTTGGTTCATCAGCAAAGCTGTCGAGTGTCAACATTGCTAAAACACAATATTAGGATTGATGACAAAGTACATTAGCGCTTTTTTTGCACCATTATGCACATGTTGGCTGCAGTCATCCATCACATCCGTTTGTTAGCAGAGTTTCTGAGTACCGATTGTTTTTGTCAAATATAACAAGTAATTCGAGCAAAGCTTATGAAACATGTGACAGCCTTAGCAGTTCCTGTTCCCAGATTGTTTTGGTATATCTCTAGCCATTTCGTCGCAATTCACCCTTTAAGTGTGCACTGCAGCCAGAAATCACAGAAGAACACTAAAACCTATTTTGAGGGTTCAAGGTCATGAATGTTAATACCGCTTTTAAAGTTCGTTACCGTGCTTGTTATATAGCCAGCATGTCTATGCTTATAAAGCTATTTGCAACTGTTTTCACGCTAGATGCGCCATTATCGGTAAAATATCCACTTTTTAGAGGGGTGCCCCTCTTTGACTCTTGCATGCGCAGGCTACCTTGCACTACGGAGTCGGGACTTATAGATTGCTAAAATCTACGTTTGATGCTTAAAATTTCATATGCGGATTGTCTTGGTCTATCTTCAGCCATTTCGGCACAGTTCACTTTTAAAATATAGGTTGGAGCGCGAAATCGTGAAAAAGTCACTAAAACCCCTTATTTTTGGCATTCAGAATTGTTCAAGGTCATGGAGTTAAACATCCTTTAAAAGCTTGTCACCAGTGCTTGTTATGTATGATATGCAGCAGATTTGCGCCTATCTCCAACCATTTTCACACTGGACGACCCGATAGTCATAGACCTACAAGTAATTTCAGCAACGCTCGTGAGCTGCGTGACTGCCTAGCAGTTTTCGTTCGCAGGTTGTTTTGGTCTATCTCTGTCCATTTCGTCGCAATTCACTCTTGAAATGTGTGCCACAGCCACAAATTGCAACAAAAACACTAAAACCCCCTATTTTGGGGGTTCAAGGTCATTCAAGGTCATCAATATTATACATCTAAAAAGCTTGTCACCATTGCTTGTTACGATAGGCCTAAGCAGCATGTCTGTGCCTATCTGCAACCGTTTTTATGCTACACGAGACAATGGCGGTAAAATAACCACTTTTTAGGGGGTAGCCGTCTTTAACGCCCGCCAGCGCAGGCTTCCATGAACCTATGGGGTCGGGACTTGGACTGCTAAAATCTACGTTTAATGCTGAAAATTTCATACGCCAATTGTCTTGGTCTATCTCCAGCCATTTCGTTGCAATTCACTTTTGAATTGTGCGCTGCAGCCAAAAATTTGTGAAAATTCACTAAAACCCCTAATTTTGGGGGTATAAGGTCGTTCAAGGTCATCGATGTTGATAAATCTAAAAACCCCGTCAACAGTGCTTGTTATGATATGCAGCATGTCTGTAGGCTACCCATCTGCAACTGCAAATGAAGAAGGCTTTAGACTATGTTAGTGATTACCAACTACAGTCAGCTTGTAAGGACGCCATATGCATAGTCCCATCAAGCTTGCGGAGAAGAACAGTCCTGGAATTTATTGAACACCCCTCGTATTACAAGTTCTCTTGCTTCGGGCATGGTGAAAGATCTTTTTACCGTGCTATAGGACTCAATAGGCCTATGCCAATTAGGCATAACGTCTAGTTGCAGAAACTCAGTGATAGTGAACTAGGGAAGGGGAGGTTCAATCAGCAGCTAATAAGTTCTATTAGCTAAGTTGCTACATATCAGAAAAAAAGGACAAGTCGATAAACTGAGACGAGAGGTCGTATCAAATTTCCTATCTCTGATATTTTGTTCGCCGTGTCGTCCTAGTGGCCATCGAAAATCGTTCTGACGAAGGCAACATCAACTGCCAAAACATCAACAAAAGTTGTAGGCCTTATTTGATGGACTTCTTTTTCGTTAAATGTACTGTTTATCGGTCAATTATGCTGAGACCCAGAAATCATAAAATCAGAGGCCCTTTGACGGAACCCAAACGAGGTCACCTCGCGGCCCGTAAATATAGCGGCCCATAGGAGTTGAGTTAATGCCGCCGGCGTTCCTGATTCTTGACGAATGCGTTGAGCTAGGCACAAATCCTCCTGCACGCGCATGATTGTGCGTGTACGACATTCCGTCGTTGATTACACGGTCCGTGACCTTGACGTTTGGGGTGACAGTGAAGTAACGGAACTCGTCGAAAAACGTCAGCGTGTAGAGCACGAGCAGTCCCATGAGCACCCACTCGAACGTTTTCAGCGGACTATTCTGCAATCACATCCATTAGGCCTACAATACTCACGTTACGTCACGTGTACACTCACTGTTGTGCTTTATTGTCTGTCCAATGCAATGCATAGCATTGGACAGAATATAAAATCACCTGAGTGTCCGTGCGTGCGTCCGTGCGTCCGTCCGTGAGTCCAACTTTTCTTAAGCTCTCTTCCTTCCACCTTCCCCTTCCCTTTCTCCTTCCCCTTTTCCTTTCCCTTTCCAGTTCCCCATTTCCTTTCCCTTCCCTTCCCTTCCCCTTCCCCGTCTTTTCTTTCCTCTTTCCCTTCGCCTTTCCTTTTTTCCCCTTTCCCACTTTTCCTTCCCCTTTCCTCTTTACCTTCCCTTTCCCTTTTTCGTTCCCTTCCCTTCCCTTTTCCTCTTTCCTTTTCCTCTTTCCTTTTCCCTTTCTCTTTCCCTTTCCTTCTCCTTCCCATTATCTTCTTTTCCCCCTTTACTTCTCCATCACCTTCCCCTTTCCCTTCCTTTTCCCTTCCACTTTCTCTTTCCCTT
>Ga0056128_1003518_pt1 | contig 19253 bp, 7 predicted proteins | sample WorMetLIZISLAND2_FD_71113 | JGI IMG/M metagenome (GOLD analysis project Ga0056128, IMG submission 71113) | Marine gutless worms symbiont microbial communities from Max Planck institute for Marine Microbiology, Germany - Olavius geniculatus... ... | reverse complement strand
ACTTGACAAAAACAGTACTCAATCGAATCTTCCGTAACACTCGAGTAAGTTTTCACTTCACGTCAAAATACACGACATAAAACACACTAAAAACATTAAAATCAAGATATAAAATCAGAAATAAAAAAAATAAAAACACTTCGTCAGAAAAGAATATTCGAGCAGAAGCAGAAGTTGTTGCAAAAACCATACTGACTATATACAGACTACATTGACTCGTGAAGTGAGGGGCCACGGAAATTATATTTTGTTGCAGCGATTCACAGTTTTCATCACTTGTTTTACTTGTTTTGATCGAATGATTGCATCACAGTGGTTTAGCCTAGAAATCAGTCACTTGTCAGTGCAGATCTGCACTGACAAAAACACTGAGCAAAAATGTGGGTTACCAAACACTTTGGACCTAAGACAGTTCGGACCTAAGACACTTCGTACCTAATTTTTAGGTTCGAAGTGTCTTAGGTCCGAACTGTCTTAGGTCCAAAGTATCTTAAGACACTTTGGACTTAGGTCTGTCCGGACACTTCGGACCTAAAAGTACGAGACACTTCGGACCTATTTTTCAGTATATATTTTTTCTGTTACTAGCAACACGTTTTGGAGAATAACGGCTGTATATGTTAAGTCAAACATGAAAGCAGTGACGCATGTGTGAAAGGTCACTTGGGTGGCGTGGGTAGCACTAATTGCTGAATCGGCGCCGATGGATGTAACTGAATAAGTGATAGTTTTAAGTAATAAATTTAAACTTTAAACCTAAATCCAAAAACAAACCAAAACCTTAACCAGCAGTGGGCCGATTCAGCTGATTCAGCAATTAGTGCTACTGGGGTGGCATTGCTAATTACTGATAGTTGAACGCTGATGCGTGTAGACTGGCTAAGGGGACAATATCCCGCAAAACTTTCAGCTGTCGGAAAGTAACTTTTTAAAGAATTTTTGCCATAAAATGAAAAATTTAAAGCTAGTAACCGTCATTTAGAGATAAATTATGCGTGAAAATTGAAATTTTCTGCACCCATAATCTCGACACCACTGAGCGGCAGAACTGTTATTTCAAACATTTATTGTAGACTTAATTATTTGGACAACTGGATAAACTGTCAGTCACAGTTACAGAAATCGGTGCAATATTTGCTATTTTGCTTTATATAATTATGTTACTTTTGTCCGGTCAGTAATGACAATGTCGAATGAAATGGATTGACTGTTTGTTGCGATTCAATGTACGTTTTCATATCTTGTATCGTAAGCTATTTGAATAAGTTTCATGCTGCTATAGGTCTACAAAATGAGATTGACTCCGCAAACAAGCCATCATTTTCTCACACAACAAGATGTAAGCCTATGCACGTAACTAAGTTGTTAACATTAATTTTAGTAAAAAACCATTAGACCACTATAAATGTCTCAGAGGCTTAGGTCCGAAGTGTCTACCTAAACTGCCTGAGACACTTTTGACCTAAAAAGTTAGGCTTGAACTGTCTTAGGTCTGAAGTGTCCAGTAAGCAAAATGTGGCTTAATTCACCGAAGACATGCACGACATTACTCGCAAGAGGATATGTGCATTATTGGAAAAGAAAGAAAGAAAGAAAGACCTGTGAAAAGTGTATCTTGAGTGTGTTGGCAATAATTGGTGTCACAAAACGCCACATAGGCAGTATCAACTGCACTGACCTGTGAAGTATAGAGGGTTAGGGTTAGCTTTATCTATTTTTATCTACTCTGTGTCCCAGTGAAATCGATTAGTGTGTGTAAAATATATTACAGGCCATGGGTTACTCAAGTGTAACAGTACAAGCTGAAGTCAATGAAGAAGACATTGGTGATGGTGGTGAAACTGTGGCTCTGTCAGTTCTGGAGAATAGTTCCACTTTCATGGATGAGTTTTTTCAGCAGGTAAATATGTTTTAACACAAACTACTATTGCAGTGGCACTCTTTATCGTCAACTAACCAAAATTACCAAAAACAACCAAGGACAACAACTTTTTATCTAATGTAATTACGGATCACATAAAGAAGGTTGTTTTTGGTTAGTTTTAGGGTTAGGTTTTCGGTACTAAAATAGTATTTAAATTTAGTCCCACTCCTTTGTTGCTACTTTGTTAATAACAAAGTAAGCATATGAGGGTCATCCCAAAAGTTTCCGGCCTCACTTTTACGAACTCTAATGAGTCGGTTGCGGATATGATGTCATTGTAATTTTTGACGTCACAGAGCATTAAATAGAATCAATTCCAGTGTCAACTAAAAAGGCTTGAGTCATTCATCATCATATCATCATGGATAGCGGACACCATTGTCATTATCAGATTTCAGATTTCAAAACAGATAATAGTCACTGGTCGTTGCTGTTTGCAGAGTGGCCTTGGTGTAGAAAGTCATAGTCATGAACAGCCAACGGGGTAACTGTAGACTTTGGACTGGACTGCACTGCTGAAATTTGAGGAAATTGTGCAGGGCTTGCTCCTGGGCCCCTCCCAGCCCCCCTGCGCATCAGGGGCCCATGTAACTAGTCACATATTCTGACTGGTCTTTCATTATCACAACTGATATGATTAACAGTTAAATGTTTAATAAATTATTTTGATACCATCAGATATTGGCATTGCATCATATTTTGGCTAAAGTGCTTTGATTTGCGGCTACCACAGACTAGGCTATGGTATATTCACAGACCCAAATGAGAAATTCATAAACGTAGATGTCAGGACTTTCGTAAAATCATATGCCAAGGAGCCCCACTTTGGTAAATCCAGCTACAGACTGAAAAAGTTTTGTGTAACCATCAGCCTGATTCAAATGCTGCTTGTGTTAGCGCACCAAATCGTTTCAGCTTAATGCTCTATGACGTCATAAATTACAATGATGTCACTTCCACAATCTGCTCACACGAATACGCAAGGTAGGTATTACCGAGAATGGTCAGATGACATTGAGCAGTGGTGTGGGGCAACCCTGCAGGAGTTAAGCCACGCTGCCCTAGATAGGCAGCGATGGGCAGTGATAGTAACAATGGTGTCAGACACCAATGGGTGTTGAGCCCACGGTTGTTGATGATCATGAGGTATCTTTTACTGATATATAGACAATGCAAAAAATTTTTTGTGCAATATATTGAGGCTTAAAACTTTTTGAATGCCCCTCGTATTTGCATGAAGTCATAATTGACTCAAATGCTTTTATTTGCAGCTAGCGCAAATGTAGGCTATTGTATATTCACATATGCAAATGAGAAATTCACAAACGTATTTGTTAGAGCTTTCACAAAATCAGATGCCATGGGGCTCCACTTTGGTAAACCTAGCTACAGACTAGAAAATTGTCATGCAACAGTGAGCCTGATTCTATGCTGTTTGCATTAGCGCTCCAAATCATTTTGGTTTAGAGCTATATGATGTCATAAATTACAACAACGTCATATCCACAACCGATTCATTAGAGTTCGTAAAGGATTACGTTTCACTGATGTACAGATTGTAGAAAATGTTATTGTCTAATATGTCGCAGCCAGAAACTTTTGGCATGACCTTCATAGTTGATTATGTATTGCACTGATATAATCTGTTTTTAATGCATCATTTAAACTGCATGTGAGTATAATTTTGTTGTTATTCTATTGTGTAGGTGCAAGCTGTTGATGCAATGCTGAGGCATATAACTGAAAAAGTTGGCGATGTTCGCACCATTCATAATGCTATTGTGGCTGCTCCAGTTGCTGATGAAAGTTTGTATTTTGTAGAATTATTGCTCAGTAGCAGTCACTTATTGTTCCTGCATACTCATGTTGGTTTCTGTCTCTTTAGTGCTTTGATGGTATTATGTCAAATGTCTTTGTGCATTTTGGGGCATCAGTAAACTAGTCAGTAATAAACTTTGTTTTAACTGTGCTAAGACAGACAATAAATAAAAAAATAAATGAGTTTAGTTTTTTACTACCTTTTGTGGAATACTTCAGTGAAGTGTGCAGTCAAACAAAGGCTAATTTTAGTAGTAGTAGTAGTTGTTGTCATTGTAGAAGGATGTGGATGAGAGAGAGCAGTAGCTGGCAGAAAAGTTTGCCATAAATCTGCCAGAATCTGGCAGAAGTAAGAAACAAGAAGTAGACAGCAGCAACAGGAGTTGCAATATATTGACTTTTGTATGTTATATTTGTACAATACTTGTGGCAGATATTGTGCGAAAAATGTAAACGATAATTTGCACATGATATGTTGTTATGCGAACAGCTTTAAAAAGGCAGCTCGACGATGTCATGGCTGACATAAAGAGATTATCTGCAACTGTTCAGCAGAAGCTAAAAGGTCATGCTTTATGCATTTGTGCAGTTTTTGCTAATATGTGCTTTTCGTTTGTGATTTCGTCAAGTAATAGAATATATTGGTCGAGTTAGACAGAAGATTAGGTGATGGTTTCAAGGAAATATGAATACTCTAGAGGTTGTCATGTGCTGAATTTGTCTGCATTAACTTCATTGATTACAAAAAGGCATTTGACAGTGTACACAGGCCATCCTTGTGGAAAATTCTGACATACTATGGCATTCCTGACCGGTTCATTAATATCTTCAAGGAACTGTATGACAACTCCAGCTGCTGTGTCAAGACTGCAAGTGGGAACACAGAATTCTTTGAGATTGTCTCAGGGGTTAGACAAGGCTGCATTCTTTTACCATTCCTCTTTATTATAGTCACTGACTTCGTCATGCGCAGAACTATGGACAAGTCGGAATACGGCATCGTCTGGCAGAAGCAGAACCGCTTAACGGATTTGGACTTTGCTGATGACATAGCGATGGTGGTGGAGAAAGAAAACGTATGCCAAGAAATGACTACCAAGCTCGAGGAACAAAGTGCACAAGTTGGACTGAATATAAGCCGGGAAAAAATGAAGACCATGGTAATCACCCAGTGCTCATCACCACAGCCAGTAGCCATTGCACAAGGGAACATAGAATAAGTAGAGAGATTCACCTACCTGGGAAGTGTAATATCTAGCGATGGAGATGTTGAAGCAGATATCAACACTCGACTGGCAAAAGCAGCAGCAGTCTTCAAACGACTTGACAACGTGTGGTGATCCAGCACACTTAACCTTAAGATTAAACTGGACCTCTATACCCTCCTTCGTTGTCTCTACAGCCATATACGCCAGCGAGACTTGGAAGAGTACAGCTAGAATATGTCAGCAGCTGGACGTCTTTCACCAGCACAACTTGCGGAAGATTCTGGGCATTACATGGAAGGACCATGTGTCTATCATGGAGGTGCTAAGCCGGACTGGGCAGCAAAGATTACAGGACATCAATAGCAGAAAGACGACTTCGGATGGCAGGCCATATCATCAGGATGCCACCTGGATGACCAGCCAATCACGCCATGTCATGGACCCCTCGTGGTAGTGGCAGACGACGAGGTCGTCCAGTGAAGACTTGGCAGTCTAAATTTAAAGAAGACCTGGTGGACCGAAGGGTCAAGTGGAACAGCATCTGGGCTGTGGCTACAAACAGAAGTAGATGGCGAACTCTTGCTGCCCATTGTCTTGTCAAGGACCGGAGGATCTAAGTGCTAAGTAAGTAAGTAAGTTTTAATACAGTAGTTTTGTGCTTAGTATGTTATATGAAGTTGTGCGAAATTGTTTATCGTAGTTGTTGGTGATAGTTAACAAGTAGTTATGGCAGAGTGATATATAGCAGTGACTTTTTTTGGTGTGTCACAGACATGGAAAAAGCAAATTCGGAATACGAGAAGAAGAGTGCTTTTAGCGCAGATACCAGAATACGTAAATATCAGGTTTGCGAACCTCTGCATATATGTTTTTATTTTTCTATACTTTTAACTCATATACGTAGTGACTTTCTTGACATAAGAATACCCTGGTGTTTATGCTGATTGTTGCTTACTTATGTTTTAGTTTTCAATATATTTGTCTATGTTGTATTTTAGTTAGTACTAGGCTTAGATTACCCTAGTTGAGTACCGGTTACAGTGGTCAGGATTGCTGCATTGTCCGGGAATTTCATAGTGTTTGGAGAGCAGTGACCCTGCTTTCAGTCAATTCTGCCACTCTTATTATGCACACACACATACTGCATGTTTGTACATACTTATGAATGTTACAAAAAATATAGTTTTTCTTGTATTTAGCAGTGGTTAATTTGTAGTATTTTTGCTGAGATCGTGACAGACTGAGGTAGGTCACTGAGCTATGATGGTGCGTGGTCTTGTGTGTGGCAGCACGGTACATTGCTGACGAGGTTCGTTGACGTAATGAAGGACTACAGCATGCAGCAAGTCAAGTACCGTGAGTCATGCCGTGAGCGAATACAGCGCCAGCTTAAAATAAGTAAGCAACAGCATTTCCGCTAGCGGTCAAGACTTTATGCAGTTTTCTGTTGCATGAAGTATTGTTTTTGTCTGTTTTTGCTTGTTTCTAGTAACATTAATTTGTATTAATGTTGTTTACACTTAGTTACTTTTGTTTGTTAACTGTTTGTTTATTTTAGTTTGTTTGTTTAATTGTTTGTTCAATGGTTTTGTTTCATTAATTTTTGTCATCATTACTAAGCATATTTACACGGTACCAAAAGCAGAAATGTCACATGGCAAACACATATGTTTTCATTACTCAGTTCAAACATATAAAGTTTTACCAAATTATTGCACCAGTTAGAGAGTTTTTAGAGCTAGTTATTTTGTATGTTGTATGACTTTTATGTCCCATTTCTTTGATTTTTTCAGATTTTGAGTATATATGTTTCATAATTGCTGTTGTCTTTAGAACTTAAAGTGGCTTGATATAAAAAAAATTTCTGTTTTTGTTTGTTGTGCGTTGAAAGGGAACATTGTTTTGCATATCTTAGTTGTTTTTTTAAATAGTCACAGACCTGTGATTAGTTGGATTTTTTATTTTACTGGTCTATTCTCATTTTTTCCAGAATTCTGTTTCTTATTTTACTGCCTTTTACTGGTGCATTGATATTTGTTTGCATGTTTGTACGAATTTAACAAACTTGCGAAAATTAATGTTTACTAGCGGGTCAGTCTATGTCTGAAGAAGAACTTGAGGACAAATTGGAGAAAGGAGATTTCTCAGTTTTTACTCAGCGGGCAAGTATTTGATAACTGATCACAAGAAATTATTTGTATTTAGTGCAACAATTGTTTATGTGTTCGCATATTTGATCACATGTGTTTGTTTATATCACATTCTTTGTTTGTTCTCTGTATGCTGTGATGCTGGTTGGCTTCCGAAATTCTGTAGTCAAGAGGTTTACGGTGGTGAACCAACTCAATGTTGAATGACTTTTAAGAAATAGTGCATTCAAACAGAAATAAAATGAACTAGAAATTTGGGGCCGAGCCTAAGGTTAGACTACTTGGCGTCGTATATCCGATTGGGCAAAAAAGTTTTGCACCTCGTATCAGTGAAAAACGTGCATTGTCAACTAAGGGTGGGTCAACTTGCGCGCCTATTTTTTGTTAGTGGTTTAGTTCACCATTTATAATAATAGCGAAAGATGAGAATAACATTGCTGCTGTACATTTTGAAATTAATCTACTTGATTTTTATCACTGGTCTACGGAGCTTAATGGTTTTATTTATACGTACTTATAGGCCTACTGTAAGCTATCGAGATGCATTGGACCGACTCTGTGTTCATTTGAGCATTATCTTGTTTGTTTGCGTAGTCCTAAAACAAACTAGTTTCATGTACACATTGGTTTGTTGGTTTGATGTTGTAGATAATCATAGAGCGGAAGGAAGCGCAGCAGATGTGGAGGGACATTGAGGACCGACATTCGGACATCATGAAGCTGGAGAGCAGCCTCAAAGAGCTTCGTGACATGTTCCAAGACTTGGCGCTGCTTGTTGAGCAACAGGTTTATGCTCCTGGAACAATTGATTATGCATGCTTTGTAATAGTAATGGCCACGACAATGTCTGTGGTGGTACTGCCGTCGATGCAGTGAACTGCCACTGCGAGAGTTCACCCGGTTCATTTGCTTAGAGCATCATGAACGCCAAGGGGGCTGCCAATTTTTTGAATCAAGCGTGTCAGCCTAAGCCTCAAGTCTCTCTGTAGGCAGCTACAGTACTACGCTCACAATTGCCATTTATTACTACTCAGCCCGAAAGCTGATACTCATTTTACCATCCCACGGAGGGTAGAAGGCTGAGTTGACCTAGCTGGCTGACATTGTACCAAGATGCCTGTAGTCAGTCACCCATCTGAGTACTGACCAGGCCGGTCATATAGTGGCTTTGTTGATATGACCCAACCCATGGCGGCAGAGAGAATATGAGTATGTAGCCTGTAGTCTTTTTGCAACAATCAACTATCAGTCAATTATTTACAATAATATTTTGTTTCAGTAGTTTTAAAAACTAATTTTTATGTTAGTATCATGTGCGCAGATTACTTATTTTACATGTACAGAAGTGGTATAATTTATGGCTGCCCCCACTTTCTTGCTGTCTTTGATGTTAATTTTTTCCATGTTTGTCATATGCGTTAGGGAGAAATGGTTGACAGAATTGAAGAAGAGGTCGCTAAAACTGTTGACTACGTTGATTCCGGAAACAAACAACTTGTTGAAGCTGGCAAAAAACGACAGAAAGTTAGGAAGGTTGGCAATATTATCTCATTTATTATGTCCGTTTTACTCTGCCTCTGAAGTTACAGCACTATGGGCTCTACAAATGCTTATTATTATTGTCATTATTTTTAAAAATTTTTATATTCTTAGTAGTAAAGGTTCCTGGGGTTAAAGCCAAAAAAGTTTAAAATAAGGTGCTGGGGTGACTAGAGGTCTGCTGCATCATCGAGATCAACAAATGTCTTCGCTGATCAAGATAGCGTTGAATCGCTGTAATAAAACGGTGATGCGCTGGGTTGTGGGTCTCCCGTGACTGCGGTTGACCGACCACTCACAACATTCAAAAAGTTTGTTGCTGATGAGTGGGTTGTGTCGTGGGTTTCAAACGCCAGTGGCTGGAAGATGTGAGTGGCTGGCAGATCGGTGTACTTGGAAGTTTTCCTGCTTGCCACAGCCTCAGCCGCTCAGCCACCAGACTCAGCTGCCTCATTGTTGTTGCTATACTCGATTAGAGCTGGCCTTTTCCTATTTTGCAACATCGGCCAATCTTGTTGTTCCAGCACCGCAGCCGTGTTGCACTTTCTTTGCCATCATACCAGAAGCCAGCTTTATAAATGCTGCCTCGGTTAGGCTGAGGTTCAAACATTGGGTATTGTTATTAACTAATCTTATCATTTAAGTAAATAAGTATGTTTGACGGTTTCAGTAACAAATATTTACAAATTCCAGTATAAAATGCATTAAAATGTAGAACCATCTGGATGGCAGAGTTTCTGAGCATTTTGTATTATTTTGTAGCACACACACACAGTTGTAGTAGCCATTTTGAGTATACCCCGGGTTAGCTAGTTTTACAGTTGATTTTCAGTCGGAGGAAGGGGTTACAGACCGAAAGTTTTGTGGGTACCAGATGCTGTGCATGATGGAAACTAGCAGCAGCTTCAAAGCACTGGAGTATGGTAATTTTTCAACTGCTAACTGATATAACAAAATGATGTTCTGTGTGATAGTAGAATAAATTTTGTGTGTATTTTACGTAAATCCATTGTAAGTTCTTTAGCCAGTAATGCACTGCAAATGTTTGTGCTTCTAGCGGAAGATCTGTATAGTATCTTGCATCAGCATCGCAGTCGTAGTTGTCATCCTGCTGGTTGTGCTGTCCATTCTGTTGAGTTGATAGTGACTGTTAATGATATTAGACTGACTGCTGACAGCTGCATTCATACTATGGGTTGTGACTGTATCTCAGGCTCAAGCATTGACTGTACATAGCAGTGCATCCTGAAATAGCGGAGTTTGTAGTTTTCTGCATTCCGCTGTTTATTGTCCTGACTGGTGAATTAGTTTGTTCCAGCAGAACCATTTTTTTGGTGTCCCATTCTTTCATCACCCTGTGTCTTGCAGATTATCAACCAGATTGTTCAGCTAGAATAGTAGAGAAATAATTGCAAGTAAGAATCAAGGCTTGGAGGCATGAGATAATGCGATAGAATGGCATGAGGGCAAAGGAAGACATGGAGCTAATGCCCACATAGGATGAATAAGTCACCACCAATTTGCAGCAATTTTTCATGATTGGGGCTTATTACAGAAATGTAAGGGGCCTGCATGTTTTATATCCCATTCTAATTTACAGTTAAACATTGCCAGGTGTTTATATTATTAACTTTTTGTGCATATATTCGCCCTTTGTTTGAATTGAAAGTGGCCAGTGTACAAATGCTAGTGTATATATACTGCTTGGCTGGCGTACGGCTCTCAACTGGCAGCATTTACTCCTGACAGGCTTCTGTTGGTAATTTCACAGGTAGTTGTTATCATGTGTCAAGTTTGTTGTACATATGTTTACTGCAAGTCGAATCGCATGATTAGTGCAGTAGTTTTTCTGATTAAAATGTGTATTACATTGCGATTGTCATTGGGGAGCTATAGTAGGATTCGCAAGAATTCAAATTGTGCAGAAATATTCCTGATCGACATTTATTGATTGCAGTCTCAGTATCCTGCGATCCAGGATTAAGAAATTTGTAAGCCTGGAATCCCGTTATTTGTTCAGGGTGGGCCAAAAAATGACCCAACTTGTTTTTGTCAGAACTTCATCAAATCTCCACCAAATTTGATAATTTTTGGCAAACAGATAGCCAAGATCATAAAATTATGTGCGGTACTCTCATTGTCCACTTCACCTAATTTATGTCAGTGCACTACCATGTAAAATGCGGATGCTCCAAATTGTTACATTACGTGGTAGTATCAGTGTTAGATTGCTCACTTTGCATTAGCAAATTGACAGAGGGTGCCATGTGATTTAATAATTTTGTGGTATTAAATATTTTAGGCTGATAATAGCAGACAAAAACAGCGACTTATGAACTCAAAACACATCTCATCCACGAATGAGTGCTGTGATATTGATTAGTTGATCGTTAATGCTGCTATCAGCCATGGCATTACGTCTAAACCATTGTGTACATTTGGAAGCAGTTGTTATACAAACTTATACTTCTGCTGAATAGATCACATTTTAGTTTATTGTGTGCTTAATTAAGTCGTTAGAACTTTTACGGGCACGACAACTCAGCATTGTGCAACAATTTAGAGCATCTTTAGAGCATTTTACATGGTAGTGCATTGACATAAATTAGGTGAGGTGAACATTGAGCATACTTCACATAATTCTATTGTCTTGGCTATCTGTGTGCCAAAAATTATTAAATTTGGTGAAGATTCGATGAAGTTCTGACAAAAACAAGTCAGGTCATTTTTTTGCCACATCCTTAGTTATCATTTTTATGGTTGCCTTACTAGACTTACTTCACGCATAGGATGCAGTGGGCCCTTAACAGTAGATGTAGAGAGTGACTGCGACTGTCAAAATGCAACTTACACAGAAAGCAGTCTTGTGTGCATGAATAATTTTCATCAGACTGCTAAAATCGTTATTTTATCATCTAACACAAAAAGTACTATCTTAGTGAATTTTTCTGATCTCGAAATCCCATGATGGGGATGCCACTAATTCCGGGATTGGCTAAAACCACCAGGAATTGGGATACTGGGATTTGTGATCCTGGGATTGCGATCACTATTGTCAACATATTGTTAAAATTGTATAATCTTCTTCTCGGTTTTACCTCCAATCATTCTTTACAGAACAGTGTGGTCTTGACATCTCGATCTCGAGCCCATCTCAGGATGTACTGACATTTCAGACAAAGTGCTCAACATTTTGGTCTAGTCTTGGACTGTATGCCCTTTCCGTTGCACCAATTGCCGATAGATTCCGACTTTCGCTTCCAGAATGCAAGCGAGTTCCCCTCTCTGAGCGCACGCTGCATCGATGCATGAAACTTTCTTGCGCGCTGCAATACACTCTATAAACAAAGCGTAGTAGGTGACGTCATCATTTCGTTCTCACAACATTATTTTTATTGAAATTTGTGTAAAGCGATGCTTTTATTTCAACTGATCAGTGTATTATTAATTAGCGTTACATTCTACACATATTTAACCAATATCATTTTCGTGCAACTTGAACTTTAACCTTCACATGCTATATGCACAGCAGGCAGTCCAGTTTCACTTCCCTTTCTGTGGATGTTTTTAAGACTTTAGTTTTTATGTGCGAAAGCAGCTACTGCTTTCAGCGCGTCTTAGCCATCGCAATTCTGTCTGTCCGTCTGTCACATGGGTGGATGTCAAAAACGGTGCAAGCTAGGATTACGAAATCTTTACCATCGGCTGCCTGGAAGACTCTAGTTTCAGGAACCGTAAAGCTTTTCCATAAATTCGAAGGGGGTAACCCCAAACGAGGGTGCTAAATGAGAGGGGGTGGGCAAAATTGGCGATTTTTGGCCAATAAGTCGCTGTATCTCAGTAATGGTGCGAGATAGGGAATGTGGTACTTGTATATTAACTTAGCGTGAACACACCAATTTTCAGCTAAACTACTGAACCTGAACTGCTATAGGCTTTCGAGTATCGTGAGCATTAGCTCAAATTTCTTGTTGTTTTTATTTGTGATGCCACTGATCTCAGTAGCCTTGGTAATATGTTGCTGTGAGTGTCCCGTAAATATGTTGTACTTTAACTAATGTGGGCCTTGCCTCAACATGTTGCCATATTGATCAAGATTTTATTAGATTGTTAGAGGGATTGAGGGATTGATGTAAGGATAAGGGGAGATGTAGGAAGGAAAATAAACTTATCTTTGTTTCCAGACCCTGCATATGTTGTTTTTTTTTCAAATAATTGGTTACGCACAGCCAAGAAATTAGCTTGCCCCTGACAAAAACTGTGTTGTGAAAATTTTTGGTAAAAACACTTGCACAACAGTTTAGAATGAAAAAAAGAACTTACCACAAGCTTTCTTGACTGTGTCATTAGCGTTAGTAAGCTTATTGTAGCATTAGCTTTGCTGAATACTTGAATATATGTTTTTATGTGTAACCGAATCATTCCTGTGAGTGCTGCCTGCTATGCCGTTGTGTATTCCAGCATGTTTTTACCAATCATTGACTGCTTTAAATGCAGACCTATAGCATGTTTGTACACTTATCAAGGACTGATTTCTCTGTTCAGTGAAAAAGACTTCGATTATGTGACACTGATTCATGCAACACTCGCCATCTAGATAGTTTGTAAGTTTCTGTATTACACGTGTGAAAGCCTTTATTGTCTCTCTGTGTTTGCTGTTGTTCCAATGATCATGGTTTGTTTTGGAGAAACAAGAAATAAGAAATTTGGTAATTTGTTACATTTAGACTGTTTTAACCAGTAACATATTTTCTACACACAAAACACCTGTCATCCAAAATAACCTGCCATGTAATGACTTAATACATATCATGTCACAACTGTATTAATGGTTAAGCAGACAGTGGTATGATCAGAGAACTGTATTAGTAATTCTATGGTTAGGATATTTATGTTGCATACTTATCCAGTTATCAGTTTAGTGCATTAGGTTACTCACACAAAGAAACAGTGCACAAATATCTGAATAATAGAAAATCTCTTTCAACTACTACTCACATTGTGCTCACAAATAACACATTTGCACAGACAATAGAAAGTTAAAGTTATTAAACTGTATAATTCTGGCAGCATCCAAACATCATAACAAGACTCCACACACTAACACAGTGTTTGATTTGCTGGGGGGGGAGGGGGTTAACCCCCACTGGATGAAGACGATCTCCCCACTGGAACTTGTCTGGGGGGTTGGCTTTGACCCCCCAGAAAAGTTCCAGGAGCAACTGGTTAAAAAGTGGGTGTACCAAAAAAATTTTTCTGCTCGCTTCGCTTGCAGATTATTCGTATCCCAGCATTTCAGTTTGTAGAGTTGCCTTACTTGCTTTTATTTCAATTGCACTAAATTTGGTCAGTTGATTCTCGGGAAAATAACTATTGCTAAACGTTTATAATTGCCACTAATATCTTTAAGTAGAGCTGTCAAAGCGTCAATTTTTAAAGGCGTTAACGCATTGCGTTAATTTTTTAACGCATGCGTTAACACGTTAATGATGCATGAATATATTGCTGATATTGTAGGTGGACTACATTGAAAAGGTGAGTGGAATGAAACCCACAAAGTCGTGACTGCGTCGCATGACCGCGACAGTAGTGATGAAACGGCAAAACGGTAGTGACAGAACGGCAAGAAAACAATTTTTAATTACTTGAATTTTATTCGATCGTCAAATAAACGTAGTTCAAAGGAATATTGGAGCTCCTGCTTCATAGAATTAAGTGAATTTACGAACGTGCATTATTTTTTAACGTGCGTTAATTCTTTAATGCGTTAACATGTTCTTAAGTTAACGAACTAATTTGACAGCTCTAATTTTAAGGCTATAATGCACCTACACTTTCGGCGCTCCCCACCCGGCAACCCCCCGCCGGTTTTTTGACAAATCGAACACTGCTAACACGTAATCTGTCAAATAATATTACATGATAATAGTGTACGAGTGATCATATGACACAAGCGAAGTCAATAATGTATAGGCAGTAATTTTGCTAATACACAAATGCATGACAGACAGTCCGGAAGAGATCAAAACATACATAACTGGATTCATGACAACTCAGAGAATTACACTCGACAACAGTACACCGAAATGACAGTCAAAAATAACGCAGTAAATTTTTTTGTGGCAAAAACCTGAAAAAAATGCGACTTAACTGCGGCAAACAATTGATGGCATCTTGTCTTTCGAATTATTACTTGACACAATTACACATGCACAATACAGTGAAAAGTGACTGCATGTAACAAACAAATAGATTAATATAAAATGTTCATGTTTTATGAGCATTCATTCAGTCATAAGATCAATCGCCAAAAAGGTTAAAAGTGGTGATATAGCCCTTAATGGGACACCCATCTCAGAGCTACGGAGCGTCACCTGCCGTATGCGATCACACAGTGTTACCTGCCACCCGACACAGGTGAATGCGCCCTGCCTTAACCAAGCCAGATAGGCTGGTACTCGATTTACCTACCCCGGAGGGATGGAAGGTTGAGTTAACTTAGGTAGCTGGTTACATACCGAGATGGTTTACCTGCCAACGTTGATCAGTTCAAATGCGTTACCACTACACCACGCCACCAACCCAAGGTCACAATACAGCATATTTTGATTAAAAGCATCACACGCTCATCACTTGGTAACGAATGGTCAGATCCACTTTAAATTTTGTCCAAAAACAGCTTTCTGCAAAACTGACAAAAACAGAGTTTATCTAACATGAGAGTTGACAACCAGAACTCATGACTTTGTGCACATGCTGCAATAACTACTAAAAAGTTTCCTAAAGAACAAGGTATATTTCTTGTTCTTTAGGTAATCTGGATCGGTGAATCAAATGGGATAGTCTGTCTGACTTGTCACCACAAATTAGGCAATTGCCATGTCTGCACACCCACACTCTTAATATGCCCAAAAATCAACTGAAAGGTTGTGAAATTGTCAAAATCGTGGCAATTTGGAGCATGATTCAAAAATATCAAATTTGCACTTCACCGTTGCCATGAAAAATTTATAGCTTTAGTCAGATAGGTTTCGCAAGGTCTTATAATGTGACGCCTCCGAGCTCTGTAGACTGAATATTGGGACCCGTGAAGTTGAGTTTGCCTTTCACATTCATCTTGACAGCGTCCTAACAGTAACACAAGCCAAACACATTGCATCATACAATTTCCATGTAAGGTAAGGTAAAAGTGAATCACCAATAGTCAATAGCGCTCTCTCAGAGCTCTGTGAACCTAAGGGTGGTGCTTATTCCTATTTCTAAGGCCATGAGCCAGCAGTGAGAGCAAACACTGAGTTATAAGGGAAATGGACCAAATCTCCCATATACTGCCATTACCTTCCCATCAGTTAGCCAATTCCAAATTATACTGCCTAGTGACAGAGGCATGTGTGTGAACAACTTGCCCACAGCTATTAGCTGACTACACATTGGCTGGGAGTTGAACCAGTGACCTCACGATCACTAGTTCAACATGCTACCATTAGACTACCGAGCCACAAGGTAGTGTTACCGAAAAGCAACCAACAAGTGAATGAAGACAACTGATCTGATCTGGCAAAGTGTAACCTGTTTAGTGTAGAGCTTCGTCATTTCCTGCCTCAACTTGCCCAATATTGCTCTGTTCGGCTGAGCTTTCGTCTGCAGTTCAGTAACGCTTTGTTCTTCGGCCTGACGTACACCAATACAGCCAACCACATAACAAATTAGATTACTATGTACTTTAAGAATACTATTACATTCACTAAAATGGACCAAAGCAATTCAGCAAAAGATGGCAGTGCTGATCGATGCTGCCACCAGGTGAATCATAAATAATCTTTTTCCTATGTTGGTAGCAAGAGCATGTTTTGATTGGGAGTTCAATTCCAAATTTCCTCTCTCCTCACTTGGGGTCAGAGACCCATCTGATACAATGTGTTATTGGCTCCCAACGGCATAGTTTCCATTGAACAGTTAAGGCAGTCTACAAATGTGAAAGACAAAACAGACAGAAATGCATTGCTGTGTCATCTCATTTTTGTTTTTATATAGGCTTTTACGTAGACCTGATAATGCAGTTCTTAAAAAGTGTTTTTACACACAAAAGCAGCTACTGCTTTAGCGCATCTTAGCCATCGCAATTCTGTCTGTCCGTCTGTCTTGTCACACAGGGCCCCGATTCACAGATATTGTCCTAAGATTTGTCTTAAGATATGTCTTAAGACTATCACAAGACCAAAGTTAAGATGTCGTAAGATCATCTTACAACATGTCTTAAGTGAATTCGCAGAATTTCTTTTAGATGATCAGCTAAGGCTTGTCACACAACTGCCTTATTTTGTCTTAAGACATAGGCCTATCTTAAGACATTCGTAAGTGTTCTGTGAATAAGCCAGTTGTCCCAAGACTATCTTAAGTACGAAAAATGTCTTAAGATTATCTTAAGATCTTCTGTGAATCGGGTCCCAGGTGGATCAGTCAAAGACAGTGCATGCTAGGATCACCAAATCTTCACCGTCGGCTGCCTGGAAAACTCTAGTTTCAGGAACCATAAAGCTTTTCCATAAATTCAAAGGGGTCTCCCCGAACGAGTGGATGTCATGTCAGTGCCATGTGGGCCCATCAGCCATCCCCAGAAAGTTCCCAGCAATTATACTGCGTACTAAAATTACAAATTACAAATTTAACTCTAAACGACCACTTTTACTTACTGAATAGTCAGCGGCTTGAGACGACCATAGTCACCATGACAACAAGACGCCTTCATGAAAAAGTTACGATCATTAAAGATGAATTCTGTGAATTCATTTATGACATGTCATAAGATAATCTTATGACATCTTAAATACTGAGTTATGATAACTTTATGACATGTCTTACAACATATCTTATGACAATGCTTGTGAATCGGGCTCCTGTATTTTTTATTGTCGTGTAGGTCTGGTATCTCTTGTATTGTTTTCATGGTTTTGACTGTCTGTCATGGCGAATAAACTTCATCATTACTAAAGTCATTATAATGATGCTGCCACAGATGCAACTTCACCTTGTAAAACAAAACACAATTACAGATGTAAGTAAGTTGTTAGGAAACGATGACTAAAAATATGCATCCGAAACTCTGATGTTTAACTGATAAAGACCTTTGTTGTGATATAAAGATTTAAATGTTAACAATAACAGAACACTACAGCCGCGTGACTAAGCAAAGAAACACTGCTCAACAATGATGTAGTAGCGAGCGCACTTTTTTCTCCTTGTCTTCACTGGACTTTGAGTAGAGACGCAGCAGTGAGCCCCACGTTGTGAGCTGTGGATGCATCAGCTGCAGTACTGCCTGCGCTGCAAGCTGCTTCCCTTCACGCTTGTTCTTGCAACGGATCTGAACACAAACGTCGATCTCAACAGTGCACTATCCTACCATACACCGAGTCTCAATAAAAAAAACAGTCAAAATTGTTTTCATCATAACTTTTCCGAATTTCCAACAACTTTGAAACATTTTTGGCAGAGAGGTGGTCAAGATGATAGAATTATGCAAGGTGGACTTTTCCCACCTCACCTAATTTATGTTAACGCACTACTGTGTGAAACACAGATGCTCCAAATTGTTACATTACGTGCTGATTATTTGTATCAGATTGCTCATCTTTGCATCATCAATTCGACAGAGGGCGCCACACAATTCAATAAGCTAGTGGTATTAAATATTTTATAGTAAAAATAACAGACAACAAAACAGCTGACTGATGAGCTCAAAAACGTCTAATAGATTGGTGAATGTCGTTTGATCAGTGGACTGCTGATTCCGCTATCAGCCAGTGGCATTGCGTCTAAACCAAACGTTGTGTTCGTGTATGGGGGACACACTTAGGGCATAAACTCTAATAATTTGCAAGCGAGTCATTATACAAACTTATAATTCTGGTAAATAATTCACATTTTAGTTTACTATGTGCTTAATTGAGTCGTTACAACGTTAACTGGAGACATCAACTCAGCGTTATGCAACAATTTGGAGCATCTTTGTTTTACATGGTAGTGTGTTGACATAAAGTGGGTGAAATGGAATATAAATGCATCTAACTTAATACTATTGTCTTGGCTATCGTTGTACCAAAAATTATCAAAGTTGGTAAAGATTTAACAAAATTATCAAAATTATGACAAAAGCAATTTTGACTGTTTTTTATTGAGACATGGTGTACAATGCATGCAAATTCTGTTTGTCTGTCATACCCCTCTGGCGCCTTCTGTGTTGCATTGTTGCAGACCGTGACCATGACGTTCGAGTCCTTGGGCTTTATGTACATGCAACCCCACCTTGCCGAAATGGGCAGCCTGAAAGAGTTCAGCTGCCGGGTAAAGTAGTGAACCCGCCAGTGGCAGGAACTGTGCTAGTTCTACCAATGAGAATTCCACCATTGCTTTCAGTTGCTGTCAACCAGTCAGTTTCCCAGATACTCGAGGTCAGGAAGCACATCAAGACCGAAAACAGAACCTTCGGGACCTGCTGCAGCAAGCATTCGCAGGCCAAATTATACTGACATAAACTCACGTGAATAATGTCAGAGACCTGGGCCGGGCTGATAACTGGCGGGAGGGAGGGGGCCATGATGGTACGAACGGTAG
>Ga0056128_1003513_pt1 | contig 19263 bp, 9 predicted proteins | sample WorMetLIZISLAND2_FD_71113 | JGI IMG/M metagenome (GOLD analysis project Ga0056128, IMG submission 71113) | Marine gutless worms symbiont microbial communities from Max Planck institute for Marine Microbiology, Germany - Olavius geniculatus... ... | reverse complement strand
TCGCAAGGTGTCGCCACGCAACTAACTCGTTATGCAATGCAGATGGAGATTTTGGTATTTGTATATTAACTTAGCGTGAACACCCCAGTGGGCAGTGGGCCTTCATACATGCACTGCTGTCGCGCGTTCCCTTTGCGTTAGCGAGGCTTTCTTGTTTTAGTTTTTGACGTATAGGAAGAGCGGCTCGGCTGGATTGTTGCATAAAATTTTTAGCAGCTGCAGCTACCAGTAAGTCATTCTTTTCATTCCTGGCCCAAGAATTGGCTCAAAACTTTTGTTTCACACGTTTTATCCGCAAGACTGTGTTCCACAAGATTGACTTCACGAACTTCGGACATGGCGCAAGTTGGCTTTTACTCTGATTATAGAGGCTTACTTTCACTAATTTTGTTGCACGTGATACACCCAAGTTTATCTGAGCGTGCATTAGGCTAGGGCTATTGTACTTTTAAGCTTTCAGAGGCCTACTTCTCAGTAAGAGTTTGTTACATACAAAATTTGGAATTAACTTTGTCCTTGAATGGCCAGATTGTAAGCTGGTACAGCTTAGCTACTGGTAGTAGTTTTTCTAAATGTTTTAATTAGTAAACATAAACACAGTACAGTGTACTAATACGCTGATAATCTGCTGAGGACATTCACACTCTTATAAACTGGTGACTTCTCCTACTTTGTACGATGGGACGTAATGATTTAAATGAATGCATCCAATGATTTAATAAAATACACCTAATCTAAATACGTACACCTAATTAAAAGTCTGTTTAGTTGTTTATACTAGAGTATAAATGGAGTGACGTCGGGGTGCATTAGAATTTCCGGAACTTCGTACGGTTATAAATCTGCAATTTATTTCAACGTTCAGTCAAAACACTAGAAAACATAGAAGAAAAAAAACAATGCAGAGCATTTGATACAGCAAACAACAGAGTGTAAATCTTTAGAAAATACACCCGTGATATCACGCAGCAAAAACAGCATCAAACTGCCACTGATTCAACTGAGTAAGATGAATACCAATAAAATTCAATGCATAAACCCCGGCAATCATAAATTTGCAGGTAATTGAACTAATACAGCCTAAATATGCACATTCCATTTCTGTTCAATCGTGGTTGACTTGATGTGCATCAACAACCAAAAATACTTTGTTTAAATACGAGAATTCTTGCATAAACTGTTCGTCAAAACTCAACATTCACATGTCATTGAGAGGGTATGCAGCAATAGAAGAATTCGTTTACAGTAAGTAATCATAAGCGTTTTTAACAACAAAAAAGTTACTTTTTGTAAGGCATTATGCTGCAAAGAAGCTCAATAAAACACAATGCCCGGTAATCAAAAAATGGGACTTTCACATATTTACAAACTTCGACGTCAAACATAACACTGAAATCATGTCAGTTTCAACACAAACTTAAAGGTACTTAACAACTGAAATGCCGGTGTTACTAAGCTAAAAATATATATATCGTTCATACTACAAAAATACATCAATGCTACTTGTATTAGCACCACCCACTACGATCAATTTTCAGCTTGTTTTAAAGCCAACAAGCTGCAAGATTAAGGCCTGGATCTCATTTCGATAAGTAAACATGCAAAGTTAGCACTGTGACTGACTGTTCCTATTCAGTCTGCAACGTGACTGTTAAGATATGATCAAGCGTGAACAAAATTTCCGTGATTCCAGATGACACCCATCCAGAAAAACCTTCATCCCTAAAATATTACTGAAGCAAAACTTTTTGAATAGACTCATAGGTTGAAACGTAACATAATAAGTTACAATAAATTCATCAAATTACAACATTTTATTATTGTTTTTGTTGACGTTTCAGCAATCGCTGCTGCCTTCGTACGAACGACTAACTTTCGGCGTACGTCTTCAGGAACACCGACAGGAAGTCACACAACGTGATGTGAGGGATTACACGAAGCACCAGCAAATCTGCAGCAACAGAGCAAAACAAGTCAGCAGTCACAGACCACGCCATCTCTCTCAACCACGTCATAGACTGGGACAACGCCAAGGTGATCGACAGAGAAAGCAACAGAATGGACCGGTGGATAAGGGAAGCGATACACATTAGAAAAGACCAAGACAAGTCGATGAACCGAGACGAGAGGTCCTACCAACTTCCACACATCTATGATTACTTACTGTCCGCCACAGCGACACCTGGTGGACAGTCGTTCCAACGAAGGCAGCAGCGGTTGCCGAAACAACAAAAACAATAATAAAAGGTTGTAATTTGATGAATTTATTGTAACTTATTATAAAACGAAACTGTTTTTACTTCAGTTTGCATCTGTACTATTCGGTGTTTTGCATGAGCCATTGTGTAATATACAGAACGTCAACGTTATGTAATAAAAATAAGAAACTTTTCTGAAAAAAAGTACCCCCACTAACCGCACTAACCGCCAAACTGCAATAAGATGCACAAGTGAGTGAGTGAGTGAGTGAGTAGGGTTTAACGTCCCACCCGAAACAGTATAGGTCATTTTGGGGACGGCCTTTTCAGGCAGAATTCACACAAACACATAATAATGGAACGGTAAGTTTAAAGCCCAAGTCGCACGAGAAAACGATATTGGCTAAATATGTGTAGAATGTAATAGTAATAAATAATACACAGATCATTTGAAATAAAAACATTGCTTTACATTAATTTCCATGAAAATAATGTTGTGCAAACGGAATTGTGACGTCACGAACAACGCTTTGTTTATAATGTGTATTTCAGTGTGCAAGGAAGTTTAAACGCCATGAGCTGGCCATAGTGTCGATGCAGCGCGTGCTCAGAGAAAGTAACTCGTTTGCATTCTAGAAGCAAAAGTCGGAATTTGTCGGTGATTGGTGCAACAGAAAGGGCATAGTCAACCTGCTTCCAGTATGACAGCGATATCTCAAAATGAGAGCGAAGTCTTTTCGCCCGGTACCGCGCTCCATTGACGCTGCTAGCATTCAAATTTTGTCAAACGCTACATTGACACCAACAGTTGTTTGTGACGTCACAGTTTCGTCACATTTGTCCACTTTAAACTTGATTTTTACAGTATAAAGACAACACTGGCAACAAGAAGATTAATAAATATTGACAAATTAGCATATGACTAAGCCAATTAGTGCTTTATAACAGTTATGCAAACTGATGCGACTTGGACTTTAAACTTTACAATAAACAGAAAGTTTAACCTTTACAGAAACGCACAACACAAAAATGAGCTTAACCTAAAATTGTAAAAACTCCATTATATGCGTGCACATGTAATTAACATAACGGTAGTTCTAATAATCTTCCCTGTTATCCTCCAGTCATTAATTTCAGAATGCTGTCTATTGGAGGACAGGATGCACTTAATATAATATAATAATATAATAAAAAAGTATGCAGAGGAATTTTATTAAGTCTAAGCACATCACGACATGCCACGGCTGTAGAAAATGCCCGAGACAGATTCCCTACTCCTCTCCCCCTCCCCTCCATACCTTCTCCCTCCTTTCTTTCCCCTTTCCTCGTTTCCAATAGCCTCATCAAGTAAGCAAGTAAAAAGGTAAAGTGTAAATTTATATAGTGCATACGCACAAAAATCTCTAATGCGCTAAATACATTTTGTCGTCAATATTTTGCGAAAAACTCTTCCATTGACGTTAGAAAAAGTTAAGACTCAGTTCTAGGTAACGAAGACTGTCGGGCAGCGAATTCCAAGTCAAATGTCGTGACAGGGGGAGAGGCAAGAAAGCAACTGCTCGTACTCATTGCGCCTATCCGCGGAAAGATGGCCAGGCTGATTTGACCTGGCTGGCTGAATATATGCCAAGATGCCCGCAGGCAGTCACCCATCCAAGTACTAACCCGGCCCGGCGTAGAGTAACTTCATTGATCGGATGAAATGCGTTACTGCTATACAACACCACCACTATAACAAGTGTTAGCAGAATCATACAGAAATTGTATTAAGCTAATTCTAAGTGACAAATTAGAAAAAATCCAGCTACATAAAAGCACCATATTAAAGTACTATGGCATGCAACAGAGATTGCTCAGTCGATGAAATTTACACATACAAATTATTCTAACAAAAAAAACACTCATTACAATCATAACAGCATAAAATATGAACTGAAACTGTAATACTTAAAATAAAATACAATACTACAATGATTCTTTCACCTAAGGCCTGTTAGTATTGTTGTAACGTAAACGATTTTTCACTAACTCCACTATGGTAACCACAGGTCATTTTTACACAAAACCTCTAAACAACGTAAGACAAATTATGTATGCAAATACAACTATAAAAAGAAAAGAATTGCACATGTTAGTCAACGTTTATAAGGTATTAAAGTAATTCAGAAACGACATACTTTGCAAGTTTGCTAAAAAAATTATTCTACATGAAATCGTTAGGTGTTTGTGTCAAAATGTGTTATTCTACAAACAACTTTGTGGTCTGTGATTTTCCTTACATTTTGGTTCAATTTTTTCACAACGACAATGACAAATTATGGTATTTTTGGCATAGCAGCACCTACAAACAGCACTAATATAAAATTAAAGCCACACAGAAACAGGAATGCTCAAAAATTGCACTACCTACTTCACTAAACAAATACAAAAATTTCACACAATTCAGAAGCGTTTGAAAATGACTATCAATACCCGGTGCATGAAACAGAAACATGATAACATATACCAATAAACCAAACACTCGATGGCAAAGAAACAATAAAAATGCATACAACAGAAATTGTAAAAAAAACTATCATCATTTGTGCCAATTTTTAAGAACCTGCTAAAGGGGTTTCAGAACTACAAAACCTCCCAAAAACGCGATTTCGTACACATAACGTTCTGTGCCCTTACAATAGTATCACCACTACTGTTCTGCACTGTCATTGGCAGCTAAAGGTTACAGTTAATTTTAACTCTTATGTACATTTCTAGGTTCTTCAATTTTCCTGGCTGTGGTGTTGTTATCTGTATATAATTATGCTATGTCTGTCTGTCTGTATCAACCTGTCTTTCTTTTGACAAATAAGCTCGGTAATAATCAATTTTTTGTACTTATGTTACAGTTCACAAACATACCAGCTGCTACAGTGTGAAGCAATTAATATCATATTCAACGGTTGTAATATACAAATACGAGTAATATCGGTAATAAGTAAAACAGCACACACTCAAGTCGTTAATATGGGACCTGTTTATGTATTGCACACAAGAAAAACTACATCCTTTTGATAGCTCATAAAACTAACAGTAAATTGTCTAAAATATCGATAAACATCGGCGACTGTAGTGAACTGCAGAGGCACTCTCTCGTCTGTTAAAAAAAACGACTTCTCAAGTTTCTGGAAACAAACAATAAACCAGTAATGTTATTTAATCGATCATTTGCAAATTATTATAAAACTGAAAAAAACTAAATGCATTAATATTTCATTTCATACACGACCGGTCTCACGCAGCATGACAGGCATATTGGCTAAGTATCTATAATGTTTTATTTACACTTGCCAGAGGGCGGGACCGGTCTTGCTCAGCCGTATTGGCTTAAAATCGCACAAATTTTCCCTACCCCCTGTCATTTAGCACCCTCACTCGAAGGGACCCCTTTCGAATTTATGGAAAAGTTTTACGGATCCTGAAACTAGAGGCTTCCAGGCAGCCGACGGTGAAGATTTGGTGATCCTAGCTTGCACCGTTTTTGACTGATCCACCCGTGTACCAGACAGAGAGACAGACGAATGGACAGACAGAATTGCGATGGCAAAGACTTGCTACAGCAGTAGCCGCTGTCATGCATAAAACAATTCCCTAAAAAATTTTTGTATATCAGCAACATCAGTATGAAATTGAGCTAAACTTGTGCATCATAATTATGTATGCCTATCCAAACACAACATATCCTGCAAAAACAACAGACATAGTTCAGCAGATATGGCAGTTTCAACTCCAAAGGTTACTTTTTGACTGAGCAGTCAGTTGAACCCTGAATATTTATGAAAAAAAACAAACTTTGCAGAACTCTTCAGTCCTCATGACAAACAGAATGAGGCCCCAGGTAATGCACATCTTATCATATGATAAAAAATCTTCCAAAGATCTTCCTAAGAAGTTTCAACAACGTGACCCAAAATACTACGGTCTATTAGAACGACCACTTTATAGCCAATGCACTAACAACAGTCATTAGTGGTCTGTGGGGTGTAACAGTAAAGTGTGTCAGACTTATGATAAAAAGTCATGGGTTTGACTCCTGGTTGGGTCGCTATCAGGTGCTTATCACTTGGATGGTGACTGTCTGTGGACAGGGAAACCAGTTAGGTATGTAACCAACCACCGAAGGTCAACTCAGCCTTCCATCCCTCCGAAAATAGTGAATCGAGTACCAACTCATTCGGCTGGGGTTAAGGGGGGTGTGTTCACCTGTGTCAGGTGGCAGAAGCGTCATCTCATACGGCGGGTGACACTGTAGCTCTGTGATGAAAAATGTCCAATAATCACCTATGCATACAATCTTAACCTTTACCGCTAGATCAACTAGATAAGCAGTCGTAGCCCGCAGGTACCTCTGCCAAGGCAAAGCTATTCACCAGGTGGCGTCACCATGTTCGCTTTACCAGCGGTTCCCGTATGCCCCCCTTAACGCAATGGTAACGAAAATTTCAAAGTGATCCAGAATCCAGGATTCCTGCCGGATCATGCCCAAAATTGAATCACTGGTAGATTATGCCATGCCCGACATACCCTCAAAATTTCAGAAAGATCCATCCATAACTTTTTGAGTTATCTTGCTAACACACAGACAGACAAACAGACAAAAACCGGCAAAAACATTACCTCCTTGGCGGAGGTAATAATTGGAAAGAACAAGCTGTGTACTGACCGTAGCTAATGTCAAGGCGAGTGATAGGCATTGGCTTTACATGAACATTGTGAGCACTGCTCAGGCTGCGACCTCCAAATATGTACAAGGAGTAATCCGTCGCTGACTGCAGCTGATCAGCAGGCATCTAGCAACATCAGAACAACACGTTCACATGAACTAATTTATAGCAGGAATGTTAGCAAGACGACAGAGCCAAAGCCAAAGCCAGAACATGCAAGGCCAACGCCAAGGCCTCCATCACATTCCCAAGGCCAAAACACGGCCAATGCCAAGGATTGGAGTGCCAACGCCATCGCTGCTATTTTAAGGCAGAAAAGACCAAAGACAAGGCCAAAGCAAATGCCTAACATCCATGCTATCACGATGACTTAAATAAATTTGCATCAAGGTTTCAATGAGAAGTTTTTGAGAAAAAACTGTTACTAATGGCAATAATACTAATAATCAAAATAATAAGCTACAAAAGAGCAAATAAAAGCAAAATTATGCAGCATGCTGACACTGCTATTGAGACGCCATAACTAAAAAGTGCTCTGTTTGAAAAGCTACAAATAAACATCGCATGACAATTAGTTTCAGCTTTTGCAATTTGCATAACCTGACAACTTTCCCAAAGTTATTACCAGTGAGGCTGACCACTAAAAGCAAACTTTTCGAAATCGTTGGAGCAAAACGTTTTACACCCTTTTAGTGCATGTCACAGTACAGTTCTATAAAATTTAATCCAAAGAAATAAGCTGATTTAATAGGAAAGAAAAACTGCAAAATTAAATGCTGGTCAAAGTAACCTTAAACTTTCAATTTCACCTGGCAAAGTACACTCAGAAAAGAACGCCAAATTAATATGCCACAAAATTTCTACACTTCAAATTTGAAAAATTAAGATGCAGAAAAACAGAGTGTACCGAACACCAGTAATTACTGGGTAACTAAGTTTGACAGACAAAACAAGTCGTTGGACAAACCGACAGCTGGCTGGTAACGTTGTTCCGATTTCCATCTGTTGATACATTCGCAGCATTTTTGTCGGGCCATGCCTCTCGAACATCCAACATTGGTGGATGTCTGTCTTCATCATTATTTAACGCTGTCAACGGTGTGTCGTTGCTAGAAACTACACATCCACTCAACTCCAGATCTTCAATCACGAGCCGTCGATTACCACCGTTCCGATGTACGGAGTAACATGCCATCTCCAACGGCGGAGCATCATTGTTGGATCTTGACTGCTCCTTGTCCGATGTCTCGAAAATTCTCCGGTGGTGGTCAGCACCGTTGACTGGCTGCATCAGTGCCTGGGCGGCAGTAACGTGGTGGTTATGACACCCAACATCGCTTTCAGTACTTTCCTTCCCTGTGTAGTCCTCGATGTGAGTTAAGTTGTCAGACACAAAAGTCGGATTGACAGACCCGCGCATGTGACAGCTACAGCTGGCGTTGGTACAATTCGAACAGTCCGTTACTGCAAAGTCGTCGTTGGAAGGCAAATCGATGATATGAGATGTAGTGGTAGAAACTGCAAACGAATCTGGTTGAACGATCAGTCGTTCTCGTGAACTGTGGAACAGTGCGGCGTCAGCAAACTCATCGAACGTATGTGAAGTGACGCGGTGATTGCGTAGTCGCAAGGTCGACGCGCAGGCGTTGCAACATCCACTGGTAGCAGAGGACGATCTCTCGTTGTCGCCATCACTCCGCAGTGTCTGCAGATCGGTCATCTCAGTTTCCATTGAATGCTGACTCGCTGGACGCCGACCTGCCGGTACTGAACCCTCTGTCTGCTGATACATACAAACACGAGCAGTTGTGGGTGGACATTAAAGGAGTGTACAGAGTGAACAAAATAAACTGAACAGCCAGTTTGTTTTCTTTGTACAATCCACTGCATTTGAGTTCTGTTGCCTCGCGCATGTTACAACTTAACTGAGATTTCAGTGACAAAAAATTAACAGTAGAAGGTAAACTATTTCAAACATTAATGATATGCCAACTAAATAGTTATATTGAACACTGCATCTTAGCCCGAGTAATTTGTATTCAAGTTCCCTGGTAGTTTTGACATTAGCAACTTGAGGAATCATCAAATTTCACAGACATCAAACCAAAGACGATTTTATAGCAGAATATCAAGTTAAGTTGCACCGTCACAATTCGTGACTAAGCAGACCAAGCTGACGCAAAAGTTCATAATAAACAAAATATTTCATGACAAATTTGATAACCAATCACTTTGTGAAAAGCTCAAAACTAGAGTCGTCAAAACATTAATTTCTTTAATGCATGCATTAACACGTTAATAACACATCATTAATATTGTTGATATTTTACGTGGACTACATTGACAGGGTGAGTGGAACGAAGCCCACAAAGTTGCGTCTGTGTCGCAGGACCGTGTCATTAGTAACAAAATGGCAACAACACAAATTTTAATTACTTGAATATTATTTCATCATCTAATAAATGAAGTTTAATGGAATATTGGAACCGCTGCTCCTTGTGCTCCACCGAATTAAGTAAGTTTACGTATGTGCATTAAATTTTTAAACACGCATTAATTCTTTATTGCATTAACGTGTAAAGTTAACGCGTTAGGTCACCAACACTACTCTGAACATACCTTATCGATACATGTAACATCAGCAACAGTGATAATAATAATACTCGTAAATTAGCAGTAGTATGCAGTAAACAGTTGCATACATGAACGTGTGGATGTCGCCGATGTTTCTGTCCAGTTGAAGCTCGCTGCAGATCGATCGTGTTGTCGGACAATCTGTTGCGTAGTGTGGGCAATGAATAGTTACGTCGAGACGTCTGAGGCTGGGCTACAGCCACAGCACAGTGCTTGGTAGATGGCGTCACACTGAGGCCCTCGACGGACAGCCGTGTCCATGTCAGAAAGTCTGACACAGATTACATTACATTAAATTTCATGAAAACTAAAAAAAACACTCACTTATTCCACTGCAGAGAGTTGTTAAAAATACACATAAAGTGGTGCATGGTGTCACGCTGAGCCCCTCAATGCACGGCGGCGTCCACGTCAGAAAGTCTACACAGACGATCACTACACAAGACTGATTTCCAACGCAGGGGCATCTATCCCCCCTTGAACACATTACGCAAGCCCTCCACACTGCCTCCAATGTTAACCCCCTCCCTCAACGTCGACTCAAACCCCTCCCACGTCAAGCTTAGTCAAGTGCTGCATTACTCCTAATGATGGATGACGGCATCCTAACACACGGAGGCCAGCAGAAAATTTTCTAAAGGGGAAGAGGCTACGGCGTCCCCACCGTGGTCAGCCACCTTGCCGTGGTGGTGGGGCTTTGCACTGATGACCCGAAAGATTTCTAAAATCTGGAGGTGAGGAGCTAACTAAGAGCTAACCAAACCTGTGAGAGCAGATTGCTACACATCATCAGTGCTTTTGTGCTGGTTTTGGCTTCACAGCCGACTACGGCTTTTCAGCCGTTTATTTACAGCTTTACGACCGTCTATTTACGGCTTCACAGCCATCTATGGCTTTATAGCCGCTACCTGTAACCTTGTGGTTACATTCGGGGACCCGCATTGGGCCGAGCTGATACGGCCTCAGCGCTGGGCAGGTGTAAAAGCCTGTCCACCCCGGAGGTAAAGTAAGGTAAGGTAAGGTAAGAGACCACGGCGTTGAATGAAGTGGTAATGAGGGTATTTCACTGACCAGCCTGTTAGAGAATCTAGGAAGCATAAAATTTCCAGTGGGGCCAGGGGCGAAGCCTCGGCTTAAAATGAATTTGGTGCATTTTAGAATCGCAAAAGACTTCTGGTCAAGTACTGGTGGAACAATGACTGCCCCCCCCCTGAAGCCCTAAAAGTTGCCCCCCTTGAGAAAAGTTATACTCTTTGAGCATAGTCCTCAATGGACGTAGATGCCCCTGTTCCAATGTATGCAACGCAATAGATGTAACAAAATGTATGCAACAAATGCAGGAATAGACACCATTTCCATGTTGGCATTTTGCCATTTTCTGACAGTCTAAAATTCAGAATCCACGATGCCACTCAATTGAATGATTTCTTATAAACTCTGGTATTACTACACTGTATACAGCAAAGCAGTTTTCAGTCATTAATCACGCCACTGATAAACAAACGATTTAAAGACATAAAGATAACTCAACATCTGTTAATTACATGTTAAAAAATGTACAGCAAATACTTTTGACTGCATTATTTCTTACACTCCTCCACACCACCTTGTCCAATAACGTAACACAGTAGTAACAGAGACAAAACAGGTAAAAAACACATAAAAAGCACATAAGGCAGACGACTCACACCATAAATTCATCAGCTCCATCGTTACTTCATGTTCATCGTTACAAACATTAATGGCATAAAAAGTCAAATGTGTTACAGTTAAATATCAATGTACAGGTATTCTTATTAATAAATACTGACCAAAGTCGAACTGCCAGAGAGTATTCTGCGACACGCCGTCAGTACAGCCACCGAAGACAAACATGGAGTTGGCGACAACACACGCCGAGTGACCTTCCAATGCTGTGGGACTGAGACGACAGCGAACGTTCACCCACTTCAGTGATTCTACGCAAAACACCATAGTTATATGTTAATGCTCGGATAGATATATAAGGTAGAGAATGAGCAGACTGAACAAAAGCTGCACGTTAAAAAATAGAAAAGGTTTAAGGTTGTCCATCCCATGCACAGACATGCATGGACAGTACAATCTTTTCTGTTAGTTACTAAGTTACTTATGGCTCTGAACGGCAATCCATCACAAAGATACAGAGCATCACCTGCCATATGAGATTACACAGCGTTAGCTGCCACCCAACACAGATGAATGCTTTAATCCAAGCCAGACAGGCCAGTACTCCAGAGGGATAGAAGGCTGAGTTGACGATGACGATTGAAATGGTTCACCCATATAAATAGTCACCCATCCGAGTATATAATAGCTTGATAGCGATCCAACCAGAAGTCGAACCCACACATTTCAACTATTAATCTACTCTGCATGTGTGTGCATAAACAGTTTTTTTGACCAGACAGGTGACATAAACAATGCTGTATGCCAGAACTCAAAAAAGACATCATCATAACAATTCTAAAATATAAATGGCACACCCATCTATCTGTAGAAACCCGATTCCAGAAATCCCAAAAGTTCCATCAGCAACCTGAGACAACTAGGCTTCCATGATTGCTGCAAAAACCAGCAAAAACTAAAACTGAGGTTATCAGAATTATGACTTTGAAAATGCAGTACAATATTCATTTAATAAAATTCCACAGACAAAATGTACAGAACCCATTAAATGATAAAAAATATGATAAAATATACAAATCTTTGTAAAACGTAAAGAAATGTCAAAAATCCGTTTCAGCAGAAGTTTTTTTACAGCATTCTGTTTATAAAATTACACTGACAATCTGTGTAACTGTTGCTTATGTGCACGTGATCAAAGCATGTAGCACTGAAAAACGTCTGAAATGGGTGAAAAAACTGGTGCACACGTACACACATGAGAAAAATGTTTACCAAAGTACCAAGTCCAGAGATCGTCGAGAGCGGCAAGGCCCGAGAGTCCTCCGTATATCCACATACGTTGCTGATGTACAACGGCAGAGTGCGAATGCCGACCCACGGGGCATTCAGTGCTAGACACTGGACTCATCACTGACGACCAACGTGACAACTCTGATAGCAACATAAAATACAGCAAATTGTTAAGGTGCATACAAAGTGAATAAAATAAACTGAAATGAACACAACTGAATTGCCGTCAGTTCATTTGCTTTGTACAGTCCGTGCAATACAACTGAAATCAACAGAACAGTAGGCCTATGACATATTGCAGTACTATTCTATGCAACACCATTTTTTACCATGGAAACATGTTATTAGTAGGGCCCACAGTTTTCCACAAGCTGTAAAATTTCGAGCCGAGCCATAAAATTTGCCCTTTTCCATGGAATTTTGATATTGCTGCAGAATTTCGTGGAATTTTACAGAAGTTTAGAAATGACCGATGATTTGTGCAATCGTCGGCTTTAAAAACTATATCACGGAAAAAATCAAACTAAACTGCCTAAAACTGTGTCCCTACTAATAATTACCATCGTATACGGCACAATCGTAAATTAAAAAAATGTGACTAATTGACAAATTGCATGTTTGAAAAAAAAAATCGATAATTTCCTATGTATGCTGCTAGCGTAACTGAGTGCCATGCCAGCATCCAAAAACTGAAGTTTTTTAAACAGAATAAAGCTTAGTTTATGCGCAAATGGAAAGCTGCAGTAAGCTGTGGAATTTGGACAATTTTGCCATGGTGAGCTGCGGAATTTTGCAAAATTTACCACGGAAAACTGTGGGCCCTAGTTATCAGTATAAATATGACATATTGCACCACGTTACAATAAGACAATCATATCACCCATAAGCCAAACGTGATATCCCAGAAACCTTAAAAAATATAATCAAAACAGCTGCAAAATTGAAGCAAGCAGCTAAACGGGTATGACTGCACCTACTTGGGCTGACTGGCAGCACTTCAGTAGTCCAGTTTGGTGGTGTGGGGAACGAGTTTGAGGTAAAGTTCTGGCTGCAAACACATTTTTGTGCATTTGGAGCTCTAAAATCACATCGAATAGTCACATTTTTGCGTTACTTTTACACAACTTTTCCTGCTTCTGGCTGATAGGGATACAACCAAACCCATCAAACTCCCTTGGCTACAGATCTGGAATTATCTGGAATTAGCACAAAATATCACAAGCAAAATTTACCGAAATTGTACTGCCACAGCTCCGAGCTAGAGCCCTTCATGTCAACGTAACCTCCATAGATAAACATAGAGTTGCGGTAGAGAACGGCCGTGTGACCACGCCGACCGACAGGCTGTGATGGACAACAGCCATTGGTCTGGTTCTGTGTCTTGACATCACTGATAGACTGGTCAGCTGTCAGCAGCTTTGTACATGTGCATTTGTCTACAAATAGCACAAAATGATACGATATGGTATGATATAATATGATGATGACTTTGTACTAGAAAACTGACGCAGAGATGGCCAGTTTAAGCTGGTGAACGAACTAGAAGAGCCAAAACTGTTTTAAATGGAATACAAATGACAGCGATGGAAATGGAAAATGGAGCTATGTAAAAAAAACAACAAAATCCAGAAGCCGGCAGTTATGAGAGTGATGGAGTGATACTGACCTAAGATCAGTTAATGTAACAAAAAAACTAAGATTTAAAAAACTAGTATAAAATACTGTGAGCAAAAAAAAATCATTAGCAGTCCAGAAGATATAAGCAAAAAAATCAGTCCAAAGTATGCCGGATGCTTACAGAGCGCCAAGTTGATACAAAAAGTTCTGACATTGGAAAAAAAACTATGAAATAGATGATGGATGGCAACAGACTAATGAGATGAATGTTAGAGGTACCACTAATACTACTAAAAACAAACTAAGCCATGCACAGGGTACTCATCTCCCTTTCTTAGGCTCCTGAGCCACAGCCTGTGGATAAACCACTAAGGATTGGTAACTGGTTATCAGTGTAAGGAAAAAAAAACAATTTTTTACTTCCCGCAACTTTTTCCAAATGGCTAACAGTAATTACTTACTGTGAAATTTGACAATTATCCATCACTGCCAAGTGCAGTAGACCCATTTACTGGTGCTATACTGGTTTACATTTCAAACATAAAGCAGAATCTGACACACTCACCAATATCCACCTTCCAGAATGGAGCCGTGTCGTACGAGAAACTTCCTCCAAATACATATAGATCATTCTGCAGAAATATAAACAGAATAACATAATTAATAAAAGACTATCTGCATCACGTTTTGCTGAGTTAAGAATGGTGTGAGTCAAGAATCACACAAATTTTGAAACTTGGTCAACTGCAGCTGCAGGCAGGAAACTGTGGAAAAGCCTTCCAGTTCATTTAAGACAAACTGATATTCACTTCAAACAGTTCACACGGCTACTAAAAACATTTTCGTCTGAGTGCTGAGATAGTGGTGCATTGTGCTTCACTACTAAATTCGTGCCCCTTTAAAGCTGTCTTTCTTACTTGCTTTTACTTAGTATTTCGTAAAGTTATAACAAAAACTTGTGGTCCCACATTTTTGCCTCACAGCATAACGGCAGCATCGTGAGTTAAAAAAAGTTGGATGAAAAGCAAAAAGTTGCAACTTTTGAACAGACAGCTGCAAATTTCAAACAGTGCAGATTACAATTTCAATTTTGCTCCTATACTGGCAAAAATGGGGAATTTTCAGTCCCAAATTTTATACCAAACTTATAAAATGAAATCTTCCAATAGGCCAAAATTTAGGCAGGCAATTGCACCCACTGTCTGCCCTGCCACTGTACAGCATAAATACCTTGTACAGAATGACGGTGTGTTCTTGTAGCGCTGGCAGCCGGTCTCCGTGCAGCATTATTCGCGTCCACAGACCAGTCTCTGCACAGCCATAGCACAACCGTAGCAACAGCAAATTAATCCATCCACAGGCCATGAAACATATATAGCAGAAAGTTGAATTCTTCCAAAAGTGAGACAGAATAGCATCACTTCGCCTTGGTACATCCCATTTCTATGCGTGACAGCAGGTACCTGGTACTGCTGTAGCGCGTCGTAGCCATCGCAATTGTGTCTGTCTGTCTGCCTGTCCATCCGTCTGTCTGTCACACGGGTGGATCAGTCAAAAACGGTGCAAGCTAGAATCACCAAATGTTCACCGTCAGCTGCCTGGAAGACTCTAGTTTCAAAATCGGTAAAGCTTTTCCATAAATTCCAGGACACTAAATGAGAAGGGGTAGAAAAAATTTGCGATTTTCAGCCAATACTGAAATTCATGCACTGTATATCATGCTAGGTGCCATCTGCCATCGAGTCTAAATGAAACATCGTTGTGAGCTTAGATTTTGTTTGCGCCGGGCCTTCACACATGCATCGCTGTCGCGCATTCCCCTTTGCATTAGCTGGACTTTTCTGGTTTTCAAAGCCTCCACCGTGGCTAAATTAATCATTTTATATACCATTAAAAGATTGAGCCAGACAGACAGGATAATAAAATGACAAGGCTGGCATAAAGTGGGTGTGGATGCAGCAGAACGCCTGCTAAGCTTATCGTGTGCCCCCTACTGATACATTTAATGAACTGTGGCTCCGGACGGCCACAAGTCCTGTGACGGCTTCAGTGTGTTGGTGTCATTAGCTGTGGGACACTGGGGCGGTGCTCCGTCTCTCAACTTACAACTGTTTTAATTTTTCAGATCACTTCAGACATGCACAAACTCTGGCATTTGACTCAGTGTGGTTGCCTATAAATCCAGTAAAAAACTGCCAGCCCACGCAGATGAACGCGCCCCACCTTGACCGAGAAGAAGGACCGAAAGACACCATCTGCCACAGTTATAAGACAGGGCAATGAGGGCATGCATCTGACGTGCTGTAAAAATGCATCATCAACGAAGCAACATCATAGCTCCAGAGTCACTCAGTGAAACAATGGCGTCCTAGCCACCGGGAACCTATTTTCTCTACCCCCTTCGCATCTAACGCCCTCGACTTTCAGGGAACACCTTAAAAATCCTAAAAGTAGAGCCCTTCACGAAGCAGACAGTAAGACTGCTGCAGACGGCAGAGAGCAGACGGACGCAGACAGCCGCGGACACGCTTAACTTAAGGGTTGCTATATTGCTTGCAGCTCGCAAGACAAGAGATGGACACCTCTGCCACAGTTAAGATGAGCCATCTGCATATGCTGACGCCGTTTAAAGGCTCATACAAAGCAACGTAACGTAACTAAACTGACATGGTTTAGCTTTTGATAAACTGACCAACGGGCGAGCAGTAATGCATTACAGTAGGCACCATCTAACGGCGTCGATGACTACATGACTACGAGCACGTACGCGTCGACCAATGATCAATGAGCTAACCTTGCTCGCACATTGGTCAGTTCGTCAGAAACTAAACCATGTCAGTTCAGTTCAGTTCAGTAACGTCGATCTGTACTCGCCTTTAGAAAAGCATCGTCATCAACGTACCGATGTCATAGCTCCAGAAGTCGCTGAGTGGCACATTAGCGTCCTTGCCTCCGAGCACGTAGACACGACCAGCGCGTAGACAGACGGCGTGTTTACACCGCGACCGAGCAAACACACCCTGCTGACGCCGCTCTAATGACGAGTCGGATGAACCAGTGGAGTTATATGTAGCAGAGTCATGATTCAAGACTTCATCAGAATTGTCATCGTTGTGGTTGAGAGACCAGCCAGTTATTCGCATCACCATCACAAGACATCAGTCAACTTAACCCCAAAACATTGCCAGCTTCTTCGCTGCTGCTGTAATCCAATACTACAAAACAATAATGCACATAAAGTGTACACTGGATATATCGTCATTCGCCAAAGCAGGTCGCGAAACAAAAGACACCCAATCCCGGTAAGTATTTAAAAGCAAAAAAAACAGCGCAAATGATTGCGGCGGCGTTTTTGTTTTGCATGAATGCCGCGGCATTAAACGTGTACAATATATAGGACGTACAGTAAATCAACGCCTATAGACCATTACCGCCTAACGGACAGCAGGTAAGCTTGCAAAGCTGCATTTGGGCCATGCGACGTGTATAATCCATATCACTGCAGCATACAGCAGTCACAGCAGCAGACTGCAGACAGGTAGTACAGCAGAAATGGACTATAGGCAGTGCTTGCTGTTACCTTGATTTACCGGATGGATCGAACACTGCCCCAGCAGTGGCGTTAATGACGCGTCGTCAATATTGGGGGCAGTGGCTACTGTGGCTTCTATCCCCCAAATCTGAAATCGAAATCGGGCGCAAGTTGCTCCCTCCCCCTCACTTCACCCCTTTGGGCTCGGGGTTTTGTTAACGGTGTCGACTGTCCAGCAAAAATAGGGGAAACTTTTGATCTATACCCTCAACAAAACTCCCCCTCCTATTTTTCACTGGGCGCAAGCTGCGCCCACCAGATATAAGGACAGAATCCAATGATTGGGGGCCTAAACGTGCAGAAACCACAGATGTCAAGTGGGTAAAAATGGGGAGAAGATATCACCTCCTCAGCTGACTAGGGGGTCTGGAGGAGCGTCGTTTACAAGCCCACCTAACGGGCTCCGCCGCAGATGAAAATAAATTTGGTGCATTTTTAGCCTCACAGCTAGCAAGCGAGATTTTTGGCTTTTCCTGCCCCCTGATATGGTAACGAATTTCAGTAAAAAAATTGGGACATTCATCGCGGCTACCATGGCTATAGACTACAAGACAAACATGGCAAATATTGGGGGAGGGGTTACTAAGACTGACGTCCCTGAATACAGCACCTAACAATAGAGCACCTTCCACCACACCCTTCCCTTCCCTCCCTGCTGCTATAGATCCGGCTGCTATTAGTAGAACACGTCAACGTCACAAGAGATAATCAGCATAAAAGCTAAGCACGGCCACCCAGTCACCCACTCCCGCAGTGACTATTCTAGACCGCAGCATCCTCCTTATTACTCACTACCTACCTACCTGTGTCTCCGTGAAGCAGCAGCGTCGAGGGGTAAAAAGTAGCGGGGGGGGGGGCATAAATATGCAATTTTCCAACAAGCAGCTGCAAATTTCCGACTGAGAAGTTCACGAGTACTCAGAATTTCAAATTGCGGTCCTAAATTTTCTCCAAAATGCAGATTTTCTGCCGTAAATGTTGCAGCATCAAACGAAAATTTTCTGACAATTTCCTGACAACAAAAAATTAAGTGGGAAGGGGCAATTCCATCCCCTCTGACAACCCCTTGCCATGGCGCCACTACTAGAGGGGTCAGATGCCATCCCAACTTATTCTCAGGGAAGAAACGTGCCTCTTTCCCCATTTTATTAAAATCAACCTTAAAAGGCTCACAGTTTCATCTCACGTACTACTGTAACACAATTTCCATTACTCTGTGTATAACTATTTCTGATATCTTATTATGGGGCCGTCCTTCCTAGAAGGAGGACCCATTATGTATCGATGCTGTCCGTCTGTCTGTCTGTCCGTCTGTCCCGTGCCTCCACCTACAGAAAAAACGAAAAGGCCTACGAATACCAAACTTGGTAGGAAGGATCCCCGGGACGAGCACCCCGTAAACCAATTTCAAGGTCAAAGGGTCAAAGGTCTAGGTCACGGCGGCTAATTGCGTTGTTGGCGAAAAAATCCACCACCACCAAAGCACGCTCACCATGTAGCGTCGTCAAGTCTAAATGATTCACGAGATGGCAGCACTTGCTGTCGCCGTGTGGTAGCACGCACGTAGGCCTACTCAACTGCA
>Ga0056128_1003512_pt1 | contig 19264 bp, 9 predicted proteins | sample WorMetLIZISLAND2_FD_71113 | JGI IMG/M metagenome (GOLD analysis project Ga0056128, IMG submission 71113) | Marine gutless worms symbiont microbial communities from Max Planck institute for Marine Microbiology, Germany - Olavius geniculatus... ... | reverse complement strand
CCACGGTGCCTTATTCTGTATTATTCGGCACAACCCTTCAGAGTTGCCTCACAAAGGGCTTCCTCCATCGGCCAGCCGGAGGACGTGCCCCTATACGCCGTAGTACCACCAGCGTGGGGCGGTCTGAGCTCACTGCATGTTTTCCTCCGCCAAGGAGGTAATGTTTTTGCCGGTTTTTGTTTGTCTGTTTGTTTGTCTGTGTGTCAGCAAGATAACTCAAAAAGTTATGGACGGATCTTTCCGAAATTTTGAGGGTATGTCGGGCATGGCACAAACTACCAGTGGTTCAATTTTGGGGGTGATCCGGCAGAAATCCTGGATTCTGGATCACTTTGAAATTTTCGTTAGCATTGCGTTAAAGGGGGCATAAGGGAACCGCTGGCAAAGCGAAGATGGTGACACCACCTGGCGAATAACATTGCTTTGGCGGAGGTACCTGCGGGCTATGACTGCTTTCTAGTTTTATAACATGTTTTTATAATCTTTCATAGCAACTGTTAGTTTGCGACTATTTTCATAATAACATTTTAAATGTTAGAAGTTAGAAATCAATAACAAATAATGACGATGATAGCACCAACACATCAATAGGCATATTGTCCATGGCTACTATGTAATAGACCGACCCTAAATATGCTAAAAATCACAAAGATTTGCTGCAGCAAGGTCTTAAAGACCAAATGAATATCCCATTGGTAAAACTGCAATGCCAAACCACCAACATCAAACAGCAGTAACAACAGTAAACACATATACGCAATGCCAAAACAATGCTACTCAGTACTAGCAATACTTAAAGTTACTGTAGCAAAGAATAAATAGCCGTAAAAAACAACTGTACAAATTTTTAAACTGAATATTTATTACAGTCTTGCACACCATACAGTGCTGCTGCGCTTAACACCATAAACTTTGCCGATTTTACAATTTCATGACACGGTGGGAACAGTTCAATGCTGATTACCGAACAGTGATAATGTCAGATCCAGCAGTGACCCGCAGGTCCATCAGAGTGAAATGATCACGAAGGACTGGACGCTGTCCAAAGTCCAACACTCGGATATGAGCTGGAATCTCGTTCTCCAGCTGGACTTTGTCGACAACGTCAATGACGATGCTTCCAATGTCAGAAATAATGACAGTTGCTGAGGCTGACAACAATGCTGGAAGACACAGATCTGTTACTGTCAGTTGCAGTGAACCTTCTCGCAGTGGAGTAATCTGCAAACATTTCATAAATAATAACCTCATGATTACCTGCCAGTATAAGTAAACAAACTCTGTAATCACAAATTAGAAAAAGCAGTTTAAGAAAGCCGGCAACATTAATATGCCCATTTCACAATCTTACAAATAACTTATGAGCATGATAACAAAAAAAACAACTCACAGTAAAATCGTTCATTGATATCAAAATATTAATATGTACTACAAGATGGGCATTACTAGTCACATCATAAGGAGCAAAGTAGTAAACAACAACCAAGTAATAACAATGAGTTTTTCATAAACCTTAATGCCAAGTTTCATACAGCATCAAAGATGGAATTTTTGTGGTTTGGAGCTCCAGCAATTCTGAGCAAATAAATGAAAGTATGTGACATAATATACAGCAATTTGCCGTGGCTGTTTCTTGGCGTAAGTGATGTTAGCCGAGTAAGGTGGCGGTGGATCACGATTCAAGTAGAAATGCCCAGAACCGCCAGTAATATGCATCAATGCCTGCAAGCAACAACCTTCGGAATGTACCAAATACATGACACATAATGACATCTTAATAATCAAACTCAATGCCATTTCAGTGAGCTTTAAAAGCCCCCAACAGCTTGGAGAACATACACCAAAGCATATCACAGATATACACGATAGAAAAACCAAGATTTTAGTATTTTGTACATGCTGTCACCTTGACCTTACACCCTCACCAAAACAGTTAATCTTTGCTAATAAAACACCTGCTAAAATCTATTACTGCATACCAGAAAATATCACCAAAAATTGACAAGTGAATGACACAAAAACACAATACCTAACAACGAAGTAGCCGCAGCCATAATAATGTAAATCCATGTCACAAACACAAGATATTTCACATGTCTGATAAAAAGCTCCAGTTCGAAGAAAAAAATTTTCACAACAAGCTGAAAAATCCCAAAGAACATCAGACTTACCTTGTTCTTGGGATGGTTGTAGATATTCATCTGCATCTGAGAGAAAGACGGGTACATCACCAAATCCAGAACACGCGTCCTGGTAATTGGTGATAACAGCTGCAAAAAAAATTACGTAAATGTAAATTTACTGAAGTCTTATCATCTGTCATGTTTAAGCACTATATGTATCTAACTACACTGTTCAGCAGCTTAAAGTGAAGCAATACTTTTAACCGCAAGTTCCACAAAACACAATCTCATGTTTCAACAAACTGGAGAATTATACAGTGAAAACAATAAAAACTTGAAATTTGGGGCATGGCCTCAGGCCTGGCATCATACGTCAGATTTTCTTGGTTCATGGCTGCTGATTTGCCAAACGTGGTGAGATGACCCTCTTTTCAACGAATCTCACTGAAATTTAACCTCAATTCCTTCCAATTATGGATTGTATTGACTCTCCTAAATCCCAATGTTGGCTTTAGTCCGCTGTCTAGTTTCAAGCGAAACAATGGATAAACCAAAAAAAAGAAAAAAGTGAGTGAGTGAGGAGGAGTTAACATCCCACCCGACACAGTATAGGTCATTTCAAGGATGGCCTATTCAGGCAAACTTATACATAAACATGATAGTAGAACGGAAAGTTTAACCTTTACATTAATGAAACACAAAGTTTAACCTCTACAGAAACATAAAACACAAAAACGAGCTAAACCTAAAATCACAAAACTCTCCATTTAAATGTGCATATGTAAAAGCAATGGCAGAGTTCTAATAATAAAGACAGCAAAAACAAAAGGCCTCCCGTTACTACGTACAGGCAACCTAGCAATACTGCGAACAGTATGAGTGTGCCTACCGTTGGCTTCCGAGGAAGATTTTCAGTGTGCTTGTAAGTGTAGCGGCTGACGGTGGCTGTGACTGACAAATGCCCTGTCTGACCTTTCAACAGTACGTGAATATACTCTACAACAATTGAAATGCATTTTATTGCTTCATCGACTACGAGATCACACTAAATAGCACTCTGTCTACTGAGAATGTGGTTACACAAGTGTTGCTAAGTGATTCGCAAGGTGACAACAGCACACTAAGCAAGAGGTAGCATAACATGATGCACAGTTGCTGCATAAAATGGCACCAACATTACACAACTCGTAATCATTGCTACAGCAACAAAACATGTTAGAAAGTTAATTATAGATCATTTACATACAGAGCTGTCAAAGTATTATTTTTTAACACATTAACGCACTGCTTTAAATTTTTTAATGCATCAATTAATGCATCATTAGTGCACCCAGGCCCGTTGAGTGGGAGAGTAGGGGGATAAGTTACCCCGGCCCCACGATATTTGGGGGGCACCAGATGTAAAATATAGAAAGTTAGAAACACATTTTAAACATATAATCAACAATAACTGACATCATAACTAACATAAAAATCTATTAGCCTGTCGTCGGAATAATTACGCTATTTATTTACGGTAGTGATGGATCGTCAACTACAGTTTAGTTACTTGAAATCATTCGAATGTCAAATAACCGCAGTTTAACGGAATATTGAAACTTTGCTTCACAGAATTTAGTAAATTAACATAAACTTACGTATGTGCGTTAATTTTTTTAACACGCATTAATTTATTGATGCATTAATGTGTTAATTAATGCATTAATTTGACTGCTCTATTTACATATATTAGTATATAGTTAAACATACAGTGAATATATTCAATAACTAAATACATATCGGATATCACTTTCCTTTTGCTCAAAATGAGCCACTTTAAAAAAATTCGTAAGTAACGGACTGGAAGAAAGAGACAGATACGCTCCAGAAGAAAACATAAACCAACAGGAAGAATGGAAAATCTTGTATCTCCAAGGCATTATCACTCTATATATCAACTCAGTGTGATAAACAAACCATGAAAACAACAGCAAAAACTAAAACGCATTTACATTCAAGTTTCCTTCAGAAGCAACTTACGATGATACGGAGTTCGTAGTGCTGGGTCTACAGCATCTTCGCTGCTCAGCTCTCTCTGCAGCATTCCCAGCGAATGATCTGATGATATCCACTCCACAAACATTGACGAGAAATTGTCGAACCGACGACCAAGTTTATCGAACATTGAGACTGCTAGCACGGCTTCATCCAGCAGAGGCACTGGCACCTGCATGCGTACAACATACATAAATTCCAGTCCATGTACAACTAAGGACATATCGTGACAGACCTCATGCAAAACAATAGTCATAAGATTAGCATTATATTAGATATATAAGTAGCAATAAAAGTCGACCAAATTTCGGATTCAATTTCGACACCGAATGTGACATTTAATCGCAGTAACAAGTTTTATTTTCAGCTGAAACTATGAGTGGTTTCGGTATGCTAAATAACCAAAAGTGACCTACCTTATAATAACTGTGGCAATATGGATATTGAATCCAGCTGTTCATGTAAACTGTTTTCAAAATGCATACTTAAAAACAGTCTTATTAAACTCTTAACTAGCCACCAATGTAGTAGTCAACATCTGTCTCACTGCAGTGCCACTGAATTTCTGAAGAAAAAAAACAGTATTGTAAATTCCATAATGTATTTCTGAGATTTCAGATATGACTCGGCCTTAATGGTGTACCCCCAGCAAAATATCTGCAAACAAACTGAAAAGGGAGTATCAGACAAAAAAAAACAAAAATTCACTGCAGAAATTTACACTTAGTTCAAGACAACAGTAGTCTATATCATGCACAGATCAATTCAAACACCAGCACATGCATTCATAACAAAAATTAAAGATTAAGTTAGTTACCGGATCATCAACTTCGGCTGATACTGGACATGGAGGAAGTCCTTCTGGGTAAGTGAGAAGTGGAACCAGACGCAGACCAACCGGCTCTTCACAAGCAAACCTACACAACAACAAAGCATCAGCTCACTGAAACACTGTCAACATTATCAGATGACATCTTTTACATTTTATACATAATGCTAAACAGAGAAAGCACCTGCACACAACTGATTTAGTTCAACTGGCCAATTCCTCCAAAGCCATGCCAGATTAAACTGCTCCTGGTTAGGTCAGCACCCAAAAGCAAAAAGTTCGGAAACAAGCAAACAAGTATATGCATCTAAAGAGTCAGCAGAGCGTCAGAAGCATAACAGAATAGATTATTTACGTGCTCAGAAATTTATGTCTAAGACCAAAGCAGCCATGGAATATCTTATGTAGGTGAATGCAAAAACTGGATGTGTCACACTTGTAGTTGCTTACTTAACTAATTTAACTTGCCCCATAGTCAGCATCACCCTCTCACAGCTCTGCAACCTTCGGGTCGGTGCTCATCTTCATTTACAAAGCCCTGAGCCAGCAGTGAGTGCAAACACAACTCAGCTATATGGGTGGTAGGCCACGCCTCTCCCATATATTGCCGTTACGTTCCTGGCAGTGAGGCCGGTACCAAATTGTACTGCTTGTTGACAGAGGCACGTGTGTGCCTCTGTCAACAAGCCCAAGGTCGTTACTTGGCAGTGCACTGGGCCGGAATTGAACCTGCAACCTCAGGGTTACAAGTTCGACCTACTACCATTACACTACCAAGCCACAATGACTAAATGTGTCATTTTTATGATCTTTCTTGAAACAATCAAAGGTAAAAATGAACCAGAAACTGTAGCATTTCTGCGGATCTATTCTGCTGAGATTGATGGACACAGTGTTCAAAACATATTCTACAGTTCCTATTACAGAACATCACATGGATCAAATCAGGACATAAGCTTTATGAACAATAATAAATTGCTTTACTCACTTAACTACTAAACCAGAAGTTTTAGACTCGCATCATTATACAGCAACAGGCAGTAATCCTAACAGAACAAAAACAGTGTAGCCGGTGCAATCAATCTGTATCAAACTGAGACAAACCTGACTGTAGCTTGTGCAGTGGCAGGAAATTTGTTCTTGGCTGTCGGCTTATTATCCACTATCAGTGTCAGTGTCTGTCAACAACACTCAAGTTTACACCATCAAACACAGATGCACTGTTTCATACACACTGCAAAAATGTTAAAGCTACAACTTGCAAGTCTGTACAATTGGTGGGGTTGGGCAAATCAAGGGGCTGATAGAATTAAAATTAGTGTTAAGAGTTATGTTCAGAAGTTGGGTTATTTTCTTACTGCAAATCCGCCCGGCATTTTCTAGAGCTGCTTAGATCCACCCCACAGATCTAGTTTACCATGCAAATTGTAACAACCCTAATATGCTGCTGTCACAGAATACAATACATTTTTTTCAGCAGCTGAAACATCTTGGCAGTTTTTTTGTGCACGTGGCACCAGAGATTAAACCGGATCTTTCTCTTATTTACTATATGTGATATGCTTTTTACATAAACTGCCTAAAATGCAAACAACTTGTTATCTGAAATCCTGTTTAACACATCATTCAACTAATTTCACGTAACTGCACCATAAATTTTATTTATTTTTGGCCCAGTATTTTGTAGGTTTTAATCCAGCCATTAGCTGAAACACAAAACAAATATGTTTGTCTCTTTCATTCATTACATATAATACACTAGTGCTACAGAAAATGCACATTCATCCGTCTCCGCATTCCCAGTGTTATTATTAGGGCCCACAGTATTCCGCGAGTTGCGGAATTTCAAGCCGCAGTGGAATTTGCCCTTTTCAACGGAATGTTGATATTTCGGCGAAATTTTGCAAAAGTTAAGAAATGACCGATGATTAGCACGATCGTTGGTTTTGAAGTAACTGTATCACGGATAAAAATCAAACTAAACTGCCTAAAACTGTGTCCCTACTAATAATTACTACCATATACGACACAATCGTAAATTAACAGAATGTGAATAATTGACAAATTGCACTTTTGAAAAGAAAAAAATCGATAATTTCCTTTGTATGTTGCTAGCATAACTGAGCGCCATGCCAGCATCCAAAAACTAAAGTTTTTTTAAACAACATAAAGCTTAGTTTACGCACAAATGGAAGGCTGCGGACTGCGGTAAGTGGCAGAATTTGGACAATTTTGCCGCGATGAGCCATGGAATTTTGCGAACTGATCCGCGGAATTTGGCAAAAAATTTACAATGGAAAACTGTGGGCCAAGTTATTATTAGTATCAGTTAGACAAAGTGCACAATCAAACAACATTTGATCTCAATAATCCTATTTTGCTGTCAACAGTGACCTATGGATTTTCTGCTTCAATTAAAACTTTAACACTGCTAATACCAATGACTGAGCAGAACTAATAAAAAGCTGATTAAATCACCATGTATAACCAAAAGCCAGAGTTTATATCAACAGAAAATGGCTATAAATAATAAAACAATAGCCACACCTCTTCACCGAGAGTTAGGCACTCAACCCAGAATGAATGCTGCTGACCTACAATGTTCAGCACACGTTTATGTACTGCTTTCAGTCACCTGTGCCTGTCTCAACATTCTGACTTTCAAATAAGATAAAAAAAAGTAAAGTACCAAATACATGTCTCAAAAGTCAAAACTGCCGATGACAATGATATTTTTGCAAAAGAGTACCTTTCAGTTTCTAATAACAAAGTGATAAATTAATAGCTTCAACTAAAAATGTTCGCTAAAATTAACTGTACTAATAACGCTTTATACATCATTCAGGTTCATAACATTTACACAGTTTTTATGCAGAACTAACCTTTGACACAAAACGTGTTTCAGGCCAGCAGAGCTAATCAAGACCATCAAATTTCCTGCAACTTCCAATTGAAGTTTGCCTTACTACTAAACAATTCAAAATGAACAATCCAAAATAATAATACATCTTAATAATACAATATTAAGCCCAAAAAATTAAGTTCAAAGTGAAATAATGTACAAATTAAAACAAATACGAAACTTACGTGAAGAATCCAACGTTGACACCTTGTTAATTCGTACTCTATTTCCACTGTTTGATTCAGCTGCAATATTAGCAAATAAAGCGACAATAAAAATACATGAACATAAACACATCAAAACACGAACTAACATATATTTGGTTTTTCTTTAATGAGCTTGCACGACTACCCAAAGTTAATAACAGTTCCCAAGAAGAAGTGCCATTTGATTACTGCAGCAATTTTTTTACAAATTACAATTTTACATACCCTTCATTCAAACCGAAATGACAAAACTAAATAAAGTATACAAGGTACACATAAATGCACATTTGCAGCTGCATAACAATTAATAACTATCAAATTAACAACATTTGATTTATCTAAATGCTAAGAAACATAATTTAAATGTAAAACATAAGCACTCATTGTATAACACAAAAAAGATAAAACATGCTGATTACATAATAGACCAGGTATAAATACATCAGGAACCAGAATCATAAAATGTTCTTTTAATCAACCTTTTCATATTTCAAAACATCCTCATATTTTGTTTTAAAACGACCACATCATGTCAAAGTACTGTCTGTACAGTGCCAGCTTATGCCTCAACTTGCTACAAACAGTTTATTCAGTTTTAAACTGCTCATCTCAAATTATCTTCATCTCTCTAGTCAGTGTACTGCTATTCTTATCCTTTCTTCACTGGCTGTATATATCACCCTAATGTCAATTCTACAAGCAAACATGAAGTTTAGCAAACTAGCAAATTTTGTAGCACTTATAGAATTGCCAGAGAGCATCTCTGCCAAGGGTAACCATGCATGCGGAATTGCTGATGTCAATAGCTGGCTATACTGGTTATCCATTCCAACATCAGAATTTCTCATTGTGGCTTTCTGCAGTGCTCTATAACAGAGAAATTTTTCTATAAGGGGTTGAGTCTTAGTGAATCAAATGGCCAAAATTGTTACAACACATGCTGTGAATGCCAAAGTCATCGAGAGGGCCTAGACCACATCCAAATATTTTTCTGCATAACCCCACTGCACAAAATTCTACAAAAATGTGTATCACAAGATTCACTGACTCTACTACGTATCTTCAAAACGTTTAAAAAGTAGTTTAACAAATTTCTAGATCAAAAATTTAATTAGATCACCCCAAACATCTAGGTGAGTCTTTCTTGTCACTGAGATAATCTTTTAAAAATTTCTAAAATCATGCTAGAAGAAAAACAATGTGTACCGAAAACAACTCCACCTTGGCAAAAATAAAAATGTATGCTAAATGAAAAATGTCAAAAACATAAAGCTGACATTGAAACATATAACTAGAAATGGCATGGCATTATATACAGTAGCACAAAATCTTCATGCAAACTGACAACCTGTCAAGTTGAACGCATTCTCATCATTTGCTATAAAATTAGTACAGTAACAATATTTCAATTAACTTGGAATTACTCAACCTCATACATCTTATCATCTCATCATCTTATCACGATACGTTAGCAGTTGCTAACTTCATTATCCAGCAAACAGTACAATTCAGATACCACAACTAAATGAAAGAATGATGCATACAACACATATTTGTCTTAAGAGACAGAATATATACTTAAAGAGTCAACACACCAATCAGAGGTACTGTTATAAAAACTAATTAATACAAAATTATGTATGATGCTAACTAAGCCTCACAGCAGTAAAAATTTTCAACAAACATTAAACTCCGTTGAAAATGCAGCACACAAACTAATACTGCACAACGTATAGTTTATTCATTTGAAGACTCGAATAACTAAAGAAAGAAACAATGATATTCTCAATGATGCGCAATACATTTTACCAACATCATAGCATTATATAAATAACGACCATATTAAAGTACCTGGCAGTTAAGTTTAAAAAATACAACATTATCGAGCATAACTCACCAGACTGCGAATAATGAGATGCATCCAAAATCCACGGCAATGGACCACCTTCGAAAACAACTTCCTTCGAAGCACCCAATGTTACAACTGCAACTTCAGGAGGATCAAGAGCCTAAATAAAAAAATAAACATCACTTAATTTCCGCAATAAATATTTAATCTAAATCGATAAAAATAAATCAAGATCAATTTTTCTCAATAAAGTAAAAATGCTGTTAATTCAGTTGCAAACAGTGACATTAGTAGACACCAGACAATGTTCCCATCAAGCCGTAAGGCGTGGCTTCATGATCACGGCTACTCGTACAAGGTTCCTCTAGGAGCTGTGCCTGATGAGGACTTTATAAATCCATGGACAGACAGATTGGTACATTAAAAAAGAATGATAATAAATTAATAAACAATAACTTGCCTTCAACGGCCGGTAAGCAGCAATTACTATTGTAGCTCGTAGATCAAAGAGCTCATGTTCGTAGCTAATCGAGACCTTGGTGTGACCGGCAATTCTTGCCACAAGCAACAAATCGGCACAGCTTCCGTTAACAGTAGGAGCTTCCACTGTGCAAACACAAACACAGAATAACAAGATATATGAAAGACACAGAGGCAAATAGTCAAAACTGCATCAATGATATGCATTATCACTAACAGCTACATTTTTAACCTCATCCTTGCTATCTGAAAACTGTGTCTAACTGCAATTTTGTTACAACCTCTTAATGGCAGATAATCTATCGTAATTAGACTGCATCACCAAATACCAAATAAGCTGACATAAAAATACAGCAACTGAGTTAATTTAACAGAATACCAAATCCATAACAAATAAAATGCAAAAATAATCATAAGCAAAAAATGGTGGGTATAGGCCTTAACAAAACATAAGAGAAAGGCTATTTAAAATGCTTCACCAAACGCAGACAGAGCTGACAGACTGGACACTTACACGACGAGTAGCGGAAAATGCTCACGTCCGACAGCTCAACGGCAAAGAATATTGAATAACAAACATCAAACTTCACTTCATTTAGATCTGCACACAACAAAGTGAATAGAAACAACAATGCAATGCAACAATAACAATTTACGGCACTTAAAAACAACAAATTCTGACATACGCTCAAACCTAACAAGTTTTAAAGTTGACTAAAAGTTAACGATGCGAAATACATACCCGCACACACACAGGTTTTGTTGTAGAGAGTTACTCTAAGTTAACTTGCTCCCGATTATGACAGTCCAAAACACAAAATCTTGTAAACTCTTGTGGCTGTCCAGCCAACAGCACCAAAGCAGTGACAGATGCAAAACATCAAACAAAAATAACAATCAAACCTAATAATCAAATGTCGTTAATCTCATTAAGACAGTAATTACAAACCAAATCGTCCGTAGACCGCAATCGGCAAACGCAGAGTTGTTCCAACTTCTGCCTCTACGAATGATTCCACAAATTCAACTCTAGATGGAGGGAAGATATAAATCTACATACAGTACAAACATACATTCATTATTTTTCTGTGGTAATATTTGGATGAAGAGAAAAAACTTGTCAGTCTGATCTTTGAAAATTGCACTTAAAACCATCACCAATTCACCATTGTCAATAGAATGAGTCATTATGTGCTGATAAATGAAAAGTGAACTACAATGTCATTTGACAAAATTACTGATATCAACTTATGAGTAAGCCCCACACTTTTTTGACGGCCCGAGCTGCAGTATTTCAAGTTAAAAGACAGAATTTGCCTTTTATACATCCATAAGTCGATTTGTCAGATTTTAGTACGTAGTCTACGTACTTTCATGAGACTTTTTGCAAAATAACAACAGTTTACTTTAAACTAGCGAATAGCAACTTATCCTACAGTTAGTCTTAAAATTATTCAAACAGGCCTGCAAAAGTTAGCAAAATTTTCTGCAAAATAACTAGGCTCTATTCGTGAACGATGCATTTTCATTTACAATAAATCGACCTATGAGTTTATATTCTAATGCAAAGTTAATAACCATATGTACGGACAAAGATGCACAATAATACAAATTGAAATTATCACAAAATTACATGTACAATATATTTAAACACACAGCTTAAGCAAATCATAGCGCAGAAATGTAAAACTTATACAATATACACATACCGTTGCAGTGTCAAAGAGTGATGGATTGCGTATGTCTGCAGCTGTGATCTCAGTTTTTCCAACGTCAAAACCAGTCGTCAGCAGGCCCACTGCATTAACACGAGCCAACGATGTGTTACGCGACTGCCAGCTGTAGTTGCCGCTGCCACCAGAAACCTACACGTAAACAGCAACCGTTAATGTGCATATAATAAATAGTCATGCTGTGCTGTAATAGACTATAATCTGATGGTTAGTTGTGGGGAATTTGATGACATTTAATCTATTTATTCAATCTATATTATTTCCTTTCCGTTTTAGTGTTCTATCCCGCTTTCTCTTGCCCTTCTACTCAGTTTGCTATAGTTCCTCGTTCATCTCAAAATATGCCCTTGAAACAACGATAATGACGATTCGAAAACGTTTAACTGTTTGTTCGACTCTTCACATTACATTTCTTCATATCAAATTTAATAAAAATACAATACATACGTTCGACTCATCCTAACACCCCAAAAGAGCTGTGGCAACAAGCTCTAGCTATTCGATCAGTCCGCTAGTGATCGTGAACTGCCGCTTACTGCTGCTATCTAAGAATGCCACGGCTCTTACAGCGAGATGCTTGGCAGCGGAGTCTATTCTGATTTATTACTGGGTGCGGCCTCCAGATATCTCGGGATTCCTGAGATACCTGACGCCTACAAGACTAGTAGTTCCAATGATCCACACTGACAGCCATATGATTAAGTATCCACATTTCTTAACCAACACAAGTTATTATTGCCACACAACTTCACAGATGATTTCAAAAACAGTTTATTAGTTTACTTTATGCTTATTAGATTACTTTATATAACATTACCGGTACTAAAGTATGAAAGTCTTTCAGTAAGTAAAATGTTGTGTACTGGATATTTTTGATGTACGAATTAAGTCCAAAATTTTAATGCTAAGTATCAATGATTACTGTACTTAGATTCAAGGACTTTCAAGGACCTTTTACATCAAATCCCAAAACTTTCAAGGAACTATTCCATTTTCAAGGACTTTCCAGGCCCTGGAAAAATGAGCATTTTTTCAAGGACTTTCAAGGCCCTGTGGCCACCCTGGAAAGAAGGTTACTGGCCTACAAAATGGGACGCTACAGACACATGCTAAATGTACGTTGGCAAGAGAGAAATACAAACAAAAACATCAGAGAGAGTGTGCACAAGAGACAGTTATGGACATTAGTCAACACAGAAAACTACTGCCTTTTGGCCATATTTGTGACACGCCAGATGATTAACTAGTAAAGAAAGTGTTGCTGTGCTCAGACCGTCGCAAAATCTAGGAACATGAAGGAAGACTGTATTTGGCCCCAACGGTTGTTAACCAAGGAACAAAAAGAATCAGAAGACTTAAGTAGTAGTTACTGCCTACTAACCGTCATCTGATACTGAATAGATTTCTCGGTTGGATCCCACGGTGCATACAACTCTTTCGGCATCAGCAGAACAGGCTCAAATATCTCCACTGGCTGCATGCCTTCTACTGGCGGAGCAATGGCCACTTCTGCACTATTCTAGAAGCACACAAAAATATGCGAAAGCACTAACAAAACTAGTAATAGTTCAGTTCAGCTTAGGACTGTATGCTAGAAAATATATGCAATACTGCAAAAGTCAAGTTTACGAAATACATGCATGCTATGCTTACAGCACAATATCACAAAATGATAGTTAACAGTTGAAGAGTGTAATACGTGGCTAATCACAGTGCAATATTCCAAACCATAATAACTAACAGGCTGTCAACATACAGTATGTGACTAAATAATATGAACCATTTTGTACTTAAACTTTGCATATGGTGCCTGTGAATTTGCAGAACAGTGTTACACATACAGCTTTATCTGCATTGTAAAATACTCAACAATCTGAACAGATAAACTCTATCTGAAATCCCAACTTTGTCCACAGAACTGATCCCAAATTTAAAAAAGAAAACAGCTTTGCAGCCAGAACAAATTAACTAACAAATAGTATGCAATGCTTGCCCATGAAGAAAAATCAGCAATCAATTAAATTGTAAAAAAAAATAATTACCACAACTTTACCAATATTTACATCACTGAATTATAAATTCACACAACCTTGGATAAAGTTGAAAGAGCATAGCACTTACTTTCAATACGACTGCTTTCAGTTCACCAAAGAGATTGGTGAAGCCTTTATGAACTGTGTTGACTACGTGGTATGTGCCATTCTGCGACGAAAAGAAAACTTGGAAATATTTTTCCGGAAAGTCCACCTTCACACGGAGGTTCTGCAAAACAAAGGCCCACATTGTTAAATTGCATCACAACAGAACATGTCCATCATTCTGTCATAAATGACAAAGTGATGTTCAGATAAACGTTGAAAAAAACATTCCACTGATGTTCTGTACTGTGCAAAAGTCATGCAGGGTGCCTGCAGTCGGGAATTCACATTACAGCAGTATTCATATTTCAGAAGTCCAACTAATGTACAAACAAGCACGTGAAAGCATTAAGAAATAAATCATGATTAAAAAATTAACAATGCTATGAATTTTGATGCCATCACAAAATTACACAGAAACATACGATCATAACCATAACCATGAATGTTGTTTCCTCACTCTGTCCAATGACTGGCAACAGAATGAACCAGTGAGGCATGAAACTACAGCCAAAGCAACACATGCAGAAACTAATAGGCGTTCGTGAAAGTGCATACCTGCGCCAAGTGAAGTGATTTAAACACAAGGAAAGGGGAGGGAGAAGGAAGAGCCGCTTCACTGCAGGGGAAGGAGGGAAATGTAATAGCCGGTGTTGCTGCTTGTGCTGTTGGTGCAATGACGTCATTGCTATTATTAGTCATCATGTACACACACAGACACACACACCCATGGAACGATGGACAGAACGACCAATCTCTTAATCTCCTCCAATGTTCACTACGTTCACTTGGCTGAGATAATTAAAGGCACAGCATATAGATGGTCTTCTGTCACTTGACCATGCTTACCCATTAATCTCTGGATCACGCTTAACTTATACACAATCTTTTAAAACAATCAAAAATATACCTTAACACTGTTTAATACAGCTATCTATCAGCAACACAAACGCTATGCGACACAAGTGGCATATCTAAGAAATCAGCCATAACACACCTCTGACGGATAAATTTTGCGACTTTCTTTGTCAAAAATCTCGACATGTATATGATATATGCGGCCGGTCTGCAGCATCCAGCTTCGTCCCGGGGTAACCACAAACTCTGCATAACAACACAATGATAACACAAAAATATAATTTTGCAGTAACATCGCATAATACTAAAAACAAAATGTATATACTTAATACAGCTACAGCAATGCAACCTACAAGTTTAACAGTATGGTTATCATTCGATGCTGTTTAATGTCGGGGCTGAAAACTTAAGCAGCCAGTAAACAGCATTACTCTCTGTCAGATGCAGGTTTGGCTACCTACTCTGCCATGGAGCACAGACATCTGGTCAGCACCAAATTATAAGAAATTGATGTGTGCTACCAACTTCCCCAGAAATTTAGCACAACAGTGAAAGTCACAGACTGATTACAAGCAGAGACACTACATCCTGGGCCACAAAAGAACGTGGCACTTTACTTTTGTCAATATCTTCGCCGATTATCGACTATCTTCAAAATTCTTTTGCTGGCACACTTTGCAGACAATTTGCAATAATATGATTATTATATATCCCACCACATGGTAAATGCGTTTCTACACTACCTTGTGAAATATAAATGTCAGCAAAAACTAAAGATAATAAGAAAAATTTTGGTAAATGAAAAACACTTCAAACCAACATTGCGATGAATGATCTGTATGATACAAACTGTGTTAGACCCACACAGTTTAGTGTCATACAGATAATTCACTGCGATGTTGGTCTGAAGTGTTTTTTTCAATTTTACCAAAATGTTTGTTTGTTATTATCGTTACAAATGTATATTTTACTGATATTTCACAAAGGAGTGTAGATGCATTTACGATGTGGTAGAATATGTAATAATCACGTTATAGAAAATTGTCTGCAGAGTGTGCCACCGAAAAAAATTGTGAAAATTGATCAATAATTGGCGAAAATATGGACACAAGTAAAGTGCCACATTTTTTATGGCCCACCCTGTACAACCATTATTACATTGCTATACTACTACCACCAGTTCAATTCAATCTACACTGTGTCTCAAAAAAACATCCCCAACATTGTTGACTGTAACTTGAAAACCATTAAATTTTGATAATTTTTGGTGCGAATATTTCTGACACAAGACTCCGAAAATAATAAATTCAACATGCTATACTTGCCAAGGTAACTCGGCACCACTACGTACAGACCAGCCGATGGCTCCCGCACAGTTTCAGATAGCTGTAAATCTGTTCACAAGTTGTAGCTCAAAAAATTGCACAGCAATATGAGACCAGGCTAAACTAACAAACATTAAAACATCCACTCTATGTATCATATCAACTATTAAAACCCAAGTTTAAGTATCAATTTGCTCGGTATGTGTTAACACAAGATATGCATGAATATAGTACATAAGCAAGTGACAGCAGTAAAAAGAACTGTATTTGTTCAACTAATCTAGGAAATTAAGGCAGTCTCATAAATTGGCATTAAATTTTCAAATAAAAAAGTGAAGTGTGCCGTGCTCCTCCAGGGCATAGGCGGAGTGCTTATCTCTCTATTTGTGATCGTTGAGCCCGTAAGTGGATAAACCACGAGTCTGTGACGCATGGCCAGTGCAACGCCAGACCTGCAGTTACCTTCCCAGCCACGGGGCATCACCGCTCTTTGGCCGGTACCAAATTATACTGCTTGGTGAACAGAGGCACATGTAAGTAAGTAAGTAAGTAAGATTATTTAGAACAACTTACCCAAGGTTGTTACCTGACAGTGCACCGGGTCCGAGTTGATCCGGGGACCTTCCAATTACCAGACTGGCCCGTTACCGTTACACTATCAAGCCGTACATCGACAAAATCAAGCTATTCTGTGCAATCAGTGAGTTGACTTCTACTTTCTAAGTCCAAGCCACGGGCTGTTCGGACCATGCACAGATCCAATGAGCACACTGGACAAATAGAGTCAAGTGTAAACAAATAAAAGGATACTGTGGCCTTTCAGTTTAACTTCAGTAGATCCAAACATCAAGCCCTCAGCAGTCGATGACGACATGTCAAAAGATGCAACTGTCGCATTGTCCAGCTCAATGTAATACTGTGGGTTGGGCATTTTCACCTCTGACACAAAAACATCAATGGCAATGCACATCTAACACTGTTCGACCCAAGTACGACATGTGGTGGTAAACTAGCTGACACGCAGCAACTACAAACCAGACTAGACATAAATCAAACAACTACGAGCAAAATATGATGTTTGCACTTCAAGCCACAGATGAACCAGTAATCAAGAAACGATTCTAAATATACTGACAAAATTGCTGACTGATATTTATGCAATCTGTGATTATGCAGTTACCATCATTGCACAGACAGGGGTGACTTTTTGACTTACACTTTACTGCACCAATTGCTGAGAGAAAGTTCGGTTTAAGTACATACTTAGTCAGAAAGTAAAGTAATTTCGGTGAGCCTTTTGTGAAGCACATACTTCGATCTAAGTCCAAAGTTTCCACTGAGTTAAAAGGCCCAGAGAAGATCTAAGTCTAAAAGTATGCTCTAAGTACAGACTTGGACGTTCAGCTTTAGGCTCAGTGAAATGGCGCAGCAAAAGTCCAAGTCAAAAAGCACAGTCAACCACTGTGATCTCCGGAAAGTAATAGCAGTGATGCAAACTATCAACACAACTGTCAATGCATTTGTGTCACTATTCTGTTAAACTGCTTATGCCATTAAAATGAAACTTTTCAGTCTGTCCTTCCAGCCAGACTTTCATCGCAAACTTTAATCGCTCACTGTCGACAAACTTTCAGATTCCGCAACAGATAACAGTTACTGGGGGTGAGTGAACTGGGGGGGGGGTTATTGCAAATTTTCACAATTTCACAGCAAATGCCTTAATTCACTGACAAACAACTACCAACCGTGTACGCGACCCTGCTTGAGCAGTTCAACAGTGTAAGTCACCGTAGCATGCTGCAAAATGTATGCTATGCTCGGCACCAGCTGCAGGTTGGCCACAACAAATATACGCACGCGCGACTCTGGAATGTGCTACACAAAAAATTGACACACAGAATAAATTAATGGTCAGATCTGATAAATTAAACTAATAAACTAATGCGGCCACTGGCCAAATCATTGAACACCAATTTTTGTCTGCTATTAACCCTCTCTACAGCACATTTTCAAGGACAATAACTGTAAGAAATGCCATCAACAAGACTCAAAGGTGCAATGTGACACTTGTCACAGGCGTGCGGTAGCACAGCCCTGTGTTAATGGTGACCGGCTAAGTAAAGGGAGAGTGGCAAAATTCGACCCTGCGCAGATCCGAAACCCCTGAACCGATCGACTCAAAATTTGAAACAGGTGATTACGTCCGCGAGACGACCACCCGTGCAAAATTTCGTGCAAATCCGTCCATTGGGGGCTTCTCGGCAAATGGGTGAAATATAACAAAAATTTTTCTATGGTATATATACCTTCTTTTTGTTGACCGACCTACAGGTCAGACCGGTCGGCGGATTTTCACACATGATGGCTCAAACAACGCGGTCTCACGCAAGGGCGTGCCTTTTTAGGGGTAGAAAATTCACAGTTAATATCTAACCCCTGAAAAATTCTCCCAAAGTCGAAAATTGGGCAAAAAAACGGACTTAAAAATTTTCAGCCAAAAACGCTCCTGCATAAAAATTTCACCTATAAACGGCCACTAATCGTTGTATAGTGAATAGGTAATATGGCCTTGGGAATTCCAAATATGTGGTTATTTTGGACCCCCTACTCATAGGTCACGTGACACGGGGCATGCGCAGTCAACGTTTTGGCCTTTAAAAACATGCTTATGTATAAAATTTTCACCTACAAACGGCCCTTAATCGTCATCGTAGCCTCATAGAAGTTGTATAGTGAATAGGCAATGTGGACTTGGGAATTCCAAATATGTGGTTATTTTGGACCCCC
>Ga0056128_1003511_pt1 | contig 19266 bp, 14 predicted proteins | sample WorMetLIZISLAND2_FD_71113 | JGI IMG/M metagenome (GOLD analysis project Ga0056128, IMG submission 71113) | Marine gutless worms symbiont microbial communities from Max Planck institute for Marine Microbiology, Germany - Olavius geniculatus... ... | reverse complement strand
GTCATTTTGCCGTTATTGGCTCGAATAATGTGAAAACGGTTGCAGATAGGTACATAAATGCTGCTTATCATAACAAGCACTGGTGACAGGCTTTTTGGATTTATCAACATCAATGACCTTGAACGACCTTGAACCCCTCAAAAAGAGGTTTTTAGTGAATTTTTCGCAATCTTTGGATGCAGCGGACATTTCAACACTGAATTGCGACGAAATGGCTAGAGATAGACCAAGACAACCTGCGTATGAAATTTTCAGCATTCAACGTAGATTTTAGCAGTCCAAGTCCCGACCCCCTAGGTTCAAGGAGGCCGGCGCAGGCGGGCGTCAAAGACTTCAAAGATTTCGAACCGCGCAAGTCTATATCAGTCACAAGGTGGCGCCACGGTACTAACGTTGGTGGCATGGCGTGGCGTAGTTGGTAACGCGTTTCGACTGAAACGAAGTTACTCTACACCGGGCCCGGTTAGTACTGCGATGGGTGACTACTGAACCGGAACTGCTATAGGCTTTCGCGCGTCTCGTGAGCATTAGCTCAAATTTCTTGTTTTATTCTTATTATCGTATGTTTAATTCGCTGTACATTGTTTCTGAAGTTTTGTTGAATCAGTTTATATGATTAATCAAATGATTTACTGTTTAGTCACTTTTATTCGTTCATGGTGAATAGTTTCTGAAATATTAGGCCCTGTATCGTAGTTTGCGATGTTGTTTTCTTGTACACGAACCGACATGTAACTTGATGTGTTGTCTTTGCTAACCGTCTAAAGTTTCGTTTTTGCTGATAAATTTTAACACCTAGTTTTTACAGCACAATTAGCACAGTTTCAAGAGCTGTTAAGTCTATTTCGTAGAAATACGGTTTAATTGTGCGAAGGCCTATACGTTTAATAATGTTTAATTTCAAAAACTACACCGTATCAGAAAAAAAACAGTCAAAATTGTTTTTTGTCATAACGTTGTTAAATTTATACTAAAATTGATAATTTTTGGCATGAAGACGGTCAAGACGATAGAATTATGTAAGGTGCACTCATTTTCCACCTCACCCAATTTATGTCAACGCACTACCGTGTGAAACATACATGTAGATGTTTCAAATTGTTGCGTAACATTGGGTTATTTTCCAAGTAAGCGCTGTAATGACTTAATTAAGCACAGAATAAATCTCAATGTAAATTATTTAGCAGAATTATAAGTTTGTATAACAACTCGCTTGCAAATCATCAGAATTTATTTCCAAAGTGGGCCCCGCATACAAAAACAATGGCTTAGATGCAAAACCACTGGCTGATAGCGGAATCAACAAACAACTGACTGTTTTTTTCTGAGACACGGTGTATATACGTACAAATGACTATGCAACATAGGCGTAATATACTGCACTGTTTAAGTTGGTCAGAGTGCAAAAAATTTACTTACTCATATGATATCGTTATCGTATTCATGCCGTATCAAAATTGCATTGTGCTATCGACCCATCACTAATTATCAGGCTGCATCCGGGAGGGACGCCTGGCTGCATGACACCGAGCCGATTATTTCTTTTATCTGCGCGCCAGTGACAATTAGGAAAATTGCGCCTCCGACTGAGCGAGCGTCAAACTGCGGGTGGAGAGGGGTGGGGGTAGACAGGAGAGGGGAGCGAGATGTAGTGCGAGATGGTACGCGGGAGTGGCATAGGCCTACAACATTGTCACGTTCTGCAGCATGGATTGCAATCAATGCCGTCATGTGACAACAATGCATAAGTACGAGAACAGATACATAATTATAGAAAGACAATCTAGTCATACACGCGTAAAAACCTAACTGTTAAATTTCACACAGATTGTGCTTGCAGCCTTTGCAAGTGGCGTGGCATACCATAACGCGTTGTGTCAAATCAATGAAGTTATTCTACGCCGGGCCCGGCTAATACTTGAATGGGGACACTGAATTTGCATCGCATGGAACTGACAGACTACGAAAATAACAATAGCTGTAAATGTAGGACCATGAAAACAAGAAGCCCAGGTGTCGCTAAGATAGCCGACCGTAGTGGTTGTCAGTGATATGCAAGGTCATCCAAGGTCAATGATTTTCATGTAATCTGAAAAAGCGTATGCCACTTTCTAATAATGATAAATAATAACCTTGGCCTTATCTCTCACCGTTTTCAAGATACGTACGATCACTTATAGCTCGAAACTTTCCATTAATAATTGCGGACAAACCGCTGCAGATGGAGACATGTTTACTATTGACAGTTTATAGGAAGTCGCCAGCGCTCTATCTGATGGTATTATCGCCGACCCCCTACTACTTACCGTTTAGCCACAATACCGCACGATTGGCATACTGTAGTGCATTATGACCCTTTAAGGTCATCCAAGGTCAATTATTTACATGTTATTTGAAAGCCAATATACAACTTTGTGTCAGTAATCAATAGCAACCTAGGTCATATCTCGCACCGTTTAGCCACAATACATCCGTGACAAACGACGACGACAGACAGACGGACGGACGGATGACAACCGTACCAAAAGTTGGACCGTTATTAAGTACGGTCGGCTAATAACGGACCTCAAAGGTTGCAGCAACGTCACGTTTTAACGAAAGTAGCGAGTATAGCTGTGTAGACGTTGACGTTGAGTCAATTTCAGTCCGTCATGTCAAGTTGTCAACGCCAGGATGCAATGACTGTATAGAAGTCTCAGAAATTCGCTTTCCAAAGAAGAAACGCAATCTGCAAAACGACAAGCATGGACAAGTCTGAGAATTGGGCATTATTCCAGACTGCATTTTCTCAGAGCGATCAGCCACAGTCTGGGCGCTCACACACACACTGAGGCATTCCAGTTTGCGTCGGACGACAACAGCGACGACGACGATGACGTCGACTCTACGCCGTCAGCCACTGCCACTGCCAACGTCACCGCAGCTGCTGCAACAGCTACTCCGGAGCCTGATATGTGTGAGGTCTGCCGCATCGCACCACGCTCCGGAGTAGATTTTGTCCCCTGTAGACATTCTCGTTTCAGAGAACCCCGGCCGAGAACATTGCCGTTGTTGGTGAAATCGACTGCAGAGGAGAGGATCATATTGCTCTGAGAAATTTTACGTGCAACTGGCATTTCTTGTCGATCGGTGCAAAGGACATGCGGCGCAAGTGAGTTTGCGACTTAAGCATTTTGTTGAATAAAAATGAGTTTATTTTCGCCATTCTATATTTGCTGTAGTTATAAAGCCTTTATAATTCAGGCTCATCTGGCACAGGCCACTGACGGCAATGACACTGGCGCGCAGATATGACACAGCAATAATTGTACAAATATATATATATATATATATATATATATATATATACATGCACACTGTTTACGACTACCAATATTCTGTGTCACGATGATATGACACTCAGCGCCGCTCACACATGTGCAATAGAGAAAGAAAAAAAATAAAAATGAAACTTCATAAAACAACTAGAAACGGTCGCGGTCGACTTTGTTCCGAAATGCCAAAGAGTTGTGTTTTATCGTATGTATTTCAATGTAACAAAACTGAAACAAGTAATCTGAGCAAAGCTCATGAACCGCGCGACAGCCTTAGCAGTTCCTGTTCGCAGATTGTCTTGGTCTGTCTCCAGCCATTTCGTCGCAATTCGCCCTTGAAGTGTGCATCGCAGCCGAAAATAGCCAAAAAACACTGAAACCCTTTATTTTGGAGGTTCAAGGTCATTCAAGGTCATCGATGTCAATACCGCTAAAAAGCTCGTCAGCAGTGCTTGTTATGATAAGCAGCATGTCTATGCCTATCTGCAAAGGGTTTCACGCTGTAGACGCGCCAATAGGTAAAATAGCCACTTTAGATAGAGGTGCCCCTCTTTGACGCTCGCGTGCGCAGGCCTTCCTTGAGCCTACGGGGTCGGCACGTGGACTGCTAAAATCTGCGTTTAATGCTGAAAATTTTGTGCGCAAGTTGTCTTGGTCTATCTAAAGCCATTTTGTCGCAAATTATTCTTAAATTGTGCGTTGCAGCCAAAAATTGCGAAAAATTCACTAAAAACCCTATTTCGGAAGTTCAAGGTTATTCAAGGTCATCGATGTTGATAAATCTAAAAAGCTTGTCATTAGTGCTTGTTATGATAAGCAACATGCATGTAGGACTCACTATTTGCATCCGTTTTTACACTATACGAGCCAATAGCGGCAAAATAACGTTTTCGGGGTCAGGGGGTACCCCTATTTGACGCCCTCGTTCAAGAGAAACCCCTTTACCCAGGGACACGAAACTTTCTCAAGATGAACTATGTCCTTGGGGCAGCCAACGGTGAAGATTTTGTGATCTTAGCTTGCACCGTTTTGATACAGTACATCAGTGTGACAAACAGGCAGACAGACGGACGGACATACGCCCAGGCCATAGCTAAGACGCGCGAAGCATTTTGCTGTCGCGCGTAAAAACCGTTTTATTGTCTTAACATTTTCTAATATATTTTATTTTTAGCACGTGTACGAGCGCCTTTATTCACGGGCAGAACGTGTACGCTGCAGCAACCGAGAGACTGAAATGATGGAGAGCAAGGATGAAGAACGACAGCCGCTGGGAAGGGGCGCACGTATTAAAATCACGGGTCGAGGGTTACAATTTGTCCGAGTGTGTTATTACTGACCGCCAGAGAGCGCCTGAGCTTCGCGAGGTGGCGGATTTGCACACCGGCAGACAATAGCAGAAAACTGCAAAATGTGTAAGTTATGTTTTAAACAACTTTCTGCCTTACTCTGGCCAGCGCGTTTAGGACAACACGTTTTCGCGACGGTGTAGATTATGTGGACCGATGCGACAGTGAGTCAAGAAGGAAAAAGAGATGTGTCGAAAAGGCTAGAAAGGCTAGAGGTGAATTTACTTCCTTGTAGTTAAGGACATAGAGTCGCTTGGATCGGGTAAGGGAAAAGGGTGGCATTACACAACTGCCTATAGAAGCGGAAGATGTCTAAATGCGCCATTGACTCGGTGTGATACATGAGGCGACTCCCGGGAACCGATTGCATTGCTCTAGCTCTAGCTCGCTGCTGTTCTCGCAGCATTTGCAACACGACTGCATGCGCAGTGGCGCTGCCGTTAATCTAACTGTCTGTCTGGGGCACTGGCGTTCTGTGAGCCATGCAATCAGTCAGACTGTTCGTCCACTGCATTGTCCCTGAATGCAGTATAGTTAGTAGTGTAGCCACAGCAACACGTGGCACTATACAAGACATCACAAACAGCTAGATTCACGTCTCGACCCAATGACGACAAACCGCGCGGCCGTCCACCTATAGCTACAAACTGCACCGCACAACTTTAATCCTAAACCCGATTTATGATTTTTGGCACGTAGTTGCTTCTGCTTTGTAGAGCGTTTACGCTAATTTTGGCTTTTGTACGTTTTTGTTTGCAAATTCGAATTACAAGCCCGTAGCGACAAAATTCTTATTCTGTTCATATCTCGGTCAGATATCGATCGATTTAGAAAATTATTTCACTGCCGGGCCAAAAATGAGGCCGGGACGCGAAAAGAAAATAAGAAATAAAAAGAGACAAAAGGTCACAAAAAAGTTATGTTTTACTGTTTGGGAGAAAAAAGTTTCCCGTAAATATATTTCAACCAAATTTTTAACTTTCAAACATTTACTGATGAGTTGAAAAGTAAAAGAATACTAAAAATGCAAAGATATCACTTGAAAAGTTTGCTGATTCGTTTTTATGCGTCACGAAGTCGTCATGATGTCAAAGAATCGAAGTTATGCATAAAAATGAAACTGGAAATTCGGAGATAAAGCCTGGCACAAAGGCCGTGGAAACGTTTCGTGAGGTTATTTTTGCTTGTCGAAAATACACCCATTTTTGACCAATTTTCAATTTTTAGTCCGCCCGGAAACGATAGCTTTCGGGAGGGCTTATGTTTTGCTGGAATTTATTTTTCCCCTCGCGTAATCTACGAGCTCCGTGGGCCGATCGCCGCGCAATTTTGCATGATGCTCGGAAGTATGTTCGATTTTATAATACCGGTCCGAAATTTTGGGGGTGCCTTCCCCAAAAAATTTTAGGGGCCAAAAGCATGCAAAATTTGCAGATGAATATATTCAAAATCGGTGAGTTACTCGATCGACAGCAATTCCTCTCGTGTTAGGCAAAACAAGTCCGGTGAAGTTTGGTCCAGTAACCTTGGAGATCTCGATGTGGAATTGTACCCACCCAAAGCGCATTTTTGGAAGACCATATTTCGGCCCCTAAGGGGTGCTGCGCCTCCAAATTTTTACACCCGCTAGAAAATGACTAAGTCTTACTAGTGCACTTTTACCGGGGACGGGAGTCCTTTTCACATTTTTTCAAAGGGGGTCAAAAATTGGCTTAAAATGTAATAAAGGAGCGCTTATAACTTCGGAGTTAAGGGGTGTAACCCGACGAAACTTTGGCACTTGACGTGCCTCTAGGTTGGGGTGTTAACGCAAGTACAACTTTTGGGGGCACCGTCCCCCTTAAAATTTGGGAGGGCAAAAAACGTGCAAAAATTGGTGCAATTAACGACAACTATTGAGTTTGAGCGCAAATATCTCTGGAACCGATGAAGATAGCGACAAAATGTAAACGACGTTAACGAGAACGATCTTTCCGGCGTTAACAGAAAAAATTGTGTGCCAGTGCATTTGAGTTAGGGCCACGTGACTTTGTTGCCGAGGAAATTTTACCCTCCCCCCTAATTCCTCCCCAATCGGACTTAGGGCGCCGGGCGGACTCACGTTGGGCTTTGCCTCAAATTTCTAGTTATTGTTAAAACTAATTTGAGAATCCGGTCCGCGATTGAGTGTGCGTTAGAAAGCTTTGGTTATTGTCTAGCATACGTAAAATTTGAAAAGCAGCACACACTGGCTGAAGTAGGCTACTGTTTTCTGAAAAAGATGATTTTGGTTGGGTTTTCAATAAGGCTTTAAACTGTTTGTTACAGTTGTTAGTGGCTTAAAGTATACACAATAAGTCTATGTTGTTGAACATGGGAGAGATTTTTTTGGTCAAATTTCGTTTTGCGATTGTCGATATCTTGATTTGTTCCCGAGATGACTAATTTCTGGTTGATTTTAATAGATTACCGTAGATAGAGCATTCTTGACTTTGGACCTTAATTTAATATGCGTAAATATTTATGCACCAATATTTTTTCGTATTTAGTATTCGCAATACGGGCATATATGTATATCACTAGCAAATTCGTAGTGACAAAAGTGGACCGCAGCGTGATGAATAATCGGTCTTAGAGAGAAGGAGAGAGAGAGAGAGATGAAAATGCGGGTGACATATCCATGGGACGTGACGCGCCTAAGTCTTGTCAGAAGAAATATACATGTAGCCGCGTGTCTCGCTCGGTCCGTTAGTGATCTGTGGAGCCGTCATCATTAATGCATCGCGTGGTGCGCTCACTGCGTACGAAATCAAGCGACATCGCGACCACATACAGTACATAGACGTATAAATCCACCAGTCACCATGCACTGGACCAAAAACGATAATAATAGAGTGGCGAATAAAAAGTGGAACATTCGTGTTTTATGTAGATATTTGCTCAGTTATGGTTTAGCAGTAAATTGCGCTTGTGTTGAACACTTTTAGTTTTTGACTAGCTGCGTATTATAGGCCTACTTTCGACATGTTACGTTAAGCACAAATAATGAAAATGAAATGTCATTTTATTTTGCGCTACCTCAGTACCCTGCATATTTCACCCGACTCATTCATGCATGATCTACGCACGGATGTTGGGTCAGTTTAATCGTTATCAATAAATTACTGTGACTGCGATGTGATGTCGTTAAGCCTGCGATAAGCTGAGCGTCACATTTTTGTCTGTCGGTGTTTTAGTGTATGTTAATGTTAAGCCACTGTCTGAAGTGGGATGCGTAAGTGCTAAACGATGCTATATTGCTCCAGACAGTGGTTTAAACGACACTCGTTTTACGGCCGTTGACTGTCGGTCGTGTAAGCCTACTTGTCTTCTGTTTGGCCATGCTTGATTGGGAGCTTTCTGGAGCTATCAACTCGTTATACCGCTGCAGACATAGTGCTAGAGACAGGCAGTAAAACCGCACGAGTGTGACCGTAGAATAATTTTAGAAGTGTGCTACACTACATTGAGTACTCGACTACAAAGTCGTTTCGTCTCGTGTGCTGGCTACAATTGAACGTAAGTAAGTATGTAAGAACGCTAAGCAGGCGCCTATTTAGCGATCTTAACACTGAAACAAAAAGTCTTTAGCAGTGATTTAAACTGTTTACAGCTAATGTCGGCTTGTCTCAGATGAACTGGAAGGTTGTTTCACAGTTTTGGCTTGATTCTAACTGCAAAGCAAAAATTAAGTAGGTATTTCATGTTGTTTGTCGTATTTTTTGTAGACTACGCCACGGGCCAGATGCAGGCAGCATCACTGCGTTACTCGGTTGCAGAGTTGATGACGCAAGTCAGTTGCATGCTGACGTCACAATGACGTCATATTGATGCATCATAATGCTGATGATTATTATCTACACTTGCTCACTGCGGTGTAAGGTTTATTTCGTCTGCTAACAGTCAACCAAGGTCAGTAAAAGCAAAAATAGAATAATTATAGGCCTAAAGATTGAAAAAAAATAGATAAACAAAATGCAAATATGAAAAATGTCATTACGCAACTATTTGCAGTTTTCAAGCTTTATATTAATAGTTTCAAAGGGTAAAAAGGTCTACTTCTTCACACGTTTCGTCGGTTTACGAAACCCGCATTTAAACGGAAATTTTGTATTTTATTAATCTGTAGTGAGTGCACATCTATCAAGCCAAAAATTTCCTTTCTAGTTTGACCTTATAAATTTCGTTCGCGTGTAATTTGTGTAAATTACTCCATCATGCGACTTCGTTATTGTTGTCATCACTTGACATTTAGTCACAAAACATTATTAATATAATAGCAATTTGGCGGAACTGCTGTCATTGCTGATGACCGAATTTACGCATGTGGCCGGGAGTAATTTCGTGCAATTATTATTGAGTGTAAGGTAATGAAATGGCGTACTTTACGTGTAATTAGATGATGGCTGATGATGAAGGCAATGCGGATCTGTATTGGCTCTAGTGCACGAGTAGGGGCCTATATAGGTCTAGGCCTATACGATGGCGTGACGATTACACACACTAGTGTGCACTGCTCGCCCACACACAGTGGCGATCTTAGACAGTGATGTAGTCTAGTCCATTTAGTCCGAGTCCGAGGCCGAGTTCGAAAAAGACAGAATGTGCGGTAATTTCGGTATTCATAATCTGAGCATGAAACAACAGCACAGCAGAATGTCAGAAATTAAACTTAATCTACAATTATCTGTTGATGTTACGTTAACAAAGCAAATACAGAGTGGGCCATAAAAACCGTTCCCTATATTATTCTGTTTAAAATGCTACTGCATTTGATTACATGGACAAATTGACACACCGTATAAATTGCTAGTCTGTTCTGCACATATTGATGTCAAAACCTAATGAGTATGTCAAAATGTTATTAACAAATAATACGATAAAATCAAAGCACCCCAACTGTATTATATGACAATGGTAAAACAGGTGGAAATACGTGCTTGCGTATATATGTCTAAGTAAAACAGCGAAAACTTCACACAACATTTAGACAGTCAAGTAAACAATTGTTCAATGTGCCCTCCGTGAATTTTAACTACAGTTTTCAATCTCGGTCGCCACTGATGAATGGCTTTGTTGATCAGTTGTTGATTGAGACTGGCCCAGCATGTACGCACTCTGTCTGTGAGATCCTCCAAACCTACGATCGGAACTCTGTACACATCTTGCTGCAGAGCACCTCAGACAGCATAATCTACGGGGTTTATGTCGGGACTGTTCGTCGGCCAGACAGAAGGCTCGATGAAGTTGGGTACGTTCAGCTGCAGAAACTTGACCGTTAACTTCGTAATGACGTTTACACTGTTTTCCCCATTGTGTTTTCTGTAAAGTTGGGTTGCTTTCATTTATTTTATTCCGTCACAAATTATTCACAAATATTTGCCCGAAATTTGCACGTGTTACTCAGAGTTGATTACATTTCAACGTGCGTTATTCACTTTAAATGTACATTACTCTTGGTAGACATAATTAGCTGACATGTAGGGGGACGGTTTTTATGGCCCACTCTGTATATAGATAAAACAGAAAAATCAATAAGATGCCTTGAAGTCACACAGCACTAAGTCCAAGTCCATTGAGTCCAACTCCAAGTCCGAGTCGTGGACTTGAGTCCGACTTCAGTCCACTGCCGGACTGCAGCATAGATGTTAAAAACATTAATTTGCAAATTAAAAAAAAACAAAAAACATGCTTTTTTACTTTTATAAAAAAAAACATTAAAAACATGCATGAAACATTAAACTACAATATTCATTCAAGTAAGAAGAACCGCCAATACAAATCAAATAAAGTCGATATTACTGCTACAAAACACTCATTCTGTCTAGGAAATGGACGCTAAACGCAATTTGCGCATGAAAAATGCATCATTTTGTACGTTTATGTTTTAACAACAACAAAAACACAACATTAAAAAACACAGAAACATTTTAAAAATATTTAAAAACATAAAAAACATTTTAAAAAAAACTTATAAAATCATAAAACATTTTTACATCTATGGACTGGAGTAATACGTCACTAAATTTAGATATGTGCCGTCCCTCGGCAAACTGGCAAAAAGGCTGCCTCTATTACTCGACCGTGAATATGCCATTAGATAGAAGAATGTGCTTTTTTGTGCATTATTCTCCCTAGATTTTTATTCCCACATCTTTTCTTTCTGACGCTTTCCGATTTCAAGTCTAGATTTATAGGGATGTAAGCCCCTTCCGCCACAACTGCCGAAAAGTGCATAAAACACATTTGCACGCAAGTTATAATTTAGTTTTGTTTTTTTGCACGCAGGCACTACGTAGGCTAAATAAATCCGCCACTATACACATGCACAGACAGAAGTCCTATGACCGGCATAGGCCTCTACCACTGACTGCATGGCTGTTTGTTTGGTCATCGCCTGCATGTTCCGGGTTGAGTGGCTTCAGCGGCCGATCATCCGGCTAAAGCGTGGTTTCCATCCAACGCAACGAACGCAGCTGACGCAACGGTCAACACGCAAAGATGAAAGCTGTCGTTGCGTTTTCTGCTTTGCGTACTTTGCCTGCGTTGCGTTGGATGGAAACTACGCCCAACGCAAGGTAAGACCGGTGACGTCAGACCAAGCCGCTGATGAGTCTAAAGCCTGATTTCCACTCAGTGCAACGCAGGAATAGACACCACTTCTCTTCTCCCGTTGTGGCTGCTGCGTCGCTTGCTTTGCGTCACTTGTGGCAGGAAAGTACGCAAGAGATGGGAAGCAGGCTTAATGCGTTCGAGTGAAGTAACTGGGTGGTGTCAGAACGGGGGCTGATGCTGGCTATATAACGTGACAGGATCGACTGCTCAGTGCACTGGACAGCGCGCAGGTATCCGGCTACACACGACAACAACGATATCAACAACGATGACAACAACAACAACAAAAACTACGACGACAGCGTCTCACGGCCATCAAGGGACGTCACGTCAACAACGAGAAACAGTAAGACGCTTGTCTCTTGCACATGGCTTTAGTATAGGCTATCACATTTTATCCGGCCGTCCTGATAGGCCACATTATAGGTCTTGTCCATCCGGCCGTTTGCTTGTCTGTTTCCTATGGCCTTTTAAATCAAAAACCAAAAAATGTCAAAAAAACAAAATTATCTTTATACCTTTCTTCCATAGTGCATGAGTAACCGGCGTGCCAGTTTTTAGCTCAGAGGGTCAAAGCATAGCGTTAGTTGTGCAGTGCATTATACAGATAGGCGGACGGTTGCACAGTATGTCGCCACTGGGCCGACATGTTTTTTGCTGACTTTTTCGCGTGCCAAAAAGTACGCCACCGGGTCTCCATGCAACTGTATCATATAGGCCTACTGACTGATTATTGTATTTTTAATGGTATATTTTTACGAATTTTCCAGCAAAATTATATTTCGAAAAATTATATTTCGAAAAATTTTATTACATCTCATACGCGTCACTATAGATCTTGTAAAATATTATTCTCGAAAAACAAGGGCGTTTTCTGAGCACTTTTGCTGAAAAATTAATTCGTCAATTTTGACTTGCAGGAAGTAATTTGCAGTTTTGCTGCTGTTTGCAATTACTAGCAATCAATGTTGTTCTACAGTTGAAAAATTTGATGAAGAGTCTGCTATGGTTGTCACGGAAAAAATACAGAACGTTTACAAAAATATTTTATCAAAACTACGGTATTGTATCGGGTACTGGTATTTTATTAGACAAACAGTTGTAACCATTTTTGCATTTTATTTTTGCGGCAAATATAATTTCTACGGCATTTTTGTGGTTTCTTAGTGTTCACGCAGACCGACAGTAACCATTTTTTTCGGCTAGCGGCGACTTTCGCGGCGGCTTACCAAACTGTTCACGGCTGGCGGCCGGCTAAGTCGGCGGTTAAGGATATAGCAGTTATGCGCAAGTGATCACCAGCAGAAGTTTGGTTCGGTGACTGCGGTGCAGAACGCGTAACCTACATAGCACGACGTGCTAGAAATATTATGAAGACGTCTGGCAAGACGTCGAGCGCTAGATGGCGGGTAGAGACAGACGACCAACTATCACATACGAGCTGTCACGGAAGCCTGCCCGCCCTGTCTGCAACCTGCTTTTTACGAGGCATCGGCATGGCTTTCTAGGCAGACGCCCAGCATTGCTGTCGACAGCAGAAATGTCTGCGTGTTTGATGTTTCGTCGCACAGCTGTAAACTGCCAAATCAACTAAAACTTCTTACTGTCGCTCCTTTTAGGACGCTGCTACTGCGATCTGAAAAGTTTATTTAGAAACTCAAAAGGGGGCACTGTAATCGAGGGCGTTAAATAAGACAGGGATAGGGAAAATGTGCGGTTTTCAACCAATGTGTCGCTGTATCTCGAAAACTGTACCGCTATTGGGCTTATACTGTAGTTATTGATCTAGTGATCAATAAATAGTCGCATAGGCGCTTTCGAGTACTTCATAAGTCTTTCATATTTCACAAATTACAATAAAAATTTAAAAGAAGATAGATTCATACTGTCAGCATTATAAACAAAAACTGGAGTCTCTAGCATTTTAAGGGCCATGCAGATATTCGAGGGGGTTCCTGTAGAAAAGCGTCAAACAAGAATGGGGTGGTCGAAAAGGTCGAAAATCTAGTAATTTCGTGGGCAAAATATTTCCGAAATTCCGAAATATATCCGAAACTTTTACAAATGAGTCTAACGTTAAAATAAAGCGACGAGAAGTGCATTTATTATCGGCTTTTTTGCGACTTCAAAATGCGTGACCTTGCGTGACCTCGATAAGCCATTTTATATCAAAATCTGATTTTGCGTCGCTTTGACAAGATTTTTCCCTAGTTTCGGTGACAACTATGAACGGGTGTACGTTGTGCAGTTAAGTTGTACGACGTGCTGTCCAACAACTTCGCAGCAAATCAATAATCAAAGTATTATACACCGTGTCTCAAAAAACATTCCCGACATTTTTGACTGTAACTTTAAAAACCAATTATCGGATTTTGATAATTTTTGGCATGAATATTTCTGACACAACTTGCCATTAAATGACTATTTAGTTGCCTACCTCACCTAACGTTTGTTTCTGCACTACTTGGGGAAAACGCAACGAGCGAAATCTCACTTTTTTATGCAAAGCGATATGATTGCTTAATTAACATATCGCGTAAGACACATTTTGTTTGCATTTCTGCCACTTTGGCTGACATTTCATCCACTTGTCCATTTTTTTAACTGCCTGCAGTAAAATTGCTTGAGGTGTTGGCCCACTATGCAAACACAGACATGGAGACGCTTTATACATTCATTGACAGCTGTATCGATAAAATTCTGCTCCAGACCAATCTAGGCTGTACCAGTCGCTTCTTGACTTCACAAACATTCCAAAACTTCATTTTGTAGTCACTCTGCTGCATGTCAGTCAAACCTTGTAATAGACCGGCTGTTGGGGCCCACAGATTAGGATAGATGGAATTTATCGACGTTTTTTCATTCATGTTAACACGTATTATGCTTGGTCTGCTTTCCCCTGGTATTGCAAAAGCAAACGCTGGGTGAGGTGGAAACTAGAACACTTCTTTAATAGCTAGTTGTGTCAGAAATATTTCTGCCAAAAATTATTAAAATCTGCTTACTTTTCTTCAAGTTATGATTGATAATATCGTGAATGTTTTTTCAGGTTTTCTGTTTATTTTCACACATGTTTCGCTTGATCTGATTTCCCTAGTTAGTGCAAAAACAAACGTTGGGTGAAATAAGCAACTAAATAGTCATTTGATGGTAAGTTTAGTCGGGAATATTCTTATCAAAAATTATCAAAATCTGACAACTGGTTTCAAAGTTACAGTCAAAAATGTCGGGGATGTTTTTTGAGACACAGTGTAGTGCATTTTGGGTCGTATATTCTAGCAGAAACGGATGGATCAAGTCAAGTATAGTCACTGCGTCATCATCAGCCTAGTGCAACGTTGTGTCTGAATGACAGCGCTCGTGTGGGTGACATATCTCTTCTTGGCCGCTGACATAGCGTCAGTGTTGAGCTAAAGAATGCACAACACCGCCAAGTTGACAGCTAGAAAAAAAAGTAATTTGAGAAAAACTCACGTGACGCGCGATAGCTGCGGTCCTGCCACTTTGGCAATCAGTGTAGGTTTACAGCAATGTCATATTAATGCATCTTGAATAAGTACTTAAATTTGAGACCTCAGTACGAAAGATAACTTAAGTTTAAGGGATTGAAACTTAGATTCTTAAAAATGTACGTTCTATGCTTAAAATGTCATATATTCGCAGGCTGTCCAGGTCCCATTTGCAGCTATTTCGTCGCAATTCACTGTTAAAATGTGCACTGCATTTAAAAAGTGCGAAAAATTCACTAAAAACCTTTTTTGCGAAGTTCAAGGTTATCGATGTTGATAAATCTAAAAAGCCTGTTACCAGTGCTTGTTATGATAAACAACATGTGTGTACCTATCTGCAACCGTTTTCACACTAGAAGAGCCAATAGGGTTAAAATAGCGTCCTTTAGAGGGGGTATCCCTCACTGACGCTTTCGTTGGAGAGAAAACCCCACACCTATGGGCACGAAATTTTGTCACAAAAAACTAGAGATCTTGAGGCAGCGATGGTAAAGATTTTGTGATTTTAGCTTACACCGTTTTGATACAGTGTCAGAGTGTGACGGACGGACGGACGCCTAGACGATGGCTAAGACGCGCGAAGCTTTCTGCGATCGCGCGTAAAAAGTAGAAAGTCGGCTTCCCGAGCTTTTCGGCAGCTCTCTGATGCGACGGGACCAGGATCCTGTTTCTGTTGGATTTGGTCAACGGGCGACATCGTTAGTTTTTCCAGCGTCTGTCCGGGTACTACTCACTGCAGGGAAAGCGTAGTGAACACAAACAGACTGGACGCTGATGCGATCTTGCCCGTGCTATATGTCAATGCAGCGCACGCACTGTCTCTGCCAGATATGTTTGATTTATTGGCGAGCGTTGATGTACGATAGACCGCCGTAGATCGAACATATCACGCACGACAGTTGTAGCAACCACCAGTCACTCACTCAGTCAACCAGACAGCCAAGAGAACGGACAATCTCACGTATGGTAGCACAAATCGTGTTATTTAGTGCTGTCGAAGCGTTAATATTTTTAACGGCGTTAACGCATGCGTTAATTTTTGAATGCATGCGTTAACGCGTTCATTAACGCATCTTTATATTGCTGAAGTTGTAGGTACACTACGAGAAGGTGAATGGAATGACGACCGACGAGCTCGTGGCTGTGTCGCAAAACCGTGACAGTAGTGATGGAATGGCAACAAAACAATTTTTAATTACTTGCACATCACTCGATCCTCACAACCGCAGTTTAATGGAATACTGAAACTCCTGCGTCACAGAATTGAGTAAATTTACGTATGTGCGTTAATTTTTTAATGCACGTTAATTTTCAACGCACATTATACATTCTTTAACGCGTTAAGTTAACGTGTTAATTCGACAGTTCTATACTTTTATTTCATCATCGTTTTTATGCGGTCTTTCGTACAGGCCACATTGCGCGTTGTCTGTCCATCCGACCGTCTGTCTGTCTGTCCGTCCCTTAATACAGTGTTGTAACTCTAAAGCAAAAAAGCACAGAAAAAAAACAAAATTGGCTTGAGCGTACCACACTGCAGGAGTACCTACCTTTTTCACATATTTAAATGAGCTTCCTGCAGCGCCCCGAAAGTTAACACTTACTATCGTAACCACGTTGCTTCCGCTTTTTAAAAATAACATTTAAAATACTTTATTTACCATGTTGGCTTAGCGTTCAAGCGTTGAAACGTCAAAAGCAGTCTAGACAGTTTATTAAACACGAATATTGCACGACAGGCTGACCTACATTCACTCACAAGTTACGAATAGGCTTATCTGCAATGTTTTCAGTCTCAAAAATGTTGAACAATACACTCGTCTCAACCCGTTCGCGTAGTAACAAATCTAAACTCGAACTGTTCCCGTCAGAGAAATGGACAGAAAGTACTGCGAGACTACGACTAAACAAAGATAATAAATTGACAGTACAGTAAAGACCACTATAGTGCTGTCATCTGGCGAAGATCGATAAAGTATTGCTAAGTGTAGAGAAAAAAACCGCTACCAAACTCTAATGCTTTGACGATGAAGGCACATGTGGATGAATAGCTCGCCGGGAGTCGCTACCTGGCAACGACCGACATTTGTTGCGTGGGGTGAAAAATTAGAGCAAAAAAGAGAAAACAATTATTGAAATGTCACTAAAATCTAATGATCTTAAATCACTCGTAGGTAAACTTTTTTCTCTGGTTTGGTGAACAAGTAGGCCTAGCCTAATCTGAGCAGAGATCACGTGAGGCGCAACGGCATCGGTGCTACCGCCTGGGGAATCAGTGTAAACGTGCAATAAAATGACAGTGCGTTTTGAAATGGTACCCAAAGTTTTATGCTGCAAATTTTATATGCAGATTGTTCTGGTCTATTAATTAATTTCGGCGCAATCTATGCGTTGTCGCCTAAAATCACGAAAAAAATCACCAAATTACGAAAATTTTCAAGATTATCAATGTCGGTATTCTTGGAAAGCTGGTTGATAGTAGCGCTTGTAATGATAAGCAGCAAGTATGTGTATCATTGTGACCGTTTTCTGCGTTTTATGAATTTTGTGATATTAGCTGAAATCGCACATTCTAAAGAAAGGTATATGTACCTAAACTTGAAGCCCCACTACGCAGTACTCTTTGAAATTAAGCGGTCAAAACTTAAATTGCTAAAATGTACATTTAATGCCAAATATTTCACTTGCAGCTTGTCTTGGTCTATCTACAGCCAATTCATTCTTAGAATGTGTGCCGCCAGTCTAAAATTTAAAAAAATCACCAGAACCCCTATTTTAAAGTTCAAGGTCGTTGATTTTAGAGTCAATCAAAAGGGCGTATGGGACTTTCTATTAGTAATCAATAGTAACCTATCTCGCAGTCTGAGATACGGCGACTTATTGGCTCAAAATCGCCATTTTTCGTATCCCCCTTTCATTTAGGCTAGCGCCCTAAATCGGGGTGACCCTTTCGAATTTCGGAAAACTACTTTACGGATTGTAAAACTAGAGTCTTTGTGACATTCCGTAGCAAAAATTTCGTGATCATAGCTTGCAACTTTTTGATACAATCGCAAAGTGTGACGAACACACGGACAGACAGACGAACGTCACGACGATGGCTGTCGGGCGTAAAAAACGAGACGTATTTTGGAGATAGTATGCTGAAAAAGTTGCACGCACTTAGGCAAACACGCGCCTGCAGTAGCCGATATGATCAATTATTTAAAAAATTAACAATTCAATAAATTAAGAACTCGACAATCATGTTGAGTCATCATAGGTGGATCCAGGAGTTGCATTTGGGGGCCAGGTCAAACGTTGAAGACGCGAGCCAAGTTGACGGACCGAAGGCGCCGAAAAAGGTAAAGAATGCGGAGGGGTTGTCCGGTCCCCACAAAAAGTCTGGAGAGAAAAAGGTCTCGCAATTGTTTTCTGGGAATGAAAAAGCCACGAAAATGCATGTATAGGTCTAGTAAATATAAGGTTAGTTTTGCTGCACAAATTTATCATGCAACGCATAGACAAGGCATAGCAAAGGGCGATTTATGTAATCTTGGTGAATGGCCCCTTGGCTTTTTAAATCCGCCTATGTGGTTATGTACGTCAAATTATCGTGTATTGTCTCGACATCTTCTCATCGGTACCGGCGGTGTTGTTGAGCTAATAATTGTAGTCGCAGTCATTTTTTTTTAATTACAAACTGCTCCAAACTACCTCACCGGATTTATTTCATCACATCAGAGCACAATGTGTATTGTGCAGTCACTGTAAGACGAAGTTAGTAATTGTCGTAGTCGCAGACTGAGTTGAATGAGTCGTTTGACTCGTTGACATGCACAACGAACACTCCGCTATCACGAGACAACGTTGTCTCCTACTGCTGTACCAGTCAACTCAGCCTCAGCAACCAACATTGTTCTGTCACGACACAACGTTGTCTCCGCCTGCTGCTGCTGTTTGCGTCTCTTTCGCTCTTCGATTCTTTCTCTGATCAGCTGTCCCTGTCGCTCCTGATCCTTCAACTTTCTACACGTGCATATCATTCAATTAGCTTAGTAACTGATAGTATGAAATAATTGGTCATAGAATGTTATGCCATTGCTTACAAGTTACAACGTTATGTCACTGAATAGACACGATGCTATGATGCGATTTGGTTTAACTATAAAAACCAAAAAAAAATTGAGCTAATGCTCACGAGACGCGCGAAAGCCCATAACAGTTTCGATTTAGTAGTTTAGCTAAAAATCGGGGTGTTCACGCTAAGTTAATATACAAATACCAAATTCTATATTTGGATCCCATAACGATAGTTCCGTGGCGCCACCTTGTGAATGACATAGACTTGTGTAGCAGCCAGAAATCGCCAAAAAATCCATAAAACCCCCTATTTTGGCGTTCAAGGTCATTCAAGGTCATTGAATTCGGCGCCAATCGAGAGCCAGTGTACGACTTCCTATTAGTGATTAATAGTAACCT
>Ga0056128_1003510_pt1 | contig 19267 bp, 12 predicted proteins | sample WorMetLIZISLAND2_FD_71113 | JGI IMG/M metagenome (GOLD analysis project Ga0056128, IMG submission 71113) | Marine gutless worms symbiont microbial communities from Max Planck institute for Marine Microbiology, Germany - Olavius geniculatus... ... | reverse complement strand
CTGAAATGATACATCAACAGCAAGTGGGCTGCTTGAGTCATGCAGTTACTGAACGTGCTGTTGGCAAATTGTGTCAATGTTTACCGCTTGCGTTTGTGCTGCAGGAGGACATTTTGAGCACATGCTGAAATGAAAATGATGTGATGTGTCACGTGTGACGTAGTAAGACCTAAATTCGTTTCATGCAGTTTTTGCGATGCACGTAGCCTACAATACGCAGTTTGTTGAACAAAACTCATTACCAGAACCTGATTGAAGTTGTGATCCATGCAGTCAAGTCAGTTTTTTGTAGGCCTAGGCCTACTCTTGTTTACGTTCATGTGCAATAATTAGTGCTGAGTTGCATTATTTTGCCGCCAGTCACACTTCACATTGATTAAGTCTATCCGTTTACCGTTTAAATTCAGTAGGCCTAATATTTTAGTTCGCGTAGGCCTAGTTCCTTTGTCGCATGTGGTACAGTGATTGTAGTGTATTGCAGCTACTGCTTGTGCAGAAGATGGGTCGAATTTATTTGTCGCGGCGACAATAGCGGTGTCTGTGTTTGCGGGCGTTCTTATCATACTTGCCGTGGTACTGGTGATCTTTCTCTGCAAACAGCGAGCCTATATTAAACGTTTGTCTTTTTTGCTTTTTACTTTTTAATATTTTAATTGTGCCTGTACGTAATGTTGTCATCTTGACGTCTCGGTCTCGAGACGATCTCTTGGACCGTAAGTCGGCCAATGTCTTGGAAGCTCCAACGTCTCGGTCTCGGATCTAAAACTTCTCGTCTCGGACTCGTAACGTAATAGACTTGCGCCTTGGGTCTCGTCTCGGTCTGGGCTCAAACGGTCTCTGCACACCCCTGTCTGTTGTCGTAGTTTCGTGTTTGTAAGTGATAGCGATAGTGATAGTGGCTTGGTGGTGTAGCGGTAGCGTGCCGAACTTGTAACCCTGAGGTTGCAGGTTCGACTCTGCGCCGGGGCACTGCATGCAGGTAGCGACCTTAGGCAAGTTGTTCGCACTCACGTACCTCTATTCTCCAAGCAGTACAAATTGGTGCCGGTGACACTGGCTTCATCGCCGCGAAGGTTACGGCAGTAAAATGTGGAGGTATGGCCCCCTTATATAGGAACGGGTTCGCCTGTAAGCTTATCAGATGGCACTGTGTGACTGTGATCCCATACGGCACACTGATGGCTCGCGGCCTTGGAAAACGGAGATGAGCACTGCTCGCATCGGTCACAGAGCTCTGAGAGAGCGCTCAGCTGTTGACTATTGACGATTTAACCTAACCTTAAACCTAAGTGATAGCCTATAAATAAATTACATTTGTATTTTATTACAGTCTTTTAAATATAGTTAAGTAAGCACTTGACATCAACCATTTTTCTCATAATTCTACCGTTTTCTCAAGATAATTTGAAACATTAGAAAGTGCCTGCACCGTGTTACTGTAGAATTACGCCAAAAGCAAGACACTCGTGGGTCCGCCGGACAAGAAGAAAACTATGACAGCATTGCAACTATGCCGGACGTTGGATATCAAGAACTCGAAATGTCACGACGCTGATTTACTGTTACCAGTATATGAACATCACCCAATTACACCCCGAGTCCAGAAGACACGCCACCAAACTTTTGTCCATATCTTTGTTAAACGTAATAAGTTTCTAAAAAACATTCTGCGATAAAACTGTCATTAAAGATCAGGATCCTAGCACACTATGTACGCGTGATGCGTCACTACACTACCTTGTACGTGAAACACTACTTTTCAAAAATTGCCTCAACCAAAGTGCGTTTGAACCAAAGATCATTATTTTTTTCACCGCGATCATGGTTTGAAACCAGTGCAGTTCTAAAGAATTTATGTTACTTTCATTTGTTTGGTGACGAAAGCCTGTTACATTTTGAAAAGGTGGAGAATGGCGTTTGATGCAGCAACAACTACGGCGTTGGAGGCAGGGGCGGCGCCAGGTTTTCAGAGATATAGGGGGTTCCAGGTGGAGTGATTGTCGATTTACCGCCGCTACCCCCAATCCTCCCATCACCCATCCAAAAAGCTCGGATTTGCACGAATCTCATGGATGTCCTCTTAGAGGCTGGGGGGTCCGGACCCCTGGATCCCGGGCCCGCCGCCGCCCCTGGTTGGAGCAAAAGGCTTCTTCTCGTCGGACTGAAGTTCAGTCAGTCGATAATAGTGACAGACGACACATTGAAAGTGGTCTATGCTAGTGTCATATTCATCAATCTTGGAGTCCAAGTCGACGAAATGCAACTTGGTTCTCTGACCACAGATGCTCTCTGCTATATGCAGCGATATTAAAGCACACTAGTTTACAACATTCACACTACACAAGGTAGTGTAGCGATGCGTTTAAGTTTTGGTGGATCTTCGCAGTTTTATCATGAATTTTCCGATTCTGCAAGTGAAAAATTGTGAAAATCACCCAAAGTTCAGTAGAAAATACTATAAGATATCGCCAAAAGTTTGGTAGCGGTAGCATGTTTTTACTTGGCCCACATTGTAGAACGTACCCAGTACGTGTTATCTGTTCTGACGTAACAAAATAGTGCTGATACGTTGAAATGACATTACTCGCTAGTAACCGATATGTTTGTACATTTATCTAATAGTTTCTGACGCAAACATGTAAAACACGAATTTGAAGTTAATTACAGAGGCAGAAATATTTTAAGAGGGCATAAATTTACAAATGATCTGTACGTATAAACAAATCAAATATTGCAAAAACGTTTTATTCTATTACATTAGCTGTACAAACTTGATTAAAATACACACTGCTCTATATACATCATTCACACAATAGGAAACCAAATCCTGTGAAATTTTTTGGTAATTTCACATTTTCTGAAAATCTGTTACGTTCTCAATGTTGAATATTTTCTTACAGAAATTAAGACATCAATTTGAAGCACAAACCAACTAGCATTTTCAATATCGTGAATGAACTAATATGAGAATAATTCTGTGAATTTGACAAAATTGAGTTCACACAAAAAAACTCACAAAGTTTTAGCAGCTAATATCAACAGCTGGTAAAACAAAGTTTATCATACATCTACTGCGCAAAGCTACAAATTAAACAACCATTAACATGAATTATATTTAACTGAAGAGAAAACAGCACTCACAGCAGCCAAACATAGGAGTTCTCAGTAGTTTTATGTGCATTCAATAAACCAAATATTGCTACAAATATGCATCCAATAAACCCAATAATAAACAATAAACTCCAAAAGCACAGTCTTTGGTCAGCAGGCCAACTACACAGCAGCCTATTAACATAAGTAGATATTAAAGTACACTGATGCCAAAAATTGCTTCATGCAAGCAATGCAGATGTCATTTTATGAGTCTCCGTATATAATACAGTAAAAAACTCATCCAGTTACCTAAATATCTCTTATACACACAAGACCACAAAATTCTGAGTTTAGTCTGAAATAGAAATGGCAAAGAGTGAGTGAGTGAGTAAGTAAGTAGGGTCCCACCCGACACAGTACAGGTGATTTCGGGGACGGTCTTTGCAGGCAAAATTGCACACACACATAATAACAAAAAAAGTTTAACCTTTACAGAACGTTTAACCTTTCTGAAACACAAAAAACGATGTAAGCCTAAACCTAAAATTGTAAGAACTGCCAATTATAATCGTGCATATAAAACCAGGCCGGTCGAGAGCCACAGCGGGGCCAGGGGAAACATTCTCGCTGGGCCCCCAAACATTCTCGTGGGGCCCCATGGAGAGAAAATTTTTGAATTTTTCTTTTTCAGATTGTGCATTCTGGTGTATATATTTTTGAGCAATGGCGAGGCCCCCAAACGTCATGGGGCCCAGGGTAGCTTACCTCCCACCCCACCCTCTCAACAGGATAATGGCAGTTCTAATAATCTTCCCTGATATCCTCCAGACAGTCATCAACCACATGATGCTGTCTGTTGGAGGCAAAGAAAGCTCAGAAAGTGTTGCAGTAAAGTTGCGGAGTGCAAATAACCACACAAACGTGTGTGCTGCAAGGTTACTGACATACGCTGGCATGCAGCAAAATACGCCGTCAAGGCAACAAACACAGCACTAGTCTGCCACATAGTATGAAAGATATCAAATATTCAGAGTGACACAGCTGGGTGGGTGTTCCAAAGAGCATGCAGCCCATGACCAGTGATGTTAACAAGGCCAGACCACTCAAGGCCAAGGCCAAAGCCATTCCATAATGCAACGGCTTACGATAAAAGACAAAGTAATGGAATCCTGTTTTTCAAGTATTCTTACATACGCAAATTATTGACTTTAATAGCATCAGCCGCATCACTCATCACTGATATGCAGAAATATGCAGAAATGAGTAGAACTATCCAGTTACCAACAGTCAAATCATTCCGACATTCTAACATAACAAGGTGAATTTTGTAGTCCCACAAGACTTTTGCGTTGGCCTTGATATTTTGGCCAAGGCCAAATCTCCAAGGCCAAGGCCACAGTCCTAAGGCCAAGGCCACAAAATTTGGCCTTAAGGCCAAGGATTAATATCACTGCCCATGACAAATACCATCGAAACAGTACCATAATGGGTTGGTTTTTGAGAAGGTACTAGTAGTATAGCAGTATTAGTTAATAGGAAAGCAATCAAGGTAAACTTGAATTACTGCAAAATTTTAAATGACAGACTACCAGCAAGTTGCACCATGCTGCAATCATATCAACAGTAAATACAGATGACTCCACAATGTTCCGGTAACAATTTTTCACACTGATCTAGAGTTAGGGTTAACCCTAACCAGCACAAGTTGCTTATCAATATCGAAAAATGCCAGAAACAGTCTTGTATGAACAAGGAATAATGAACTACCATAAAAATAGCTGTACAGCACTATTTAAAATTTCATTCAAAATGGAAAAACTTTTTGTAGGTGGATGAATAAACTACAGATAGAGACAGACTTAATTAGGTCAACTCAGACAGGGAGGCAACCTGAAAACTTAATTCACAGAAACCAAGTTCACACAAACCATGTTAGATGTGCTACATGACATTTTGATTATATTCAATCCTCTTGTAACAAATGCACAGTAGTGTGATGGCCAAAATGATGAAATCAGCTCACAAAGTTATGTTGATAACATAGATGTAAAAAACGTTCCAGAAAAAATTATAAAAAAACGTTAAAAACGTAAAAAATGTGGCAAGAATAAAAAACGTTTAAAAACATTGAATAAAAAACGTTGGCCATGTGTTCCACTTCTTGCCTAATGCCTAATGCTGTAAGCGCAGTATACCTGGAATAATAGTTTAGATAAAGAGAACTTGATTTAATTTTAATTCAGCTGTGTGGTCGTAAGACAACAGCATTAAACTAACTAAATATGCTAGTTTAAAAAAGTTTTATTTAGTATATTTGGACTAACTAAGTAAACTACATCACTATGACCTATTAATTCGTTTCTGTAATCCCAAAAGTGCTTCACGAAGCTTTTGATGGAATTTTCAATGCACGTTTTTTAAAATAAAAAACGTTGAGCAAAATAAAAAACGTTTTTTACATCTATGGTTGATAAAGTGCATCTTTGGAAATGCAGTTTTGAGCAATGGCAGAAAAAATACCGCATAGTCGCCGATCGAACGTGACCATATCACACAATAGTGCAGAACAGAACAAAGGAACTGCAAAAAACAGTGCTGGGGTAAGTAAGGTAGACACCGGTTTATTCAGTAACGGCTGGCACTGCTGCCGTAAGCGCCTTGAGCAGCCGACACAGCGACACCTGTAGCTGTCTGTTGGACCGTTCTGTTGGTGACGACACCCTGAGCAAACTCCTGCTGCGCCTTGACAAAACTTGCACCGGTCATACGATACAGACGATGTACCTGTCAACATTGGAGGCAAGAGCTACACAATAATGGGACAAAATGGAATTCAGAAAGAGGTAATATTGCTCATGGTGATGCAATAATGAAGATGTTGACTTAAGACTTACGGACGGGTTACAAACCATCTCGGTATATAGGCCTAACCAACCAACAAGGTCAACCCAGCCTAGCGTTTATTTGTACATCTGACAACCCCCCCTAGCATTTAATAGAGACCCGGCACTTACTGGAGACCGGGCGTTTATTTCTATCTTGTACAAATGGCATAATACTGTACCCATCAGTCAGCGAAATTAATGCTTATACAACCTCTCCCAAAAACTTCAAATCTTGTTAATGGACAAGGGCATTCGTTCTTGTGCACCTATCGAATGTCTTATTAAACTAACCACGCAGTATCGTCGCTGTACATGGGGCCCAAACTGTTTGGGCCTGTTCTAGTGCATCTAACTTAAAATACTGCCAAACACTAACACCGCCCACATGTCATAGTGAAGTGACCTCTCATGACTGTAACTTGAAAGTCTCAACTTGTCTCGTTTGTTTCGACCGTAAGTTATCCGATTATTCCAAGCCCCAACTTCGACCTCATGCACGTACTTGGTATGGTAATGGTATACCCGGTACGTCACAATGTCAGCAAAAAGCTAACCTATTCTGTTACAGTTGACTCCGCTTACATGCACGGCCTTGGGACCGCAAGCTGACTTGCATGTAAGCAGAGTGTGCATTTAACCGTAGATAGCTTATATGACCATTGCAGTCATTTACAACATACTGTTACAACAGGCGGTCATCCACGTCACAGGAAACAGTTGCTTCACTCATCTTCTTTGCGGACATCAGGCCAGCATGTAGCAGCTGATAATGGTCACTCCAGTAGTGTCAGTTAACACGCCACCTGCTCGCCCACCCGTCTGTCATCTCAATCATTCTCATGCCGGTAAACAGCAGGTGGTCTAGCACTATTGACCCGCTGCCAGGCTGGTACCCCACATCTATATGGGACCGGCGTTTATTGGAGACCTGGCAATTATTACAGACCCGGCGTTTATTTGTACATCTGACAAACCCCCCCCAGCATTTAATAGAAACCCGGCATTTAATGGGGACCCAGCTATTATTAGAAGTTATATGGTAAGAAGTAATGTTTTCAGAGTGGCTATTTGATCGCAGTCTGCACGTACCCTGATAAGCAGAATGAAGCAGATGGCGGCGAGTAGAGAGAAAAGAGCTCCGATGACGAACATGATTCCAGCGACCGGTTTGTTTTCCCCATTGATCCAAACTGCACTCATATAGCCGCTGAAACCAATACACATATTAGCTCATTCATCATGTATGACTACTACACACTCAGTCACGGTGAATATCTATTCAACTACGATTTGCATAAAAACCGATAAATTATAACGCAGAGCAAAGAACACGAGTTTCAAAACTAATTCAGAATCTCAAAAATGCAATTCTAACCACACAGTGCTCTAATGCTGTTTGTAGCATGACAAGAAAAATCTTCAACCTGCATAACAGTTAGTAGCATGGCTACATGAAATTCTTTTGCCTCAGACATTTAACATTACGTATTGTGTTGTTGCCTTTTAAGATTTTCTGCATTTAACAAAAAAATGACTGATTGACAAAGGCCTACTGCCACAGCTATGACGACCGAAGTACATTGCTTAATCTGGAGTGACTCTAGAAGAAAACCATCAGCACTTACACTGTGCCAGCACTAGGGATGCCAATGCATTGCACGATGCAGACACACGCCTGGAAGAAAAAAATGAAGAAAAAGACGAAGAAGTTGAATGAACTGTCACTTCTACAATGAACAAACACAAAGAGAGAGTATTACACAGTCAGTCAGTTAAAGGAGGGGGTAGTTTTTCAAATATTACTCAGATTCGCCCAAAAAGCATGTTTTAATGATTCACAAATTCGTGTAAAATTTGTTTGGGTGTTACTCAGCAGATGGGACGTGCCAAATACATTAGTTGATTCGACATGAAATCAGGTTACTACCAAACTCCTGTCCGGGCAGATCACTAATGGCCAACTGCTTTTATTTGTGACGAAGGTTTGTTTGAGTAGGTTCGAACGCTGTTCGGCATGAAGTCGACACACAAATTACACAAATTTTACACCATATAAATCAATGTGCAAAAAGTTGGGATTAAATGTGTTTATTCTGAGAAGTGATAACAGAAACTGGATGGTGTGAGCTCAACAAAAAATAAGTTAGCAAAAAACGAGAGAAACTTTAGTCAAAAACATCATCCATTAGACATTACTTTTCAGTTCCAAAAAAATTGTGCAAATCTTCGGTTACAAAATCACTTCAGCTGTACAATACAGTTCACCAGCATGAACATTCATTCAGTCATTTTTATTTTATTTTTTTCTAAATTCGGAAATGGCAGCGGTGAGAAAGTTGAACCTGAAGGCTTTGTAGAGCGGTCGATACCAGCAGACAAACGAACACGGGACGAACAGAATGAAGAAGACAATAGAAAGAACCAACGTAACACCCGAATGCTCCGTAGTTAGATCGGACTGAAGACATCCGAAGAAATACGCCATCGAACCGAGCACATTCAGAAATAGGACCACAGAATATGCTGCGAAACAACCACATGCACACAAAATGCTGCATCAATATACAGGGTGCGGCAAAAAAAAGTAACCCCCTAAAGTTTTTCGCCGTTTTTTCAGCAACCGTTTAAAATTTTAATTTGAAATTTTACAGGTTTATTTACAGAAACGTTCTACACTGTGTCTCAAAAAAACATCCCCAACATTTTTGACTGTAACTTGAAAACCAATGATCAGATTTTGATAATTTTTGGTACAAATATTTCAGACACAACTTGCCATCAAATGACCGTTCAGTTTCCCACCTCACCCAACGTTTGTTTCTGCATTACCTGAGGAAAGCACAACCAGCAAAATATCACTTTTTTATCCAGTGCGATATGATTGCTTAATTAACATAACACATAAAAACACATTTTCTTCACATTTTTGACACTTGGCTGACATTTCATTCAGTTGTCCATTTTTCAACTGCCTAGAGTAAAATTGCTTGAAGTGTTGGCCCATTATGCAAACACAGGCAAGCAGACACTTTCTCCATTCACTTGACAGCAGTATCGATAATGTTCTGCTCCAGACCAATACAGGCTCTACCAGTCAATTCTAACTTTACAAACATTCCTAAAATTTATCTGGTGGACACACTGCTGCAAGACAGTCAAACCATGTAATAGACCTGCTGTTGGGCCCACAAATTAGGACAAATGGAATTTATTGACGTTTTTCCATTCATTTTAACACGTATTATGTCTGATCTGCTTTCCCCAGGTAGTGCAGAAGCAGACGTTGAGTGAGGTAAAAACTAAAACACTTATTTAATAGCCAGTTGTGTCAGAAATATTTCTGCCAAATATTATTAAAATCTGCTAATCTTTATTCAAGGTACGATCAATAATGTTGGGGATGTTTTTTCAGGTTTTCTGTTTCTTTTAATGCATATTTTGCTTGATCTGCTATCCCTAGGTAGTGCAGAAGCATACATTGGGTAAGTGGGAAACTAAACGGTCATTTGAAAGCAAGTTGTGTCAAAAATATTTGTGCCAAAAATTATTAAAATCTGATAATTGGTTTTCAAGTTACAGTCGAAAATGTCGGGGATGCTTTTTTGAAACACAGTGTACATCTAACTGCCATATGAAATATGATTCTGTTGAAAAACGACAAAATTACAGGCTTCTGAACATGACCGCCTACCAATTTTTTAGCATTAAAAATGTTTAAGCTAAAAATGCTATTTAATTTCCAAAAACCGGTTACCACGTTACTGCCGATGACGTCACAGTGACGTTTTGACAAACAGTAATTTATTTTGTTTATAAATTATTACTAAATTATCGTTCTTTAAAAGCAATTGCCGGCTGCCCACCGGATTCATCTTCCAGCAGGAAGGCACGCCAGCACACACAGTGCGCAGCGCACAGAACTGGCTGTGGGCCAACTGTCCAGATTTCATCACAAAAACCAATGGCCACAAAATTCGCTGACTATCATGTGTAATGTGCAATGTTGGAGGCTTACCGCAAGCTTAAAACAAAGCCGAAAACAATCGCCAAACTCAAGGAATCGCTTCAGGTTATCTGGGGCAACCTATCACAAGGACCGATCGACAAGACGGTGAAAGACTTCTCAAATTAAGTGACTGAAGGCTTGTGTTGGAGCTTGGAGCTGTCGGTGGACACTTCGAACATTCACAGTGACGATGAAAATCTGGCATCTGATCATTAGTTAACTGTGTTGTTTGACTTGTTTCAGCGATGTTACTGAACTGGTGTTGTAACTTGAACATTTTTAACGCTAAAAAATCGGTAGGTGGTCACATTAAAAAGTCTATAACTTCGTCATTTTTCGATGTAATCAAATTTTCTTTGGCACTTCATCGTAGAACAATTCCAAAAATAAATCTGTAAAATTTCAAATTAAAATGCTAAACGGTTGCTGAGAAAATAGCGAAAAACTTTAGGGGGCTACTTTATTGCTGCACCCTGTATATACTGGGTGGCCCCCAGAAAATGCCCCGAGCATTTGCATGTGCTATGCAGTGGTGTAGTCAAAATAAATAAACCGAAAGGCAAGTATGTAATGAGCAAACATCTTCAAAAACATTTCTGTATTAGTCAAGATACAAAATAATGTTACACATCATAAAGCAAATTATGCAAGTGGCTCATCATTAACGTTGCTGCTCGTATGCAGGCCAGAGGCCACACCAGAGCGTCACAGTACCGGTAGGCCTCATCAATTGATCGCAAAAGCTAGCATAGCTATAGCGCGTATTAGCTACGGTAATTCTGTCCGTCTGTCTGTCCGTCACGACCCGGTACCAATTCAAGCCCAGAAGAGATGGAGAGTTCGGTATCACCAAATGATAGCATAGAGTCTCTAGTATTTCATGACAGTATTTTATGCCGCTGAGTAAAAGGGGTCCCCACAAAAGAAGGGGTGAAAGAGAGGCACCTCCCTTAGAAAGGTGTTATTTACTGCTATTGGCTCATCTAACGTGAAAATGGTTGCAGATAGGCACAGACATGCTGCTTATCATAACAAGCACTGGCGACGAGTTTCTTAGTAATGTCAACATCGATGACCTTGAATGACCGTGAACCCACAAAATAAGGATTTTTAGTAAATTTTGTGTGATTTCAAGATGCGACACGCATTTCAAGAGTGAACTGCGCCAAAATGGCTGGAGACAGACCAAGACAACCTGCATATGAAATTTTCAGCATGCAATGTAGATTTTAGCAATCCAAGTCCGGAACCTCTAGGTTCAAGGAGGCCTGCACATGTGGGTTTCAAAAGGGGTACCCCTTTAAAAAGTGGTTATTTATCTGCTGTTGGCTTGTATAGCGTGAAAATGGTTACAGAAAGGCACAGATACGCTGCTTAACATAACAAGCACTGCTGACAAGCTTCTTAACATTGTCAACATTGATGACCTTGAACCCTAAAAATATTGGCTTTTGGTGATTTTTTGGCAATTTTTGGTTGCAAAAGAGTGAACTGCAACGAAATTGATGGAGATAAACCAAGATTACCTGCGAACAGAAACTGCTATAGGCTCTCGCGCATCTCATGAGCATTAGCTCAGATTTCTTGTACTCTGCCACTGCTGCTAAAAACTTTTTACTACAATGTGGCTTTTCTAATTCTGACTGTGTCATGTCAACATATGGCATTTGTTGCTAATAAAATTCTGAAGATTTTTGAGCTTCGCAAACGGTCCACACTTTCGTTCAGAAACACCTTCTTGAAAGACGATGTAATCAAGCGGAATCAAATCTAGTGAATGCATTGTCCATTCTTATGAGCTGATTAAATTGGGCATGTTGTCTCAAAAATTTGAGTTGCTTTGATGCGGTGTAATAGAAAGCTGTCTGTACATAACTGGATTTATAACTAGCCCAACGTCATTAATCGGCATTCAGTGACATCATTAATGACATCACTAAAATTTACAAGTAAGTAGAAGTACAAATAGATCTACAAATGTGCAAAAAGAAATTTATTTCCATAAAGTATATGCATTGTTATAATAACGCAAAGTTCGGGACGTTTTATATGGGCCATGCGGTATATGAGTATCAGCTAGAACTACCTACACTCTGTCCGGAAAAAAGTAACCACGTAGACATTGTACAATAAACGTCAAATCTGAACGAATCTGAACAAAATTTCGTACACTTAATTCAGAATAAATTGCTGACAAACAAAATGGTCTTTTCAAGTCAAGCAACATTACGGACAGAAGTTCAGGAAAATCCGCCACTACGCATCATAAATACTGCAGAAAAAAATCAAGCACAAAGAGAAAATGCAGGCAAAAACAAATAACCCACAAACAGCTCTAGTGCCATAGGCATAAAATGCAGCTTAAAAACTTTTGGGACCAAAACTTACAAATCAGTGTGGCACCCTAAAAAAAAGAACAATACTTGAGACAGTATAGACATCTTAAATGTAAACAGCAGACAATGAGTGCTGTTTAGGTAAAGTGCTGCATAATAGAACTTGAGGCAATATGTGAGAAAAACTCAGTATGGCGATGTAAAAAAGATTATAAAAATGCTGGCTTGAAAGGTATACACTATGCATAGGTAAGAAATAAATACCATAAAAACAACAGAAAACTAGCTAAATAGCTATGTTCGGATGGTAAATGACCAACAGAAAGATGTGTACTCTGGTATGCCACTTATAATATACAAATAAAATTACAGCTATGCAATAACTTCATACACAGCTATAAAAATTTTTCAAGAATTGCTGGCAGACAAAATAATATCACCCAACAAATGGTATTGCAAAGCTGAAAAAGACTCCCATATATTTTACACTCAAGACAGAAGCAAGCCTAGGTAGAAAATACAACACCAAACATTTCAATGGACATTGCAATACAATGATATTATCTTTCTGCAACTAAATGCATTTTACTATCGATAGGATGCCATGGTTTTGACTATCTTACCGATCCATGTGTAGAAAACGGTTTTGACGATGCGCTGGAATTCGGCCGGAATATCGAGCACAAAGTCTTGGTAGAAGCATGGCTTGACTGGGCAGAAGGCTGGCAGTGGTGGAAAGTTGTTGACCCTGCCTGTTTGGCAAACATCAAAACAACTGTCGTTATAACATCGTGTTCAAGTATTCAACATGAATGGTTAAACATCCTTTACAAAAATGATCCAGGCCAATCACTTCCAAATCTGTCCGACATGTCGATCAACGAAAAGTATACATGTTCAAGTTTTTTATGCGCCATCTGATATTTGGCATGTCATGATATTTCCTTTGCCCGAAAACAAAGTACTAATGTATCTGCACTACTCTGAAAATCACTAATTCACCATCCACTTTACTTAACAAAAACAAAAAAAAATTCTGGTCTAGGTGCTGGTCTTATAACTGTGGTCTTGGTGTTGTGCTGCTTCTAGATGATCTTATTGTTGGTCTTAGTGAATTCTTTAGCTTCCAGCAATGTCAAGCAAAGAAAGCAACTGAGTCAAAGCAACTGTCATCAGTGCAAACAAACAAAGAACTCACAGTACACCACAGTCTAAGTTAACTCAGCCTCCAAGGTAAGCATATCAAGTATCGACAGCTGAAGTTAAGGTATGGCACATTCGCTTGCACCAGGAGGCAGATAACACTGTGTGATCCCATATGACATAGCTTTGAGGTATGTTCATACAAAGAAGCTCTACAGACAGCTTTAACTAAATTTCAACCATTCACTGGTCATTTAAACTGTTCAAAGCTCGTGTGCTAGAGTACTCACTGTGTCCCTGGGCACTCTGCTGCATGGCGCGCTCACGGCGCTCGAGTTCTGCGGCTTTCCTCTCGAGCTCTTCCTGCCTACGTCGAACGTCTTCTGTGCCTGCATCATAGGCTGCTGCCTGGGACGATGGAGTTGTGTATGCTGGTGGCTGGACACTGGACGTTGGCAGCACAGCAGGCTGCTGTACATTGATAAACACATAACACTCTTCACTGGTAACTTCACGCAACATATCTTAGTAATAGTAGTAGCCTTGACGATGTTTGCAGTGCTGTCAGCAGTGCACTGCCATTGTGAGAGTTTAGCTGTTTGTTAAAATGACAACTGTAGCAGAATGATGCTCGATGTATGCCAACTTTTGGACTAACTTTCTAAGCCACTCAGCTTGAGCTAAAGATTCGCCAAATCTGGCAGCTATTGTACTACGTTCACCATCACCATCTATTGCAACTCAGCTAGAAACATGACCTACAATTTATTTAACTAAAAATACAAGGGCAACTCAATTCAAATGACCAGCGAATAAGCATTAGTAGTACAGAGTGCAAAAAATGCCTGAAAAACTGAACAACTTGTTCAGAGTGTAAATTAAATAATCTGCAAAAACTGAACAGAACAACATCATTATCACAAACAAATTAGAACTTATGAAATTATAATACAATATGACAATTTGACTGGCAATCAGCCTGTACCATTATTTAGCAACTGAACAGTTCAGTCCACTTTCAATTAGCCAAAAGTCACATGACATCATTAATCACAATCCTTAATCACTCAGTTCACCGCTGTATAGATAATGTAGTACAAACCACAGTAGCTGAATCCTGATCTGCAGCAAACGGGTTGAAATCATTCAGATTTTCTGTGTGTCTAGCTGTCCCACGTGCCTCGCGAACAACATTGTCCTAAACATGGCAATTATAATTAAACGTCTTCATCCAAAGTTCATTGCCAAAATGAAGAAGACTGCCAATAGTAGATTTTGTACAATTCTGCAAAAAGGTATTTACTACATGAGAATTACCCACATAAGCATGTACCCTTTGGATATGACTAATTACCACAATGGACCACAACAAAACTACAATAAACCACAACAGGCCATAAACTAACCAGTGAGTGAGTGGGGTTTAAAGTCCCGCCCGACAGAGTATAAATCATTTCAGGGATGGCCTTTACGATGGAACGAAAAATTTTACCTTTACAATATTGAATAAAACAGAAAGTTTAACGGACCTTTACGAAAACAAAACACAAAGAACGACCTAAGCCTAAAATTGTAAAAACTTACCATTATAATTGTGCATATGTAATAGTAATGTCAGTTCTAGTAATCTTCCTGTTATCATCCAGACAGTCATTAATCTCAGAATGCTGTCTACTGGAGGGCAGTGACCACAGCGGGACCACAACGGACCATAATAACCAAGAAGACAACATAAAAGATGAACGAACAGTGACGAAGACGACAGATAAAAACGAACGGATGGAGATGTCAACAGCAGCGAAGTCAAACGAGACGGGCAGACGACGGGAAACGGACAGCGAAGACGACGGCAAAAACAGACAGAGACGTCTCTTCTCTGTCTTTTACGTTGCGATCTTCATTAATACAGTCCACTATGGTCAGCGATGGTCAGTTTGTGGCCGTTGTGTCCTTGTTATGGTAATTGGTCATATTGTACAATTCCACATAATATTGCAGTATCAGATATCCCAATGTATGCCTAGATTATATTTAGATTCAGAAAACCTACATAACTTATTTCAACTGATATGATCGTGATTAAGTTAGCATTGGCTTACTATTCCAACTGACTAAGTGGGAAATCCTAAAGAAACGGCCATAGGGATAATAGCTACTGCTTGTTCAGACTTTGTGGTATCGGTACACGCTTAGGTGTAGTTTAAATTTACCCGAACATGACAGCTCTGCAGTGACAGTAAACGCAAAAAAAATGCTTATACTAATCCACATACGTACGTTCATCAGATGACAATTAATCACTTTCTTGAAACTGGTGACAGACCGGCACTGACATGGTACTGTCAGTCGTTTCACGTAAGCATTCCAAAATAACTCAGCAACAGATAATTGCTATAGTATAACTTGCCGAAAAAGGATCCGCAGTGGGGTCTTCAAACGGATTCGTATCGTGGCCCGACATTGCAACCGCAATCTTTCGCTTTTAAAAGACAACTTAGCTCAGGTAGACAGGGATGCGTCAACGTCATTACACTTGCCGGAAGCCATAATGTAAACAAACACGAAGTAACAAACCACATACGCTTTTACGGGCGCAGGCCAAAATCCTGCCGAGATGACACGGAACAACCATGACACAGAAAAAGTTCTAAAAAGTTATTCTTTGTCATCATAATTGCCAATAAAATACCTTGATAACGATCACAGTTTAAAGCTAGAGTTTTTGTTCAGTAGATTTTAGCCGACCGTACGGTTGAGCTATTGGCATGGCTGTTGCTGTTTGCCGTCATGGATGTATTGTGGCTGAATGGTACGAGATAGGGCCTAGGTTGCTAGTGATCACTAATAGGAAGTCGCATACTGGCTTTCAAATGACATGTAAATCACTGACCTTGGATGACTTTGAAAAGGCATAACGCACCATGATATGCTAATCGTGTGGTATTGTGGCTAAATGGCAGTGTTGTTAACAAGGACTTGAGCTTCAAAGCCAAGACCAAGGCCAAGGCGAAGGACTTGGCCTTCAAGGCCAAGGCCAAGGACTTGACCCTCAAGGCCAAGGACTTGGCCTTCAAGGCCAAGGTCAAGGACTTAACCTCACGAACAAGTTCAAGGACTGTTTTCGATAGGGTTTTTTTGAATGCTGAATTTAATAGTAATTTTAATTAAATAGATTTAATTTTCAATTTTGCAGTCAACTAGAATGACCATTAAAACTGATTAATTCAAATACTGCTTGCTGATATATTCTGCAAGCTAGAGCAAAATCCAAAACGTAATGGAAATAATGCAGTACACAAACCACCCAGCCAAAATTCAGAAACCTGCTAAACGACCAGTACACACAAATTCAAATTATGGAAAAAAGGTTTGTCAGAGTTTGTGTGGTTCTCAGGTCCTCTGGAAAGTAACAGTTAACAGTTAACTGGAATTAAGTCGAGGGGAAAACGCGCCCCAGTGCCGCACTGTTGCACTTGAGAAACACTAAAGTTTCGATCAGAATGTCGGACATCCGTGCCCTGTGCAATGATAATTAAACTAAACGTCGGCATGAACTGAGAAATTTACTGTCCACCAAAATCCAGTCATTCATGCGATGAAAATGCTTTTAACATTGTAGCAGTATTAGTCTCCTAAAACACAAGCCTTGCAAGGCCTTGCAAGGCCAAGGACCTGGTTGGTCAAGGCCAAGGACTTTTGCTCAAGGCCAAGGCCTTGACCTTCAAGGCCAAGGCCAAGGACTCAAAATTTGTCCTCGAGGACATGCCAAGGCCAAGGACCAAGGCCAAGGACAACAACACTGCTAAATGGTAGGAGCTCAGCAATGGTAGCATCAGATAGGGCGCTGGCGACTTCCTATAGGCTGTCAATAGTAACCATGTCTCCATCTGCAGCGGTTTGGCAATTGGCCGCAATTTTCAGTGGAATGTTTCAAGCTATAAGTGGCCATATCTCGAAAACAGTCAGAGATAAAACCAAGGTTGCTATTGATCACTAATAGGAAATTGCACACGCCCTTTCGGATGAGATAAAAATCATCGACCTTGGTTGACCCTCAAAGTCACTGACAACCAGTATGTTCGGCTATCCTAGCGACAGCTGGGCTTCTTGTTGGGATTCTCGTACCTGCCAGTTCTTATTCCTGGACAAGTCAGTTCTGTTCTGAATGATCAGTATGCGCTTGCTATCGATTGTCATTTCTCGACAGCTGATCGTTATACTAACTGCCTATGTTCTATGCGGTGTCAGCGTTAGAGAGTTGGAGGCCCCCCAAATACAAGTGTGAGGCCCCTATAATAAGGGGTCTAAGGGTGGAGCCCCCAGCGGGATCCAAGGGCAGATCCCCTGATCAGGGTGTCAGGGGGAAAAAGCCCCCTGAAGTTGAAAAACTTGATATTTGGACGTTCACTGAAAGTCGCAAATTTGCCCACTTTAAAAAAATTTGAAATGCAAAATATCAGATACAATTTGTGTTGTCTTTTCAAAAAAATGACGTCTATAGGCCGCAATACGTCACAGATTACTGTACAGTAATGAAAAGTAATAGACTTGTCCACTTTGGGTAAACTTTCCACATGTTTATTCATTTTACAATTTAAATATATTTTCTTAAAAAGTAGAAAAAATTTTTCCACACCTATCACAAGGCCCCTGAGCATACGCGAGGACCCCCCCCCCGGCCGGGGCGTATGGGGCCCCTTCCGTCGGCTCTGGTTATATGGGCGGAATTGTGTTTACAAATACGCCGTCAAGGTAGCAAATATTCCCGCATCAAGAGCAAAACGGTCAACAAGCAGTACATTCAGCTGCATTTGATTTGAGTATGCACGTTAAGAGAGAAAAAAACTTTTGCAGCAGAACCTTTGAAAATAGCTACAGCACGTTCTTTTTATACACCGTGGTCCATAAAAAACGTGCCACTTTAATTTTTTGATTGGCCGATTTTAATAATTTTTAGCATGCGACATCAAGAAGAAACTTGACGCAAGTGACCTTAGTTTTGGCTACCTCACTTCAATACTGTCACTACACTATCTTGTGAAATGCAGAAGTCATAGTTTGGCCATTTACAACAATGAATTCATACTGGATAGCACATGAGTCGGCTCAGAAATGATTAACTGAATAGTGACAAATACAATTGGCAACTACTGTATCTCAAAAAGTCATAGGTGTCACATTTCATCATTTTTATTACAGCATGTGCTCAAAATTTTCTCCTGCAGCACAAATGCAAGCGGTAAACATTGACACTGCTTGCCAACAGCAGGTTCAATAACCTGCATTTCACAAGGTAGTGTAGCGGCAGTATTAAAGTGAGGTGGCCAAAACTACAGTCATTCATGTCACGTTTCTTCTTTACGTCACGTGCCAAAAACTATTAAAATCGGCCAATGCTGCATGGAGCTATTCAAACAATAAAAATGGCACGTTTTTTATGGACCACGGTGTAGATACAGTCACCAACACTGCAAGAAAGTGTCATCATCAACAAAACTTATTATATCATCATTTGCATCAAAACCAGCACAAGTGCCGAGGTCACTTAAGCCAATGCAAAATAATACGCTAACGGATTCATTAGTTGCATTATTAAAATAACAATATTACCAACGCAACTGAAAAACGTTCTGAAAATATCACAGTAACCAAAATTCATACGTTGCACAAACATCCCAACTGCCTGAAAGTCAACAGAATACTGAAAATAGTGACCAACCAGTGGCGTAGCCAGAAATCTTAATTGGGGGGCCTCATCTCCCTTCTCATCCCCTCCCTCCCACTTCCCCTTTTATCCTTCCCTC